>JGI24540J26637_10001310_pt1 | contig 10937 bp, 10 predicted proteins | sample NorSeaMetagenome_FD_26637 | JGI IMG/M metagenome (IMG submission 26637) | reverse complement strand
ATTGTCTCATAGTGTAATGTAGTAAATAAATATAGTAATTATTCTTCTAAAAGCACGTAACCATTAACCTCCAGAAAATTGATTTTTGTAAAATCAATATTAGAATCAAAGCCCACGCCTGTAATATTTTTGTCTATTGATTTATATCTAAAAGGATAATTAGTAAATAACCATTCATCTGCTTTATTATAATATAGTTGATCAGTATAAAGCGTGTCTTTAGAGCTAGTAATAACTATGACGTTTGTCCTTAAATCAACAAGATCAGTATTGTTGTATGAGATAACATAATCCGCAGTAATTATACTTTCCTTTTTATTTTTATCGTATAAAATTATTTCAACAGATTCAGGAAATTCAAAGTAGGGGAAGTCCATGTTAGAGAAATTATACATTTTAGGACTAATTAATTTTGATGAAACAATTCCTGAGTCAGTATAGACTGAATTTATACTTTTAGCGATAGTTATAGGAGATGTATTGTAATCTAGTGATCTAATATCTGCTAGTTCATTTTTACATGAACAAAAAAATACAAATATCAATAAGAAATATAAATGTTTCATTATAAATTAGGCACTTTAACACTAGAGCCAATCCAACATCCAATACTTATCAGTTCACCTTCTCTTCCAGACGAAAATATTTCACTTTTTTGAGGAGCTTTAGCCAAGTAGTTCTTAGAAGAGTTATTTGCAGCCTTCTTTAAGTTTGGATCAACTTTAGATGCTTTTAAAGCTTCAGAAGAGGCTAACCAATATACAGCTCTTTGACTAAAATTATCCGAACCACAATTTTTTGCACTTGATGCATACATTTGTGCAATTGCTATATAGCATTTACCCATTGATGGATTAAACCTCAATGCTTTTCTGTAATAACTTCTAGCCTTTGAAAATGAACCGCTTTTCTTAAAATTGGTAGCAATTTTAAATAAAATCTTTGCTTTTTTATAACTATCTGTTTGAAGTTCAATAGCTTGATTATAATATTCAAGAGCTTCTTGAGCTTTCCCTTCTCTATCTTTAATAATCCCTAAGTAGTAAGATGTATCAGGATTAGGATCTAAATTATTTTTTTGCTGTAAAATTACAACAAACAACTCTGTATCAATACAATCTTTGCCAGCAAGCCTGTTCATAGCTCTTTGTAACCAAAGACCGTCATTTTTATTTTCTTCGTAATTTTTTTGATAAAGGACTACTAAATTTTCACAGTTCGCTCTAATACCTAGTGATATATCCATTCCTTTTGAAATCTGCTCATAGCCCTTTAAATAACTATTATATGCTCTGATTTTTTGAGCATCTTTTTTTGAATAAGTCAACTCTGCAGAGTCATCAGTTGGTAAGAAAGCATTAAGTTTAATAGTATAATTTTCAACCTCTGACTCAACCTTTTCTGAAACTTCATCATACTTAGTAAATAGTTCTTCTGCACTTTTAATTCCGTCATCAAACAGTTCCACTGCAAGTTTAAAATAAGTTAATAAGTCAACGGGGTTATTAAATGATTTTAAATCAGATTTAAATGCATTGTCATAAGAATTAAATAAATCTAAGTTTGGGATATTTAACAACTTTCTATGGTCGTATTGTAATTTTGCTGATTTAGCAAGGAATTTTCCTAATGGAGTTTTAGATTGAAAAAAATCTCTTCTTTGAGAATATAAAAAAATCAAATCTTGAATGAAACTAATTTTTTCATCACCTACCGAATTTTTTATTTTATACTTTAATATTTTTTCTCCTTCACTGTAAATCCCTAAGTGAAATTTTGGGTTTCTATTTCGTAATTCTGTCCATGGACCATAAGCAGCTTCATAATTCTTTGCTTTTGAATATTCATTGAATATAGAAAGTGCATTAATATCATCCTCATTTTGTTGAGAAAATGAAAAAGTAATTGTTATAATAACAAGTAGTACACTAAATAATTTTTTCATAATTAATTATATTTTCTTTTAATAAACCATCTATCGTTTAATGAAAGACTCATTTTTAGATTTGCGAATTTTTCTTCAACTAAATTTGCATCTGTAGTTCCACGTTTACCAACCTCTACAGCTAAATTTAAATTAGAAAACATATTGCCTACTGGTATACCTACACCAAAAGTCATACCGTATTCTTTAATTGATTGATCATTAATTATTAATCCTGTTTTTTCAAAATAAATTCCAGATCTATAAACTATTCTTTTTAAAACATTTTTAAATGAAGAATAATCAGGAATATAGTAACCACCAAAAGAAATAGTTGAACCATCCTCATAACTAGTGTTATCAATGTTTATTAGGTCTGATTTAAATACACTGGTATTTACAAAAGTATACTCAGAACCAATAAACCATTTTTTGAGTTTTCCTACTCCAATACCAATAGATGTTTTTGAAGGCATCGACAAACTAGTCTCTTTTAAGCCTAGAGATTCTAAATCAACATTAATTTCATTAATTGGAAATTCTTCGCCAGAGTTAGAGTTAATAACAATCGAGGAGAATGTTCTATAATTTTCAGAATTTAAATTGTAGTCAGGGGAATAAGTAANCGCAGAATGAAGTTGTATTAAATCGGACAACATTGGTTTAAATGTTATACCCATATTATAATTAAATCCACTTAAATCAGATCTATTGGCTTCTCTACTTTGATAATCTAATGGATCTAGATTATCATCATAAAGAAATTCTATTGCATTGTTTTGGATATTACCAAAGTTATAGTCAAAATTTATTCCTAATGCTAAACTTTCAGAAAATTGATATGCGAAGCCTAGTAAAACTTTATTCAAACCACCTTTTCCATAATATTTATATTTGATTAATTCGTTGTCATCCAAAGATTCAAGTTTGTAGCCAACCGAAGAATGTGGCATTAAACCAAACCCAACTCCAAATTTACCCATTGGAACAGATAAACCNAAATAATCAAAATTTGTTGTCGATGATTTTGATGATGAGTTATTCGTTTTAAAATTAATATCAGAGTTACCTACACTGACCGTGAATTTTACTAACCTACCCTCATTATTAAATGCTTTTAGATCGTTTCCAGTAAATGATGCTGGATTTCTGAAGTTCATGTGGATACTATCAGTTAACATGCTAATACGACCCATAGCTCTATTTTCAGTTGTTCCATTAAAATTCAAGCTACCAATTCCATAAAAAGAGTATGGAGATGCGTTTCCTTGAGAAAAGGAAGTAACAGAAAATAAAGATAAAATTATGTAAAATAGATATTTTTTCAACTTGAGATATTTAATTTAATTAAATCGTTTAGTCCTTCTAATAAGAAATTTTGATTCGCAAAGATGCTAATTTTTAATTGGTTAGACAAGAAATCTGAGTCACCACCTGTTAAAATAACTGTTAAATTTTTGTATTTAGAAGAATATTGATCAATAAACCCTTCAATTTCATAGTTAACACCACTACAAACCCCATTAATAATTGAATCATAAGTGGTTTTACCAATATTTATTGATTCAGTTAATGATTTGACTAATGGTAAATTTGAGGTGAAATGATTTAGTGATTTAAATCTCATGTTTATACCAGGAGAAATGGCACCTCCAAGATATTGATTATTTTCATTTATAAAATCATATGTGATACAACTACCTGCATCAATAATTAACACATTTTGATTTGAAAATTTAATGGCTGCACGAGAAACTAACGCTATTCTATCGTTACCTAGTGACTTTTTTGTGTTGTATAAATTTATAAAAGGGAGTTTGGAATTATTTGAAACAAAATGAATATTTTGAAAATTGTAACTATCAAAATTCAAATCTGTATCAACTACAGAACAAACAATAAGATTTTTAATCAAAGGAAATAGTTTCAAAAAGTCATTAATATTATCATAAATATATTTTGAATCAAAGCTTTTAATTTCAAGTAACTTATCATCAAAGACAGCTAATTTAGCTTGAGTATTTCCAATATCTAAAGTTAAATTCATAATATTATATTGATACAAATTTACAAAAAGGAATTTTACGAATTTATTTTGGGGAATAATAAAAATGAATCTATATTTGCACACCTTGTAAGGTACCTTAGCTCAGTTGGTAGAGCAATGGACTGAAAATCCATGTGTCCCTGGTTCGATTCCTGGAGGTACCACATTATAAATTAAACCCCGTCTTTTTAAGATGGGGTTTTTTATTTTGATTATATTAAAAATAATTTTTTAATTGTGAATAAAATCACGAAATCGATTTCGATTTATAGTTAAAAAATAAATACTTTAGCAACAACGTTAAATACAAATAATGCCAATAAAAAATAACTATGAAAATGAGCTTTCGCTTGAAGCTAAAAGTAGAAAAATTACTACTGAGTTTATAAATATAGTTCACGATCTTTGGTATGAAAAATCTATAGAGTTAGTAATTTTTAGAAATTCTTTAATTGACAAAAGAGCCAGCGAAGTACTAAATTTAGTTTCCTATACTAAGGAATTTATTAACAAACCTATTTCAATTTCTGATATTTTAGTAATATCTCAATATATACGTGAACTAGATTTACCTCCCTCCAAGTTAGATATTGGGAAATTAGTATATGAATATCACTCTAATTCATCTAAAAAATTAGACAAAAAATTATTTATTAGTTCACAACTTAAAGACATAAAAAAAACAAAGACACAAGCCCCTAAGGATGTTATATTATATGGTTTTGGAAGAATTGGAAGACTATTAACTAGAGAATTAATGGTTCAAATTGGAGCAGGTTCCCAATTACGACTTAGAGCAATAGTAACAAGAGGGGAAATTAACGAGTCTGTGTTAGAAAAAAGAGCGTCTCTTTTAAGGATTGATTCTGTACATGGAGATTTTTTAGGAACTGTTGAAGTTAATACTAAAGCAAAAGCACTTATCATTAACGGAACTACAGTTTATATGATTTCTGCTTCTAAGCCTGAAGATATTGATTATACAAAATATCAAATTAAAGACGCTTTAGTGATTGACAATACAGGTGCATTCAGAGATTTTAAAGAATTAAATAGACATTTGATTTCAAAAGGAGCTAGTAAAGTTTTATTAACAGCGCCTGGGAAAGGAGTTCCAAATATTGTTCACGGAGTTAATCATAAAATATATAATCCAGAATTAAATAAAATTTACTCTGCAGCATCTTGTACAACTAATGCTATTACACCAGTTTTAAAAGTTATTGAAGAAGAATTTGGAATAAAAAAAGGCCATATTGAAACTATTCACGCATACACCAATGATCAAAATTTAGTGGACAACATGCACAGTAAACACAGAAGAGGCCGAGCAGCAGCTTTAAATATGGTCATCACTGAAACAGGTGCAGCTAAGGCCGTTTCAAAGGCATTACCTAGTCTAAAAGACAAATTAACATCTAATGCAGTTAGAGTTCCTGTTCCAAATGGGTCTCTAGCAATATTAAATTTACAATTACACAAAACTACCAATAAGGAAAACTTAAATTTGTTAATGAAACAGCACGCTCTTGAAGGGGATTTAGTTGAACAAATAAAATATTCGATTGACAAAGAATTGGTTTCATCGGATATTGTTGGCACAACAGCTCCATCTATTTATGATAGTGAAGCTACAATTGCTGATAAAGAAACAGTTGTTCTCTATATTTGGTATGATAATGAATATGGGTACACGCATCAAGTAATTAGACTAGCTAAATACATTTCAAAAGTGAGAAGATATACTTATTACTAATGAGTTTGAAAACTATAATTTTAATAATATTATTTTTTTGGGGTGCTCCAAGCACGTATTTTAGAAGTAAATTTAGGAAAATTGTTTACAAAACTGATGATTGGAAAATAAATATCAAACCATTATTTATTAAAGAAATTAAAGGCTTAATTTTTAACATCTACCCTGAAAATTATAAATATTTAAAACTAAGAAAATATTACAGTTTTTATTTAATAATTTACTTAATCTTATTTGTTGTTTATCTGCACCTTGAATAACTTGAGGTCAAATATTTTTTTATATATTACAAAAAATAGTTTTTATGGATTCTACCTTTGCAATTGATTTTTTCTCTGAAGAATGGATCAGAAACGCCACAATAACTGCATTTATAGTTTTTCTTTATTTTTACTTTCTCTCCAAATTTAAAAATGAAAANTTAGAATTATTTTTTAAAGCTAGTGCTCTTGTTGTCTTTAGCATGACATTAACATATCATATCATCCTTTTATCGAGTGGATCTTGGACGTTAGTAGAAGATCTTCCNTTACATCTTTGTAGTGTTTCTGCTATAATATGCTGTATAATTTTCTTTGTAAAGAAAAAACAGCTTTTATTTGAATTTTTATTTTACTGTGGAATCATTGGAGGATTAATTTCTATACTTACCCCTCAAATTACACTGTATGACGGNAACTATTTTTTTTATGTAATGTTTTACTTTAAGCATGCGTCAATAATTGTAATTCCGATAGCAATCATGTATCGAATGAAAATGCACTTAAGAAAGTATTCTTGGTTAAAAACATTTGCCGGCATAAATATATTATTAGCTATTGTAATGCCCGTTAATGCCGCTCTTGGTTCAAATTACCTATATGTTGCAAAGCCTCCAATTGCAAAAAACCCTCTAATTTTAGGGACAGGTGAAAATACTATTTTAGGTTTACCTGACTATGTATTTGGTTTTGAAATAATTCTATTGATATTACTGCTAGTATTTTACTTAATATTTAAGCCAAGGAAATTGAAATGAAGAGATATTTATTATTGATTATTTTACTTCAAAGCTGCAATAATTCAAATAATGTTGCAGATAATTTTTCCGAAAATAACACACTGGAAAACTCAATTAATATTAGCTCTAAAATTAATCCTCAAAGCTTAAGTTTTGAAGCTCAAAATATAACACAAAAGTGGTCAAGTTTACCAGAACTACAAAGTATTATAAATGGCTTGAAATCTGAAAATTATACTGCTTTCATGGAGACAGACAATTACTTAAAAGAATTTATAACAGAGTTAAAAAAAACACTTCCAAAGAAATTAAATATACCTTCTATAACATCAAGAATTGTTGTTTTAGAAACAAATATTTTGGAGTTAGAATCTGTGTTATCTAAAACTCAATTAGAAACAAAAAGAAAGGTTATAGTAACGGATAAATCTATTGAATCTTATTACAATCTTATTTATCAAATAAATAAAACCATTGAAAAGGAACTACAAAAAATTACGGAGTAGTTTTTTGAGAAAGCAAAGCATCTTTACTAATTTGAGCTAAATTAAAATTTGGAGCAATTGCTAGAGCTTCATCCATAATTTCAATTGCAGCATCAATATTTAAAGTTTTATTTTCTTTGAAACGAACAAGACCTTTCAAGTAAATAAATGCAGCTTTCATTGGCACTTGGTATTGAGACTGAGATTCATAGTATGTCCTCATAATATCACTTTTAGAATTGGCAACTCCAAAAGTTATATGCTTAGTTGCCCCTAATAAATCATCGAGTTGAATCTTTAAATCTGCCAACTCATATGCAACAAGTGGATTAGGCTTTCTTTTATAAAGCTCTTCATAATGCTCAACTGATCTTTCAATTTGATTTAAAACTTGTAGTGAAATAGCTTTCACTTCTACAGCCATATCAGAATCATTTTCATTTCTATCAATTCCAATGGTGTTTAAAGCTTGAACATGTTTACCCTCGTTCATGTACAAAACAGCTAAGGTATCTTTTCTAGCTTGACTTGGTGATAATATATTGAGATGAGTTAGAGCGTTAATAACTCCTTGAACATCTCCTTGAGTTCTCATTTGCTTATAATATTCTTTATAATGATTGAGCATGGATTTTTCAGACTGTGAAAATGCGGAATATGTAACTAAAAAAGTTAAGAAAAATAAAAAATGTTTCATGATATTAAATTTATTTGAGCGAAACTAGTGATAATTTTAAAACTAACAAAAAAATCAAATTTACTATTGATTAAACTCATACCAATTATCAAACTTTCCATTAATTGGATCAATAAATTTATTTACGTAAACAAGACCACTTTTAATTAAAACTTTATTTGAAGCTAAATTTTTAACTGATGCTATACCACAAATATTTTTATAATTTTTATAATAATTTAGTATCGCTATAGATGCTTCAGTAGCTATTCCTCTACCCCATTGATTTGGATTTAATCTATACCCTAAGTCATAAAAATTAGTTTTATTGTTAATCATTGAATTGTTAAACTTAAGCCCTGCCCAACCTATAAAATTATTTTTTTTATCTATAACAGCTAATCTACCCACTCCATGGTTTTTATGTTGGGTTAACTGGGCTTGTATATATTCTTCAGCTTCAACATATGATTTCATTGGAGAATTGTAAAGATATTTATGTACTAAGGGGTTTGAATCTAAGATATAAAGTTGTTTAAAGTCTTTAAATTCAAACTTTCTAATCAATAATCGTTTCGTTTCAATCATAATGTTATTGAATAATTATTTTCCAACTGTAATCAGAAGTATTTAGTATATATATTCCAGCAGGGAGATAGTCATGATTTAAAATAGTTGATTGTGATGAATAATTATAACTTGATTTTACATCAATTTTTTGTCCTAACAAATTATATAACGAAAAACTCTCAATTCCTAAAGTGTTTAATACATGAATTTGTTCGTTCGAGTTAATAGGGTTTGATTTTAATTTAAGAAAGTTCTTATTAAAATAAGAATTTGATAAATTGTCAGAAAAATAACTTTCTCCGAACTCAAAACTATCATTGCCAATTGTATTTCCTATAAGCCTACCTGGAATATCATCAATATAAGGATGTATTCCACCCCAAATTCTTGATAAACTACACTGATCCGCAGCATCTCTATATGTAGCCCATTGAAGCTCTATATCCTCACTTGGGCCCTGCTCAAAAACTAAAAACTCGTCTTTAGGAGCAGAAAATTTTCCAATACCTCCAGGAAAATAAGGAGTGCCTGTAAACATAGTTAAAACTTCGGCAGCAGATCTGGAAAATGTTGAATGTCCAGAAACATATCCTGCAAAATTAGGAGTTACAAATGTTGGCCTTTGATAAGGCCACCAATCCTCTGCCAAGACCCATCCTACACTAGCTTGATCCAATTCTACATCATCAATATAGTCATGCCCTCTCCATGTGTATAATTTAATTTTACCTAAATTTTCATTATTTTCTCCGACTAAAAAATCTCCCTCTTCAACCGTTTCAATATGGCCCTCAATAATAGGAAAACCTTGAGGATGATAATTAGCTAACGAAGAATCAGAACTCTGCCCTAAAGCCGAAAGATATCTTATGATAGAAATAGGTCTTACATAATCATACCAACCTTTAATACCCCATACTGAAACAGCAGTATCGTGCATTGTTCCACCCAATATAAAATATGATTTAATGTCCCATTCTAAATTTGATAATATGTCTCCTTCTCCTTTAAACTTTTTAATTAATAAAGGATCATCACTGACCTTATTTAATAACACAAACCAATGTCCTGGAGGTGTTTCCGATTCTGGTCCATCTGCCCAAAATTCAGCTAAAACTCTAGTATAATCCCCTCTTAAAACAAATTGAGGATTATATGGAAGATTTGTAAAAGGATTTAATTCATGGCCAGTACTAACATCTCCTCCAGAATAATAATTATAAAAATTAGTATAATCTGAAACAGATGTAGGAAAATTATTTAAATTAAAATTACCAATTGATCTTGGAGAAATATCCCATGAAATATCATTTTCAGATGAAAGGTGTGAGCCCCATATAGGAACCATTGAAAATGCATTCACAAAATCAAAGTTTTCTTCATCAGAATTATTCAAAAAAGGAGGTGGTCCAGGGTCATGATAAACATTGTATGGATTATCATCTCTTGAAAAAATACTTAAATCACCCTCATTTAAACCAAAAGGGTGAACATTACCCCATTCAGCGCCAAGAAAAGGAGGTGTGTTTTCGCCGGTTACTTGTCCACTTTGGTCAATAAAAACACTTAATGTCAAAGGCTGCCATCTGTTGGGATCAAAAATATTTTCATTTCCACTTAATATTGGAGATAAAGGATCATTTACAGGCTCATAATACTGGTTTTCATAATTAAGACTCTCCATAGAACCATCCTCTAATCCATATTCTATATAATTTTCTGCAATATAATTACCTAAATGAATTGGATCTTCTGTGTTGTTTGAGGTTTCATAATTCTCTATATCAAGTTCTAGTAAACTCATATAATAGTTAGCCAAATTAATAATATATTCAGAGTTAGGAGACGCAGAAAAGCGATGGGTAATTAATCTATAAGCAGCATAACTTATTGCATTAACCATATTTTCTTCATAAGATAAATTATTATCGAAATAGTCAAAATCAACATTAAAATTATTCACACTTTGACCAATTAAATATGTAGAACCTTGTTCTTTAATTATCGCCCATGCATCGTACATTGCCGCACTAACATGAAATAAGTTTCTGGCATGCACTGTAGGTCTAGCAAAGTCATTTCTTATAGCCTCTAATAGTATTTCGTTCCAAAGTCTTGCAATAGAAATATTATTAGATGTCCAATCAATTTCAGATGTGTCAATAGTAATATTTAACATTTCTGTCTCGGTAGAACACTCATCGTTAAAGGCGGTCACTGACAAGCTGCCTTCCAAAGCCACATCCCAAATTACAGAAACAGTTGAGGTTCCTTGACCACTAATTATGGTCCCATTTATAATATTCCAAACATAGTTAGTAGAATCATTTGATAGGTAAGAATATGTATATGGCAACAATGGTTGGATATTATTTTCTCCTTCTAAAGATCCAGCTTCTAAAAACTGACAAGACCCATCATCTACCGTTGCATCTGGATTATAATTACATGAGTTAACGTTAGTACACCCTTCAATTTT
>JGI24540J26637_10001304_pt1 | contig 10964 bp, 5 predicted proteins | sample NorSeaMetagenome_FD_26637 | JGI IMG/M metagenome (IMG submission 26637) | reverse complement strand
TCCTCCCCCCCTTCCAAGCCCAAGGATGTAGTAGACATTTCCTCCGCTACGCTCATGTTCATCGAGTCCCTAATTTCCGCTCACTCGACGACCCTTCTTCGAGACTCCTCGACGACTCCTGCAGTCTCATGCTCTCCATTCATCAACCACCAACCACCTGTCGTAGCTGTCAACTCTTCTAGCCCCATGTTCTACCCCCAATCTTTTATCACGCTTCAAAAGATACCGAAGGCGATCAGCACCTACGTAATGGAGCGTTCGGACACCATCTCTTCCACCACAGCCATGTCCAACCGACTTCGTGCATACATTGCTGCCACTGTCATATCTCAGAACAACGACCCTTCCACCCACTATCTAGACCAGCGTCTCGTCGCAAACGCGTTCGATTCCTTACTTGTGTTCCTCCAGATGGATTCAAAGTGCAGTGACGACGTTCCCAACGCGCCAGACTCTTGCAAGGACTTAATCCTCAGTGTCTCCAAGATCGGCAAAGCGACGACAACCCTAGCTGATATCTTTCACAACCCTTCGCCTTCGTCGTCCTCGTCCTATCTCGCGCATATTTTCGCTGGCGTTTTCACTTCTAAATCGGAGGGAGCTTATGACCAGATCTCCAATCCTGACAGATGTCCCCTGTTGGCAACCTCGAACTGTAGCTACCTCATCACTTCGATCCAGAACATCGTAGTCGCATCTTTTGCGTCTAAGAACACTTCTCAGTCATCCGCACGAACGGAATTCAGGAGGTCGATGGACAGGAACTCGGGACATACTGTCAAATCCAAGGCTGAGGTTGCCTCTGACGGGATTAACATCCTTGCCGACCTCTTTTCCCTTCATGGGGCTACTGTTCTACGTAAGTGCTGTCGCCAAGTGCTTGTCGCTAACGATGGGGATGCGTTCGAGGTCCGAACGATTCTGTCCTTGGTTGAGCACTTCGAGAAAAAGGTGAGGCGGAGCGACGAGCGAAGCAACGAGCCTCCTCTGTTACCAACACAATTACCTTTACTCGCCATTCAAACATTTTTTGCAGATCGTACTCCCTGCTGTCTCCACTCTCTCTTCCAAAAAACCTTCCCCAAACACTGCGGGCTTCAACCTCTTCTCCCTGGAATCTCGTCTCAACGCCCTCATCACTTCCCTTCTTGAGACACTTTCCCGCGGAACTTCGGTCGACGAAATGTTGCAGCGCCGCTTTTCCTCGGTTACCACTTCCACTGTGAATGTCACAAGGTGAGAATTGACAAAGAGAGAAGGACGGGAGGAGCGAAGCGACGACCGTATACTTCTACATCACTATAACTAACAACATTCCGTTCCTCGCCCCTCTCATCACAGCACAAACCTTCCTGACAAATGGCTGGAGGAAGCGTTCTCTGTCATTACGCGATCTTTCACTCCCTCCTCTATCATTTCTCACAATCCTACCTACTACGCTTTCATGATCCCCTTGGTTGCGAACAATCCAGTTCATGAAGCAACTCTAACAGCTGCATCTGCCATGACATCGCGTTACACTAGCACGCTCTTGTCAATGTTGGAGGGAGTAAAGGCAGCATTTTCCGACGATCCTTCGAACGACTCCCCTTTCCCGTCCTGCTGCAACTCTCAGCAGTTTATCTCCCCTCCCCTTTCGGCTCTTTGTTGCCGTATTATGTCGCTAATGTTTGCAAATCTCCCCGAAGTAGACAGGAAGAAGGTTCTGAGCGCCTTCGTTGACGCCTCCTCCTCCCCTTCCACCGAGAAGGTTTCATGTGTCCTTTACACGACATTTGTTGGGCGATATTTCACCCTTCTTGGAACTCTCATGGACCTGCATCACTTCAAGAAGTACAGGGAGGACATGTTAGCCCGTCACAACACTGCGTACTCGGTTCTGCAGGCTTCGAATCCAAAGCCTGTAGCCATCTACACGTCCGAAACTTTTAGGCACCCAGACAGATCGTCTCAAGATCCGACAAGCTCATTGTACGAAAGTAATTACATGCCTAAACGGAAAGAATTCCTGTTCGATCTTAACTGCAACGAGGATTCAAAGATCCCTCTGAATGATTATGGCGACATTGACGACGCCTTCGATTCAACCAGAGATTTGTTCACCAAGGGAGGACAGCCCCTTAAAAGGCTCTTTGAAGTCTTCTTTACCTTTGGAAAGGAGTCGGCGAAGTTCGACAATGGTTATTGCCTCTATTCCGTTTGGAAGGCGGATGACTGCTACCTTGCTGGAGAAGTACATGGGGATCGCCCAGTTCTTTCTGGACTTTCCCCAGACCCTTTGTCGTCCTCACATCTTTTCCACATGAAGAGACTTTTGGCCTGGTTCGCTGACGATACCAAGGGGCTAACCGAGCACCCTGACGTGACGACGCTTTCACCCTTTGAGCATAAAAAGTATGCTGACCTTTCAAAGTGGTTACTTAAGTCACTCGAGGAGGTGAGGTTGAGCGAGGAGCGAAGGACAGAAGGATTGAAGCAACGACTGTAATTTGCACTGTCACTAACAACGCCCCTCGCCTCGCAGTGCTATTCTCCCACCAACCATCCACCCCTATCCAGCATCCCGAATCATAAAACCAGAGAGTATTTGCCGGCCATTCTCTCGTCGTTTCAAGCGAAAGCCGCCATCACGACGCAGCTCATTTCTGCCCAGCTCCACTCACATCACTTCTTTCCAATGTACAGGAAGGGGAAAGGGCCACCTGGCATGGAACTAAATGATGAAGAAATTGACAGTGATGAGGACGATGAATACGATAACCTCGAATGTCAGGAGCGAGTTTACGAGGAGCAGAATGTTGACTGGTTCTATGAGATCATTTCGACCGCCAATCAGTCCCAGGCGATTGATAATTCGTGTTCTCCCTACCATCCCGACGATGTATCAGCTGATGCTGAGGAGGGACGCCCTGCTAATATAGTCTTACCGGCTAAGGATGCCTTTGAGGTTGGTCTACGCTCCCTCAAGATGGCCTTCTCTGACGCCGAGCAAGCTGTCGACATATTCGGTAGAGCCTTCAAGGAGGTGTTCCAAAATGCATCGAATGGAAAGGTGAGATCGGACGAGGAGCGAAGCGAAGGCTGGAGCGTCGCGACAGCTAAAGCACGTATCTTACAACTTTCCACTCGTCGCTTCGCTCCTCGCCCAGTCTCCCAACATTGACCCTGAAACAGCTTACTTCCTTTTCTCGGAAGATTACGCTCAGGAAACCATCCCTAGGCAGTGGTCGAGACCTGAAGCGTACAATCTAGTGTCGTCTACCAAGGTCGGCACTTCTCCTACCTCTTCGACATCAAAACTAACTGCCCTCAAGACGGACCTCACTCGTCGAGCTATCGCTTTGACGTGCACGAATGTTGTTGAGAAGGCGGCAATCGACAAGATCAATGCCGTCATGGAGCCCCTCTTTCAGAAACACAATAACTGCGATGATAACTCTTCGACTCGTTGCAGAATTGCGTACGGTTTTGAGATCGGAAGGTGAAAGGCCAAGGAGCGAAGAGGCGGTAGGCCGGAGTCTCGTTGAGAGCAACATATCATCAGCAAACACGACTGACAACCTCCTTGCTCGTCGCTTCGCTCCTCGCCCTTCGTTCCTCGATCTTCGCTCCTCTTGATCCCGAAGGTTTGTCAATGGAAGAATGCTCGGAATGAAGCAGACCAGGCGGCAGAGCGAAAAGGCTTACCTTGAAATATTCGTGCAACGCTCGTCCTATGAATTTGAGCTCATGCTCTCCGATTCGCTTCTTGGCCACACCTTCGGAGGGATTGAGCCTCACATTCAGAAAACAAAAACGAATGACCAAATCAAAACCCTTGCGACCGCGAAGGTGAACGCTTCAATGCTCAACATTGCGCGAAGGGTCGTTCTTGTCACTGCCCATGCTCTCGTGCCGATATGCTGCTACATACGAACCATCATGCTAAAGTACAAGACCCACTTCATGAAGTTGAAGAACGAGGGTTCGCCGTTGTTTGCTCAATTGCAGGATACCGTGAAAAGGGTGCTCAAATTCCTGACGCGCCTCGACCGCAATGCACTTCTCTACGACTTAACTTCACGAATCGTTGAATCGTGCTTTGCGAATCTGACTGTCGGAGTTGAAGGGACCTTTGCGGCATCAGACAACCCCGACCTACCTTTTGGATTCGACATCAGTCCTAGTGATGGCATTTCCGACTACCTTCCCGACCTACCCGCCATTTCAAGGGACGAGTATTGGAGGCTTTCTACAGCATGTAAGATGAAAAATGCTCAGATGAATCTCTTTACGCTCTTATGCGTCATGAAGAAGACGCCGGTCAAGGCATTTTCGGCGGCTAACGCCAAGAAAATCCGCGAGGCGAGGAACCTCTACATTGAGGGAATTTATGATTTTCTTCTCTCCGACCCTTCGAAAATCTTGCTGTTTGGCTACTGCTTCGAGGGCCAGATTCTGAAGAACTCCGGGAGCGGCAAAGTAAATGACGACAGAATTCTCACGCTTACTGGCGCTCACGTCAAGGATAAATACGGATCAACTGTGAATTGGAAACAGGGAATACCTGTTGGAAGGGAGGACAAGGATAACAGTGTTCATATCAGCGAACTGCTCGGCGTGGGCGGAATGAATTCGAACGGAGAGAGGGAGGATTTCATTTTGATGGTAGGAGCGCTCTTTGGTGACGACCTTAGCATGGATAACAAAGTTAAGACCGCTAAGCTGATGCTTCACATAAGCAATTGCAAGGTTCAAAATTTGCGGTCTCGCGACGAGCTATCCCATGTGCTCCTGAGCGTGATGCTGAGTGTTGTTGAATCTCATATGGCGTCACCAACCACCAAGAATGTTGTTCAAGATTTTGTCAAGGAACAAGTCTGCATGAATACCGAGGTCGGAGTCGTCTTCTGCGAAGTCCTTCTCAAGATCCTTGCTGAAAATTGGGAGACTAGTGCCGCTTCGAAGGAGCTCGGAAGAATTATTCTCGACATCATCTTTGCCGATATTGATGTTTGGCTTGGGAAAGGAGAAGGGGAAGGTCTTAACAACCCCAACGCTTCGAACTCTACGAATTCCAAGAAGGTCGTTCTCCTCTTCTGCTTTCTCTGCGTCAATCTTGACTCGGTTGGGCGCGCAATTTTCGANCTTATCGGTGGGAGCGGTTTGGCAGGGGATACGGGGGAGGCTGTCGTCTCTGATGATGCTGCTACACAGACTGTCAGGCGTGTCAAGGTGCTTCACGGTCTACTCAACACAATATCAAACATTAAGCCCGTCGAGACCGGCCTCTCTTTGGCCCTTGAAGCAACAAAAGTATCGCAAACGTCCGGAAAAGGTACGACTAAGCTCCCAACTGCTTCACAATCTGTGGTATCCAAGGCTATTGCGCCTAGAGACGACATCCTTTCGAAGCCCCCTATATTCAATACGACGAAAAATGTATGCACTTACGTCACAGGAGGGGATGACTTCAGCCTACAGCACTGGTACAACTGCTACACCTGTGGTCTCCACTGGGATAAGGGATGCTGCGGACTTTGCGCTCGCGTTTGTCACAAGGGGCACGATGTGGTGTATAGTAGGCAGAGCAGTTTCTTTTGCGACTGCGGCCACGGTGGAAATAGCTCTTCTCCGAACTTCTCTGGCATGAAGTGCTCCTGCCTTTCCGCCCTTTCCCAGTCCAAGTTAAAAATTGCCTTTTCCCAGAGGAAGCAGCTTTCCGCTTTACCAGCGAAGCGGAGATCCGTTGCAGCTGCCGCCGTCTCTGCGCTCCCACCTGTACGAGAAGGAGAGGAAAACTTTGACAAATTTCTTGTCCTCACAAGTGAGGCCAAGAATTTGCTCGTCAAGCAGTCCATGGATCAGAACTGGGCCCTCAAGATTCTTCATCTTTTCCTCGCCTTCTATAAGCAGGCCACCATCGAACCTTCTCTAGGTTTGAATGCAAACCCCGACGATATGGATGTCGAGGAGAAAGACGAGGGAACTCCAATGTCCCAACCAGGGAGGCTTAGGGGCTGCAGCGTTGGCAGTGTTGAGGATTTTAAACTTGGGCCCTCAATCGACTTCGATTCCAGAGATCACAAAATGATTCGCCGTTCCAAGCCTATGGATTTGTCGACCCTGCATAAAACTTCAATTCTTTCCCCCCTTCGACACACCGGAGGGAGCTGTTTCAAGATCAATGACACGTCCCATCCGTCCTATAGGAGCATGCAGGCTTTGATTACTGAGTATGAACTGCGTAAGCATCTCACTACGGTTGATAGCAAGGGAAGGATGATCACAGTTGAGGGGAAGACGCTCGCTTTCTCCGTTGTCTCTCCCTTTGTCAACGTGAAAACGCTGTCGACAGTGTCGTGGGACAAATCTGGCCTTCAGAGGTCCGATGTCTGCGTCACAGCCAGGGTTTCCCTCGAATTTCTCCCTATTGGCGTTCGCCTCAACAAGACAAATGAGAAGCTTCTTCTCGTTTGGGGAACTTCCGGCTTGAATCTTCTAGTTCTGAACCAGAATGGCATTGGCGTCGCAAAGACTGTTAGCATCTGTCTCGAGATGGAGAGCTGCATGAGCGAGACTGTTGTCGATGTCATGTGGGTTCCGGGCAGTGAATCCTGCTTTGTTGTTGCGACTACGAACTGCGTGAAGTACTACGACATTACGTGTGTATGGAGTGCCAACGAGATCTCGGAGCCCCTACCGCTAATTTTTTTCGTCATGTCTTATGAAGTGGAAGATGAAGACGGAGGGCGAAAGTTCATCAAGTCAATGACCATTTTACCTCCGCCGGGACCAAGTGAGATTAAGCGCTTGTCGAAGCCAAGGACGTTTTCCGACCCTAACTCTGATGGTAGCAATGCCATGGATGAAGGCGACGATGATGACGACGATGATGACGACAAGGACGACGAAGATGAGGAAGTCTACATTGAGGAGGAACAGGAGTGGGACTGCACTGTAGTTGTGATGCTGAACGACGGTAGGATCTGCGCTGAACCAATTTTGCGCCATATTTTGAGAGACGACGATGATGATGGAGAACGTTTTATTGAGGCTGACGACTGTCTTGATATTCCTGAAATTTCTGCTGACGCTGGTGCTCCAAACAAAGGGTTAGGAGGATTTGGAAACAAAAAGGGTGGAGAGATATATTTCAATTCTGGAAGCGGCCTCCTTTGCAGTAGCTGGAAGGACGGGAACGTCCTAATGATGAAGTTGAATCTTTCGTCTGTCAAGATTGAGTACTGCTTTGAGGTTCTTCCATCGAAAATCACCGAGTTACACACGTTGGGTCAAAAGGGTGCACCTTACGCGGTAGCCTCTTCCAAAATCACGGGGCCGTTCGGAGGCTTTGTAGAGCTCCCGCAGAATGAGCATGGTTACCACCGTTTTGCTTGCTACGGTTTCGCTGGGAAGAACGCAAGGCTCGTTGCCGTCGAGTATGGGGAAGACAGGACCATCGTGGAGGAGCTCATGTGGCCTCGAAAAACATCGAGCCTCTCGACGGTTGCCGCATCTGTCATTGAGGGAATTGATGTCTTCACTCTTCCTTCTCAAACCAAGACCGGTGTCTTTGTTGAGCGAGCGTACTTGAGCGTGCTGCAATGCGGTACTGGTAGTGCGATAAGCTCTCTTATGATGTGGGCCGAAGGAGGAGGGAACGAGGGAGAACTTAGACGCGAGGGGAATGCCGTTCAGGTGGTTGAGGATGAGTTGACGGGCAAGGTAAGATTGATTGACGGATGGAGCGAAGCGAACAGCAAGATACCGCCCACCACTATTACTACGAACCCTTTCCGCACTCGCTTCGCTCGTGCCCCTTATCCTAACCCTTTTCACTATTCGCTTCGCTCATCTCAGTTCAAGATTGTGCCTGGCATCAAGTCAAGGATCCTCAACGCCTCGAACTTTGATTGTACCATCGCAAACTACTCCACATACAGGCCCTCCTTCGACCTCCAGATTTTTGAGACCCTGGAGAAAATCGCTGGAGATTGTTTGGTCATCAAGGGTGACATGGTCAAGGGAACGTCAAAGGAGGTCATTGAGAGGAGTATGGAATTTTCAAAGTCGGAGTCTTACTTTAGCGGCAGCGCGGACAGTAACTGTATGGCCGTCACGATCGATTCCTCGAATGACGAGAAGCTAAAGGGAAAGGTTTTGGTAGCCGTTAGAATTCTTGTTGGAGCTAGCAGCACGGAATACACGCCTTCAAAGTTCAGTGTGATGGGAAGGGAGAAGAGGATCAGCTCAAGCGGAAGGAGGTGGCACGATTTCCCGCTCACCGATGAGGAAATCAAGCTGGCTGAGATCCAAGGCTTTCTCAGCATGAGTTTTGGCTCCTCTCTTGAAACCGCGGGCGCCTTTAGGCTTGATGCGATCGAATTCTACGTCAAGGACCGAAACGACATCCCTGGTTTGGATGACTTTTACGTCGTTGGTGGGATTCTCGAAGGAAGCGCGTTCAAGAAGGAGAATTCCAGTGAAAAAGGCAAGGAAAAGGAGGAGAAGCAAGAGCCAACAAAGGAGAAGGTCGTTCGCGTTTCAGACTTTCTCCTCGGCGTTGGCGATGGGAGCAAAAGCAGTGTCATTTCTGGCTTGATATTCGCGACCAAGTGCTTGGTTGAACTTGGAAAGATGAATGGTTGGGAGGTTTTGAAGACTGAGGTAGGAAAAGAAGTTCTGGAAGCTCTGGGTGGGCTGGGTGGCGCCTGGGAATCTGGCGTTCTGGGATTGCTGCTCAAGTGCTCCGCGTTGGATGCTTGTGAAACAGATGATGGAGAGGGACTCAGGGCAAGCGTGGTTGAGTTGCTAGGTCAACTTGTTGAAAGTAAAGAGAAGAAGGAAGCCATCGTCGACATTTCAACGTACCATGGCGCTCAGCTTGCGATTTCAGACCTTTGGACTAGCGTGAAGGACGGAGGAGTTGAATTATTTAGTGATGTTGTTGAGGTCAGTGGTGGATCAAAGAAGAAAGGCAGTGCCAAGAAGAATTCAGGCGGCGAGAACGCCTTAAATGGAGGCGGCAAGAAGTGGATCAAACGCTTTGAAAAGTGCTTACTGGTCTTGGGCGACATCTGTCGGCTACGGCCTCAAAACTACATCCTTGCAAAAGGTGATGAGAAATTGACAGCCTTCGACAAGTCTAAGGATCTCATGAACGACGCAAGAGTCATCAAGGCAATCAATAGGGGGAAGAAGGGGGTGTGGAGACGAACGGTTGGACTGCTCGTTAACCTTCTTGTGTATGAGTGGAAAGCAGGGTATGGAATAGAGGTGAAGGATTTTTTGGGGAGGTTTGACAAGTTAGGAGATAAGGTTATCTCAATGGAGGCTCTCGGGTCTGTACTATATGAGCCGACGAGGGCAAGGGAGGCCGAGTTGGCAAAGGCCAAAAAGGAGGACGATTGTAAGGTTCTAATAAAGTCAGGAGGGGCAGGAAAGGTCAAGTACAGGTGAGTGGGTGGGAAGTCGGAGCCAGGCGACGACAAATGCGATATACCGCTGTTCTACTTAGCATCTCAACTCCTTGCGTAATTAACTCCCTTTTCTTGTCGCTTTTGATCATTGCAGGTGCGACGGATGCAATGCATTCCCAATCCAGGGTGGAAGGTACGCTCTAGATGGCCACGACTTTGATTTGTGCACAACGTGCTACGTGAAAGGGAAGGCACAGGTGTTGCAGGAAGGTAACGCAGATGACGATCTAGTCGTTGGCAGTATTTCGGCCGAACTTTTGATGGGAATGGTTTTCAAGAAGGAAGACGACGAGGCCGGTATCGGTGCTAGTGGCGGTGGCGCGGTTGCCGCGGTAAGCGGCGAAGGCAGGAGTGTGTGCCCAGTCTGTACCTTTAGCAACAGTGCCAGCAGCAGCCAATGTGTCATGTGCACATCTCCACTTAGGGGGATAAAGAGTTCTGCGACGCAGGACGAAGACGAAATGGATGCCGATGCGATGGAAGAGGATATTGCTAATACTCAGAGCAGCGGTGTAACGAGAGGAGAGAGTGGCGTCCTAGATGACGAAGATGATGAAGAGAAGCAACTCAAGCTTGCCCTGGAGATGAGTATGAGGGGAATTGATGAGGAGGAAGATTCGTTCGCAAGCGGCAAAAAAAGAAAAAGGGTGGATAAGGACGAATGCAGAGACAAGAAGGAGGCAAAGATTGAGACGGGGGTTACCTCTCATAACCCTATCATGGACCTCATTGGTCGACTCTTCGATTTCCATCTCAAGGAAATTGGAGAGAGCTTCACTGACGACACGGAGATTGAAATCTTCATTGCCAAGGTGCAGTTTCTTATCTCCCTCGCCATGACGGACAATATGAGAGTGGGGCGTCTCGTCGAGAAGTTCATCTCATGCCTAATGGCGAGCTCGGAGGGACTTGGAAAGAGGAGTCACGAACTCTTCCAAACTGAGGAAGTGGCAAGATTGCAGATACTACTAAAGGCGTCTACGGTCTTGCTGGCAGGGTTCAAGAAGGTGGTCATCGAGAATCGTGCTGCAACGGGAGCCGTGGCTAGCCCTGCTGAGATTGAAGCTGCCAAGGCGGCTTTGAAAAAGTCTGATAAAATAGATCCCAAATTCGTTTGTGGAACCCACAGTATTCCTGCGGTTAGGAGGCGATGCAGTCAAGGGGCAAATGTGGACAGGAGGTTTTACGTCTGCGGAATGCCTAGGGCCCAAAGGTGCGACTATTGGGAGTGGGCCGATGGACTTGGAGGAGGGAAGCAAAACGCGGGGGGGACAAAGGGAGTTGTTAAGAAGGTTATTATCGATTTCGTCGCCAAGGACGACGGTGCATTCATGGCTATGGCGAAGATGATCGAGAAGCACGAGGAGGAGCTGCTCAGGTTAATGCATGTAATGAAGCAGTACGAGGATGGCGGGGAGGAGGGAGGATGGGAGGAGGGGGGGGCGAGAAAGGGCGACAAGGAGGGGACGCTGTCGGAGCTTATGGCTAATAAATTTGTTGGTA
>JGI24540J26637_10001302_pt1 | contig 10966 bp, 8 predicted proteins | sample NorSeaMetagenome_FD_26637 | JGI IMG/M metagenome (IMG submission 26637) | reverse complement strand
AATATCCCTAATTTAAATATTACAATGAAAGTCTACAAGTAATCAAATCAGTAGTCTATTTTTTTCTAAACTTATTTACAAGCATTGATACTGTTGCATCTCCAGTAACATTCACAACGGTTCTACACATATCTAGTGGTCTATCGATAGCAAAAATTAAAGCTAGGCCCGCTTCAGGAATTCCAGCTTGAGCTAAAACAATAACAAGCATCACCATTCCAGCTCCAGGAACGGCTGCTGAGCCGATAGATGCTAAAGTAGCAGTAGTAACGATTCCTAGTTGTGCGTAAAGACTTAAGTCCATTCCAAAAGCCTGGGCTATAAAAACAGCAGCAACAGCTTGATATAGGCTTGTTCCGTCCATATTAATTGTTGCTCCAATTGGAAGAACAAAGCTACTCACCTCTTCATCTACTTCTAAGTGATCTTGAACTCTTTCCATGGTAACGGGAAGAGTAGCAGCACTTGAACTAGTGGAGAAAGCTAGTAACTGAGCTGGTGAAATTCCTTTAAGAAAAAAAGAAGGACTTTTTCCAGTCAATACTTTTACAAGGAAAACATAAACACAAATCATCATAAAAAGACCAAACAAGACCGTTAATCCGTATAATCCTAATGCTTTAAATAAATCTAAACTTGGTGCTTCAACTACTAAAGCAGCCAAAAGAGCAAAAACTCCATAGGGTGCAGCAAGCATTATTAGATCAATAATTTTTAAAATAACCTCATTGAAAGAATCAAAGAATTTTTTTACTGGTTTTGATTTTTTTCTAGGAATTAGAATCATGGCTATTCCAAAAAGAATAGCAAAAAATATTACCTGTAACATATTTCTATTATTGCTAGTAGCACTAACTATGTTGGAAGGAACCAAATCAACAAGAGGTTGTAAAGGGCCAGCATTTTTTTGGTTATTTGCAGCTGAAATTTTATCCTCAGCATTGTCAGAGTAAGCTAAAAGTAGTTCTTCCCTAGTTTGATCTGAAATAGAATTACCAGGATTTACAATGTTTACACTAACTAGCCCAATTATAACTGCCATTAAGGTAGTACACAAGTAGATAAAAATGGTTCTTCCACCCATTGACGAAAGTTTAGATAAGTCCTTCAAGTCAGAAACTCCTTTGATTAAGGATGCTAGTATTAAAGGAACAGCAATTAATTTTAATGAATTAATGAATATAGTTCCAAAGGGTTTGATCCAATTTGAAATAAATAATTTTCCTCCATCAATATTTGTTAATATTAGAGCAAAAATTACTCCTAATACCATTCCTAGAATAATTTGCCAATGAAGGGCTAATTTTTTCATTAAAGTTTGATTGTTCTGTTAATTAAATAAAAATCTACTAGAACCAAGGCTGCCATCGCCTCAACAATAGGAACAGCTCTAGGAACAACACAAGGGTCGTGCCTACCTTTTCCTTTCATTTCAACCACATTGTTCTCAGCATCAATAGTTTCTTGTACCTTCATTATAGTAGCAACAGGTTTAAAAGCAACGTTAAAGTAAATGTCCATTCCATTACTTATTCCTCCTTGAATTCCACCTGAGTTGTTTGTTTTAGTCTTACCATCTGCATTAAAGGAGTCGTTGTGCTGACTTCCTTTTAGTTCAGTTCCTTCAAATCCACTTCCAAATTCAAAACCTTTAACAGCATTGATTGAAAGCATTGCTTTTCCAAGATCAGCATGTAATTTATCAAAAACAGGTTCTCCCAGTCCAATTGGAGTATTTTCAATAACACAACTAACTATTCCTCCAACCGTATCTCCTTCTTTTCTTATCTCTCTAATATGTTCTTCCATTAAAGAGGCTGTAGTTGAATCAGCACATCTAACTGGGTTCTTTTCTATTTCTGAAAAATCTAAATCACGGTAATGTTTATCTATTTTAATTTTTCCAACTGAGGAAACATAGGCAGTTATTTTAATATCTGATAATATTTGTTTGGCAATTGCACCTGCTACTACTCTAGAAGCAGTTTCACGAGCTGAACTTCTACCACCTCCTCTGTAATCTCTATGACTATATTTTTTATCATAAACGTAATCTGCGTGAGAGGGTCTATAAGTATCTTTTATATGAGAATAATCCTTAGATTTTTGATCCTTATTGTGAATTAAAAAACCAATTGGTGTTCCAGTTGTTATGCCTTCAAAAATTCCAGAATAGAAAGTAACTGCATCTGGTTCTTTTCTTTGAGTAACAATTGCTGATTGACCTGGTTTTCTTCTATCCATTTCTAATTGAATAGCATCAAAATCCAATTTCAATCCAGAGGGGCATCCATCTATAACCCCACCAAGTGCAGGTCCGTGAGATTCCCCAAAAGTGGTTAGTTTAAAAATGTTTCCAAAAGTATTGCCTGCCATTTGTAAAGTTTATACAAAAATAGTTTTAATATTTCTTTTAAAAAAAACTTGATAAATTATTATTCAAAATTAGAGTTTGATTAAATAAAGTCTGCTCAAACAAATCTTATTTCCAATCCTTACGCTTACTTGTTTTTCCAATTCCAGGATTAAAAAAATTAGTTGGATCTAATTTTTTATAAAACTCAATCAGTGAAGGTTTTGCGAAATATTCATGTCCTACGTTATGCTCAGCAGGATATTCAGCTCCTCTAATATCATATGTTTTTAGTAATTTTCTCTTAAGTTCTTCAACATCTACCCCTTTTTTAACAATATAATTGAGATGTAAGACATGACAGAACAAATGACCATAGTAAAATTTTGTGTCTAATAAATCGTTTATTTCTGAGGGTAGTTTTTCAAACCAGTCTTTTTCATTTCTTGGAAAAGCAATATCCATTGATAACATTCCCCCTGTTTTATTTTCATTTAATGCATGATAACGACCTATCGCACTTGCTGCAACATAACGGTGCAATATCGATTTTTCAGCCTCTTTTTTAGTGCATTCAAAAAAATCTCCCTCTTTGTTTTTAAAAAATTCATTAAAATACTCTCTAGCCTCCTCTATTCCATCATCGGACATTTCAATCACCCAATGGTGTTCGTATTTATTTCTAAACTGTTCCATTCTTTTAGGTAAATGATTGGGCCATAACTTACTTAAAAATTGCATTATTTTATCTGATAATTTATCAGGAAGGAATTTTATTTTTTTTGATAATAAATCTACTTTTCTTTTTAATTCAAAAAGGGTTGGAAGAAAATTGGTGCCTAACTTTTCTATTACAACAAAAGTGTCTTTACTGTATTTTTTAGCAGCATCATAACAATCTCTGTGTAGGTAATCTCCTGAAGTGGGAAGGGTTTTAAATTTAGAAAGTATATCTCTTCTTATTTCCCAAAAGATATCTGAATTATTTGATCCAACATAGAAAACTTGGTTCTTTTTTGGGATACTGTAGGTGTCTAATCTTACTGCAAAAACAGCGACTTTTCCTGCACTTCCTGATACCCCATGTAATAATCTTTTATCGGCATTGTACCTAGCCGGCAAATTTGAATCAATTTGTCTGACAATATTTGAGTATTCATTGTCAGATGCTAGTTTATTTGATTGTTTGACATCTGATTTATTATAATTTCTGTTTTGTAAGTTGTTTAAAATTTCTTCTTCATTAGAGCCTAAATTAATTCCTAGTTCATTAACTAATTCTAACTCCCNGTTTTGATTCACCTTAGCATATAGTGCTAATTCTGTATACGCAGGACCTCTTTTAACCAAAGAACCTCCTGAATTATTACAAACTCCTCCAACTATAGAAGCTCCTATAGAGGTGGAACCTATGACAGAATGGGGTTCTCTTTCAAATGGTTCTAATTTTTTTTCTAGATCATATAAAGTGCTGCCTGCTAATCCTACTATTTGTTTTCCAGAATTTATAATATGAATATTATCAATTCGCATAGTGTTAATAATAATAATAGGACGATCATAATCACTTCCATATGGCGTTGAGCCGCCAGTTAAGCCTGTGTTGGCACCTTGCATAATAACAATAACATCTGCTTTCACACAAATTTTTAAAATCTTCCAAATTTCAAGTAATGTACCAGACTTAACAACAGCTAAAGCTTCCCCTTCTCCATACCTCCAACCTTTACTGAACTGCTGCTTGTTCCATTTAGNTGTAAGAATATATTTATCTCCAACAATACTTTTCAAATCTTGAACCAGTTTGTTCTTAAAGTTCATTTTAATAGTTAATTAAGGGGTAAATTATTATATATTTGCTCATAAATATTTATAAATATACTTCATTATGAAAAGAATTTTTATTTTACTTATTGTTTTTTTAATGGCTCAGGGATGTACAAATAATTCTACTTATTCGATTGAAGCTTCTACAGATCATGAAGATGGTAAAAAGGTATACCTAATTGAGGTAGGTATGGACAATAGACCTTCTCCTATTGATTCTACCGAAGTAATTGAAGGTAAATTTTCTTTTACAGATTCTATTTCAGTTCCTGAAATGCATTATGTCTATTTTGAAAATGAAAGAGAAAATATTCCTGTAGTCCTTGAACCAGGGGTTATTAAGATTAAAGTCTACAAAGACAGTATGAGAACCTCAAAAATCTCAGGTACAAAATCCAATGAAGGCTTTGAGAAATACATGAAAGAAACTAATGTGTTTTATATAGAGTTAAATAAAATTCAGATGGAAATTAGAACTTCATCTATAAATCAAGATTCACTAATTACAAATGATTTAAAAGATCAATTTGAAAACATGAGATCTAAATTAACAGATTATGAATTAGCTTTTATGAAAACTAATAACGACTCTTATGTCTCTTCGTTAATTCTTCAAAGAATGCTAATGCAGCAAGAAATAGAATTTGAACAAGCAGAAGAGTTGTTTAATAATTTCTCTGAACTAATTAAATTAACTACTTCTTCAATTAATATTAAAGAGACGTTAGATTACATAAAAGAAAGTAAAAAAGAATCCCCTACAATAGGTTCTCTGGCTCCTAAATTTAGTGGACCTGGTTTAAATGGAGATGTTATTGAGTTCGAAAACGTAAATTCTAAAGTTATAATGATTGATTTTTGGGCATCTTGGTGTGGTCCTTGTAGGGATGAAAATCCACATCTAATTTCATTGAACTCAAAATATACAACAGATCAATTTCAGATTGTGGGAGTTTCTTTAGATAGAGATAAGGAGTCTTGGGAAAACGCTATTAATAATGATCAGCTTAATAATTGGATTCATATTTCACATATAAAATTTTGGAATGAGCCTATTGCAAAACTTTATAATGTAACTAGAATGCCTACGACTTTTATCTTGAACTCTGATAAAAGAATTATTGCAATGGATGCAAAAGGTTCAGATTTAGAAAAGATAATTATAAAACAATTATCTCTTTAAATTCAAAATATTTTCTTTTTTGAATTCACCACGTACAATATTATTGGAGAAATCATTAATAAGATAATCCATAGATTCTCGTCTATAATTTCAGGTTTAATTAATATAGTACTAAACAGTCCTGCAATTGCTCCACCAAAATGTGCAGTATGTCCAATAGTTCCTGTATTTTTTTTCATTCCATAAATACTATATAATAAGTAAACAATTCCAAAAACATAAGCTGGTAGAGGAATAGGTAAAAACAGCATAATGAGTTTCATTTCGGGATATAGAATAATGGATGAATACACTATTCCTGTTACTGCCCCACTAGCTCCAACTGCTGAATAATAAGGTTCTTTGTTGTGAAATTTAAGTGCAACATAATTTCCAATGTAAAGACTGATTACATAAATAATTAAATAATTAACTGATCCAATTCTTCCGATTACTTGTCCTGAGAATATCCATAAAGTAAAAAGGTTTAGAAAAAGATGGTTGTAATCAACGTGTAAAAAACCTGAAGAAAACATTCTAATTTTTTCTCCTCTTAGAATTGGATTAATTTCAAATTTGTATTTATTAAAAAAGTTTTGATCTTTAAAACCCTTCAAAGAAATAAGAACAGTTGCAATTATTATTAGAAATGTATAGATGATTTTTTTATTTAGAAATTAATTGCTTAAAAATAAATAAAAAAACCCAGCTATAAGCTGGGTTTTAGTTCGTAATTAATATAATTATATATATGTTACCATTTATTATAATAAATTTGCATNAATGAATATCATAACCANGTTAGTTGTATACCCAATACTTCTATTTATATCCTATTTGCCATTTAAAGTGTTATACTTTATTTCAGATATACTTTTTTATTTTTTATACTATGTTTTCAGATTTAGAAGAAAAATTGTAAGACAAAACCTAGAGCTATCAAAAGTTTCTAAATCAGAAAAAGATTTAGTTCGAATAGAAAAAGAGTTTTATAGACATTTTACAGATGTATTTTTTGAGATGATAAAGTTTTATAATATGTCACCTGACCAAATGAAGAAAAGATTTTATATAGAAAATCCTAAAATTTTTTATGATTTTGAAAAGAAAAATAAAAGTGTAATGTTTATGACGTCTCATTATGGGGGATTTGAATGGTTTTTATCAATTACTTACCATGTTCCTCAATTACCATTTGCTGTATATACTCCCCTCTCGAACAAAAGTTTAGAAATTTTAATTAAAAAATTTAGATTAAGACATGGATCTAAATTAATATCTAGATATGAAGCAGGGCATTACATTAAAAAACAACTCAAAGAAAACAAACTATTTTTATATGGAATGGCAGCTGATCAATCAGCACAAATTAGATCAATAACCTATTGGAAAGAGTTTTTAGGTATAAAGGTGCCTGTTTTTACTGGGTCTGAAAGAATAGCTAAGCAACATGATATTCCCGTTGTTTTTGGAAAAGTTGTAAAAATAAAAAGAGGTTACTATAAAGTAGTTGTAGATTTAATTTCTGAATTTCCAAATGAGTATGAAGATTATCAAATAACAGATATTTATCTTAAAAAACTAGAANAACAAATTAGAGAAATCCCAGAGTATTACTATTGGACTCATAATAGATTTAAACATAAAGATAAAGCACCAAAAGACTAGTTAATTATTTTTTTTATCAAGGTTTCAATCTCTTTTATAAGATTTGTAGCCGTATCCTTAGTTTTGGCTTCACTGTATATTCTTATTATTGGCTCTGTGTTAGATTTTCTTAATTGTACCCAGCTCTCACTAAAATCAATTCTGACTCCATCGATTAAATCAACTTTTTCATTCTTATATTTTTCAACAATTTGATCTAAAATTTTATCGACATTTATTCCAGAGGATAAATTAATTTTTTCCTTTAACATGAAGTATTTTGGATAGCCATCAAGTAGCTGACTTGCTTTTAATCCACGCTCTACAAATAAAGATAAAAACAAACCTATTCCTACAATTGCATCTCTTCCATAATGACTTTCAGGATAAATAACACCTCCATTGCCCTCACCACCAATTACTGCATTACATTCCTTCATCTTTGACACCACATTTACTTCACCAACTGCACTATAAAAATGGAGTTGATTGTGTTTTTGTGTCACATCGCCTAAAGCTCTAGAGGAAGATAAGTTAGATACGGTTGAACCAGGTGTTTTGCTTAATACATAATCTGAACAAGCAACTAAAGTGTTTTCTTCCCCAAATATTTCGCCATTTTCACACACAAAAACAAGTCTATCTACGTCTGGATCTACAGCTATACCTAAATCAGCTTTTTCCTCCACTACTTTTTTACATAAAGCAGTAAGATTCTTTTTAAGAGGCTCAGGATTGTGAGGAAAATCACCATTGGGTTCGCAATAAAGCTTAACAACTTCAATGTTTAAAGCTTTTAAAAAATCTGGAACTATAATTCCACCTGTTGAGTTGACTGCATCTACCACTATTTTAAGCTTTTTAGATTTAATTTTCTCGACATTAACTAATTCTAAATTTAAAACAGATTCGATATGAGATTTCATAGCACCTTCTTTTTTGATTATGGTACCTAAATCAAAAACTTCAGAAAAAATAAAGTCATCTGCTTCAGAGACAGAAACAATTTCTTTTCCTGAACTATTGTCTAAAAATTCTCCGTTTTTATCTAATAACTTTAGTGCATTCCATTCAGTTGGGTTATGACTTGCTGTAATAATAATTCCACCATCAGCCATTAATTCAGTAACCATTAATTCAACTGTTGGTGTAGTTGATAATCCAATGTCAATAACATTAATACCTATTGAAATTAAAGAGTTTTGAACAAAGTTTTGAATCATTTCACCAGAAATTCTAGCATCTCGACCTATTACAACTGATAATTTTTCTTTACTAATGTTTTTCTTCAACCAACATCCGTAGGCACATCCAAATTTTATAGCTTCAATTGGTGTAAGGTTGTTTCCTGATTCACCTCCAATTGTTCCTCTGATTCCAGAAATGGATTTAATAAGTGTCATGTGACAAATATACAATTTGATTAACTTTTACATTACTTTTATATTAAAATATAGCCATGAGTTTTAAATTGAAATTTCTTTTATCCTTCTGCATATTTTTAATTATGTCCTGTGTTTCTGAAAAACCATCTGGATATAAAAACGGAATGGTAGTCTCTGCTAAAATAGAAGCTTCTAAAGCTGGAATTGATATTTTAAAACAAGGAGGAAATGCATTTGACGCAATGATTGCTACAGATTTGGCTCTTTCTGTTGTCTACCCTAACGCAGGAAATCTAGGTGGAGGTGGATTTTTAGTTTACAGGTTGAATGATTCTTCTCATGGATCTTTAGATTATAGAGAAAAATCACCTGGTAAATCGACAAGTTCAATGTATTTAGATGTAGATGGAAACGAAATTGAAGGATTAAGTACAAGTGGTGCTCTATCTGTTGGTGTTCCAGGCACTATTGCTGGTCTTTTTAAAGTTTATGACAGGTTTGCTACCCTCCCCTTAGAAAAGTTATTTGAGCCAGCAATCAAACTTGCTGAAAGGGGTTATCGTCTTACGGTCAATCAAGCGAATTCTTTAAACAGTTATAGAAATGAAATAAATAAATTAAATGACTCTCCCTTATTATTTAAAAACGATTTCAAAGAAGGAGATTTATTTATAAATAAATCTTTAGCAAATACTCTTAAATTAATTTTAAAAAACGGAAGAAAAGAGTTTTATNANGGATCAATAAGTAAGGAAATTATAAATTATATTGNTAAGAGNAATGGTATTTTAAATCAGGTGGATTTTGATAATTATGAAGCTGTTTGGAGAGAACCTATTGTTATAAAATATAGAGATTTAGATATTATAACCATGGGACCGCCCTCAAGTGGAGGTGTGGTTCTGGGCCAAATATTAAAAATGATTCAACCTTATGATATTTCTAAACTTAATCACAATAGTTTAGAATACATACAGTTGTTAGTTGAAGCTGAAAGAAGAGCTTTTGCTGACAGAGGAAAATACCTTGGAGACCCCGATTTTAATTATATCCCAGTAAATGAATTATTGTCTCAAGAATATTTAGATAACAGAATGAAGAATTTTTCATTTAAAAAATCTACTCCCTCCAATTCAATTTCTTATGGAAATTTCAATTTTAGTGAAAGTAATGAAACTACACATTATTCTATAGTAGACAAGTTTGGAAATGCTGTATCGGTAACTACAACATTAAATGGGAATTATGGTTCTAAATTATTTCCACCCGATTTAGGTTTTTTTTTAAATAATGAAATGGATGACTTTTCAATTAAACCAGGTATTCCCAATATGTATGGATTAATAGGCGGAAAAATTAACTCCATCGAACCTAACAAACGAATGTTGAGTTCAATGACCCCAACGATTATTGAAAAGAACGGTAAGCTATATAGTGTTCTTGGAAGTCCTGGTGGACCTACTATTATTACATCAGTATTGCAAACAATATTGAATTTAGAAGAGTTTAATTTTAATATTAATAAATCCGTTAATTCCCCACGTTTTCATCATCTTTTTCTTCCTGATTTAATCTATCATGAAAATAACGTTATTGACATAGAAAAAAGAAATTTATTAAAATCAAAAGGATATTACATCAATAACAAAAAAAGTGTTATCGGAAGAGTTGATGCAATTCATGTAAACCCAGAGGGTTTTTTATTTGGAGGAGCAGATAAAAGAGGCGATGATAAATCGCTAGGATTTTAATTCAATATAATATTATAATCACTTTAAAAAACGTAATTTGCATGCTTGATTTTTTTTTAAATGAAAGATGTAATTTCAGTCAATGGAGCAAGAGCTCACAATCTAAAAAACATTGATATAGATATACCCAGAAATAAATTAGTTGTAATTACCGGTATTTCAGGAAGTGGTAAATCTTCATTAGCATTTGATACTATTTATGCAGAAGGACAACGAAGATATATTGAAACATTTTCCGCGTATGCAAGACAATTTATTGGTGGACTCGAAAGACCTGATGTAGATAAAATTGATGGATTGTCTCCAGTTATTGCAATTGAACAAAAGACCACTTCAAAAAACCCAAGGTCTACAGTTGGAACTATTACTGAAATATATGATTATTTAAGACTGTTATATTCAAGAGTTGCTGATGCATATAGCTATGTTTCTAAAGAGAAGATGGTTAGTTATAGTGAGGAGGAGGTCATTAAATTAATATTAGAGAATTATGTAGACAAGAAAATTACCATCCTATCTCCTGTTGTTAAAGCAAGAAAAGGACATTATAGAGAGCTTTTTTTAACAATTAGAAAACAAGGTTTTTTAAAAGTTAGAATTGATGGCGAAATCAAAGAGTTGGTTCCAAATCTTAAATTAGATAGATATAAAATTCACGATATAGAAATTGTTGTAGATAGGTTGCTTGTTAAGGACAATGAATCTTCTTTAAAGAGAATGAAAGAAAGTATGGTTACAGCAATGTATCACGGAAATGATTCTCTAGTCGTGATAGACGAAAAGAGCAATAAAACAAGATACTTTAGTAAAAACTTAGTTTGTCCATCATCAGGAATTTCTT
>JGI24540J26637_10001297_pt1 | contig 10990 bp, 11 predicted proteins | sample NorSeaMetagenome_FD_26637 | JGI IMG/M metagenome (IMG submission 26637) | reverse complement strand
AATAATCGCCAGCTTCCTGTATCATTTTCCACAGTTTACTTGCGTTTTCTTTATTCATATTAATCCAATTCTTGTTTTATCTAATAAATATCCTAGGAATAACGATATGGAAAATATAGTCAAAAAGCTAGAGGAACAAGTTACTTTTCTTCAACAAGAAATATCTCAATTAAGTAATGAGCTTTATTCACAACAAAAAGATATAGGAGATCTTAAAAAAGAAATTTCAAATCTAAATAAAAAAATTGATGAAATGGATGGTGAGATTACTTCAGATATCCTTAAAGAAGACAAAAAGCCACCTCATTATTAATTTTTAATGTAGTAATATAGTTAAAATTTAACCTACTTATAATTATGAAAAATATATTAATTTTTATACTATTATTTTTTAGTTTTAATTCAATTGCTACAAGTAAAGAGACTACATTTACAAACGAAATATTTGAGAAATCACAACTTGATGGAAAAACGGTTGTTATACACTCATGGAATAAGACTTGTGTAACCTGTGCTAGACAGGTTAAAATTTTAGATCAGGCCAAAAAAGATTTTAAAGATGTTATTTTTTTAAGCTTTGAACAAACTAAAGATAAAAAAGATTGCTCAATTTCTAAGCATTGATTATTGGACAACAATTGTTGTTTATAGAGACAATAAAGAAATCTCTCGTACAATCGGACAAACTGATAAAGATGAACTTTACTCTCAAATTAGATCCACTCAATAGTTGCTAAGAGAATTTAAAAAATTATTTTTGTTTTTTTGAAATTTAATAAGTTTTATTTTCCTCGACAACAGTTTCCTCTGTTGGTTTGACAGGATCTTCAATAGGTTCAGTTATAGGGTTAAGCTCCATTCCAATTGGAGTTATAGTTTGTGGCATAGGTGTAAATTGAGAGTCTGGATTGTCTTTTGTTTCTCTTATCTTCATTCTGTACAATCCAAAAATTCCAATTATCCCATGAAAAATAATTAAAAATACAAAATAACCATTAGGACCTATCATATTCATAAACAGTGAGCATAAAAAAGGTCCACTGATTGCGCCTAAGCCAAATGCAAATTGTAATGCAGCACCTGCTGCAACAAATTTTTCTTTTGGGATAAAATCATTTGTATGAGCAAAGATAATTGCAAACATAGGCAAACTTGCAAAGGCAAATAAAACAATTGAAATATAAAACCATGTTTTGCTTGATCCAAGTACCCCGTCATAAAACATTGTCCCACTTGAAAAAATTGCACAAAGTGCAAAAAAAGCTGCCGCAAAAGTTGTATAAATAATTACTCGTCTTCTATCCATGTTATCTGAAATTTTTCCTATTGGCCATTGCGATATAGCACCTGAGATTGCAACTAAAAAAGTCACAATTGAAATTTCTAAAATTGAAAAATTCATAGATGCTGCATAAACTGGAATTAAAGAAAATAAAGCTGACTGGGCTGTTCCATAAAAAAGAGATCCAACCATTCCTAATGGGGACACTTTATAAAGTTCTTTCAAGCTCATTCCTGAAATCTTTTTAAATGTAGGTGCTTTTTTTTTAGTTAACAATATTGGAATAAGAGCCAAAGACATAAATAAAGATATAAGAATGAATGGTTGAAAGTTTACTGGTGAACTAAAATTTAAAAAAAACATTCCAATTGCCATCGATCCATAAAGGACAATCATATAAATTGATAAAACACTCCCTCTATTTTTATTTGAGGATCTATCGTTCAACCAACTTTCAGCAATGGTGTATATTGAAACCATACTAATGCCTGTAATTACTCTTAAGACAAACCAAGTAAACGGATTAATCAAGATTGAGTGCAAAAGAACTACTATCGATGCTATTGAAGCAAAAGCTGCAAATACTCGTATGTGACCCACTCTAGAAATAAATCCAGTTATTGTTTTAGCACCAATAAAATATCCAACATAATAACCAGACAACATGAAACCTGTTGCTGCTAGACTAAACTCTTCTCTAACAGCTCTTACCCCAAGTAGAGATCCTTGGTACCCATGTGCAATCATAATTAAGCCCATTCCAAGAAAAAGTGCCCATGAGTTTTTTAATATTTTTTCCATAAATTCAGCCCTATTTAGTTCGATCTATTATTGAATCAAGTCTTTATTGTGACAATCTTTAAGATTGTTTAAGCTTTAAAAATGAATGGATGGCTATCGTTAGTAAGATGATACTACCACCTTGAATTGTTTCAATACTTGGTTGTTCATTGATAATTAACCATACCCAGAATGGACCAATGATAGTTTCTAGTAAAAAGAAAAGGTTNACCTCTTCAGCTGGTATAAATCTTGGAGCAATAGTCACNAGCACAAAAGGGATAGCAACGCACATTACACACATTAAAGGTACAAATATTAAATCTGTTCCCACAAGAGAAAAAGTATCNACAAAAAAGAAAGCAAAAATTGCAACACAAAGTTTACCAATTACNGCNGAAGGAACTAAATCTCGATTTTTNGCAAATCTTGCTATAACCGCATTACAAGCAAGCCCAAATGCAGTGATTAAACCAAATAAATCACCATAAAAATTACCCATCTCTATAGAGTCGTGAAAAATATAAGATACAGCAATCAAGGTTATAATTATAGCAATCCANGTTTTGCTATCTGGNACCTCTTTTAGAAAATATNCTNCCCAATATAGCAGATAACATTGGTGCCATTGCAATCATTACTANTGTGTTGGCAACATTAGTATTTTGAATGGATATAATGAAAGTAATATTACAGATAGAAAAACTTATAACATAAAAAATACCAGGATAACCAATGCCTATTANAGCTTTTAGGAGATTATTTTTATAAAAAAAAATAAGACCGATAAGTACAACTACGAAAGGGATAGCACCTCTATAAAAAAGCATTCCCCAAGTTTCAATATTTGAAAGCCTTATAAAAATAGAGTCTGGTGTGATTAGCATTACAGCAATAAATGCTAAGAGAGACCCTTTTTTTTGATTAGATAAATCTTTCAAGCCTTTAAGTCTTCCCAAAAAGTTTTGGCAAGATTAATTCCTGACAAATCAAACAATGTTTTTAATCCAGTAGGTGAAGTTACATTAATATCTCCATTAAGTTTTTGATCAATGAAATCAATTCCTGCAAAATAAATATTTTCTTTTTTTAAATCCTTAGCAATTAATTTAGATATTCTATTTTCTGTTTTAGTTAATTTAATATTAATTGGTTTTGCACCTTTGCTCATATTACTTAAGAAAGAACCTTTTTTTGGTACTCTAGAGATAGCGCCACAGACCTTTCCATTAATTAAAAAAACCCGTTTATCTCCTTTACTAATTTTAGGTAAATATTTTTGGCACATAATGTGATCATGTTGCTTAATAAATTTTTGAATTAGTTTTAGATTAAACTTATTTAATAAATGAATATCATTACCACTAAAACTATGGATAGGTTTTAAAATAACTTTTTTGTGCATTTTAAAAAAGTTTTTAATTTCATCAATATTTTGTGTAAAAATCGTACTCGGCATATATTTTTGATATTTAACTGAATAAAGTTTTTCTGATACATTTCTAATAGATGTTGGGTTGTTAATGATTTTAACTTTATTTTTTATGGTATCTAAAATGTAAGTTGCCGAGATATATTCAAGATTAAAAGGAGGATCTTGTCTAATTAAAATAAATTTACAACGAGTAAGATCTAATTTTTGTTTATTTAATATCTTAAAAAACTTTTTTTTTGTGTAGTCAAATTTGATAAAAAAACCTTTAGCTATGACTTTAGAGTTGATTACTGATAAATCTTTAGGATCGTAATAAAATATTTTATATTTTTTACTCTGGATTTCATTAGCTAAAAAAACGCTAGTATCTGTGGTTGGGTTAAGTTTTGAAGGATGATTACCTTGTACTGCTACAATTTTATTTATCATATAATTCGTTTAAATCTTCATTATTAGAAAATTTACTAATCATATGATCTGCGTTGGTAGTTTTGTTATCAATTACTTTTTTTAAGTGATTTAAGAACAATGTTTCATTTTTTCCATGTTTATTAAGAACGTCTCTGTTCTCCAAACCCTTTTTAGATAAAGCTAATAAAGTAGAGGCCCAATAAAGAAGATCTTTACCCATCAATTGAGTGTTAAAACCTTTTTTGGGTGCCTCAAGGTAAGCATTAATAATTTTATCTTTATCCCAACTAGAAATTAACTCATAAACTTCATCTAAATTACCATAGAGCATTCCAACATTAAAAGCTGGACCAGCACAAAGGCAATCCCAACCACAAGTATCCATTGATCGAAGTTCAATATATTTCTTCAATCTATTTTCTGTAAAAATGGTACTTAAGTGAGTAGTTAAATCACTTTCTGAAGGTAATCTGTTTTCTATTTCATCAATTTTACCCTCCATAAAATCTTTAAAGGTATATTTTTGACCCGAAATGTAAGCATCTTTTACTTGAATAAATAAAATAGGAAAGTTAATTACAAATTCAGCATATTTTTCAAAGTTTAATTCTTCAAAAAATAACTTTGGAAGTCCACCCCTAGACGTGTTTTGCCAAACTTTTGATCGGTAAGATAAATAATTACTATTCTTTTTTTCAACTATTGACGAGTTTGCAAATAAAGCAATAGAAATTGGAACAATAGAGTTAACAATTTTAAATTTTTTTATAAAATCTTCTTCAGAATTGTAATCTATGTTTAATTGAGTTCCGCAAGTTCGGTACATCATATCCAAACTTAATTCACCTCCTAAAGGCATGTCTTTAGTCATTAATTCATAACGTTGCTTTGGATTGTTTGGAACCTCATCTAATTTAGAAATTGGATCAAATCCAGCACTTACAATCTTGATATCTAATTTTTTAGTAACCTGTCTTAGTTCAAATAAATAATCTTGAGATTCAGCACAAGCTTCATGAACGTGGTTAAGTTTATCACCTGATAATTCTATTTGATTACCCGGTTCAAGGGTAATATTTTTACCCCCTTTATTTAATCCAATAATATTTTCTTTTTCCAAAATTGGATTCCATCCAAATTCTAACAAAGCCGAAAACATTTCTTTTACTTTTGAATAATCAATTCTCTTATTGTCATGATTGTTAAAAAGAAACTTTTCATGTTCAATTCCAATTTTAAAGTCTTGTGTCTTTTTTATTCCAGATTTAAAATATTCAATAATTTGTTCTTTAGAATTTATCATTAGCTATAGATGGTATCTTAATATTCAATTTAAACATAATAATAAGGTGTTTTAGAAAAAATTTTTTTAACCATAGGAGAAAAATCCTCCAAACTCATACTTTTATAATTTGGATCAAAAGAAGCTTGATCATAATTTTCACAAAAGCTAACAGTTGCTTCATAATGCTCATGATCTTTAAATTTATCTCTTGCATTTCGATCACCTCCTAAATGATGAGCGCTGTAATAAGTTTGAAAAAGACCATGATGTTGAATTATCCAGTGAGTTTTTTCTGAAACATAAGGTCTTAGAATTGAAGCAGCATATTGTGAGTGATTCATCGGTGCTAAATCATCTCCAATATCATGTAATAATGTGGCAACAACCATTTCTTCACTTTCTCCATTTTTAAAAGCACGTGTTGCAGCCTGTAACGAATGTTCTAATCTAGTAATTTGATAACCTTCTAAGGTTGTTGTTTGAGCAGATAAATATTTTAAAATTCTATCAGCTGTTTCTCTTTCAAAATTTTTTTCATATTTTTCTAAAAGTTGGTAATCTTCTTTAGTACCATTTTTCATTTCTGTAAAATTCACTTTTTTCATTTTTAGTTATTAGAAGCTGTGCTTAATAGAGATAATTGGGTAACTTTACTATCTCCAAGCTCATCGATAGGTTTTACAGGATAATCCCCAGTAAAATAATGGTCAGTTAACTGAGGATATGTTTCATTTCTCTTATCAAAACCAACGGCTTTATATAATCCATCAAGTGATAAGAATTTTAATGATTTTGCCCCAATATATTCACAAATTTCATCGTTATTTTTATTAGCTGACAACAATTCTTTTTTTGTTGGAGTGTCAACTCCGTAAAAGTCTGGATATTTAATTTCAGGACAAGCTATCCTAACATGCACTTCTTTTGCACCAGCATCATATAACATTTTAACAATTTTATGTGATGTTGTTCCTCTAACTAACGAGTCGTCAATTAATATTATCTTTTTATCTTTAACAGTTGTTTTATTGGCATTTAATTTTAATTTAACTCCTAAGCTTCTTATTTTTTGACTAGGTTCAATAAAAGTTCTTCCAACATAATGATTTCTAATTAATCCATGCTCGTAATTCATTTTTAAATATTGAGCAAATCCAAGTGCTGCAGCATTACCACTGTCTGGAACAGGCACCACTATATCAGCATCAATATCATTTTCTTTAGCAAGCTCTATCCCTATATTTTTTCGATGCTCATATGCAGTTTTATTATCAAGTATACTGTCGGGTCTTGCAAAATATATATATTCAAAAACACAAGGTCTGACTTTTTTAGGAGGGAAGGGTTTAACACTCGTTAATTTATCATTTTCAATTAAAACAATCTCTCCATTTTCAACATCTCTTACAAATTTTGCTCCAATAATATCTAATGCACATGTCTCTGAAGCTAATACATAGCTGTTTCCTAATTTACCAATTACAAGGGGTCTAATTCCATAAGGATCTCTCACTCCAATTAAAGAGTGTTGGGTTAACATCACTAGTGCATAGCCACCTTGAATTTGAAATATAGCATCTACAACTTTATCAATTGTTTTGGGTCTTTTAGACTTTGCTATTAATTGAACAATTGTTTCAGTATCAGAAGTTGTGTAAAAAATAGCACCATCTTCAACTAATTTATTTCTTAAAGATATAGAATTAGTTAAATTTCCATTATGAGCAACACCAATACCTCCTGCATTTGTATCTGCAAAAAAAGGCTGAATATTTCTTAAAGTATTTTCTCCTGTAGTACTNTATCTGTTATGTCCGATTGCATAATTTCCCTTAAGGTTNTTAAGTACTTTTTCTTTACTAAAATTATCACCAACCAAGCCAAATCTCTTTTCAGAATAATATTTTTCACCATCAAAAGTAACTATTCCACAACCTTCTTGACCACGATGTTGCAATGCATGAAGACCTAAAGCTGTTAGTGCAGAGGCATCTTTTGCATTACTTACACCAAATACACCACACTCTTCTTTTAGTTTTGGATCAAAGTTCTTCAATTTTTTCTTTAGAATCTTGATATTTTTTTTCATTAGGAAATTCTTTTATGAGATAATTACTACCTTTTTCTAGGTATGGAAAGACGTATGATTGATCATTATTTAACGGCCATTTATCGTAATTGTAGACAATATGAATTCCTGAAAATATACAAACTGCAATAATATAAGCTTTTATAAATCCAAAAAAGAATCCAAACGTTTTATCAAGACCACCAATGCCGGTATAGCTGACTGCTTTACTTATTCCTTTATTAATTAATAAAACAAGGAAGATAACGACAACGAAAATTGCAATTCCTAACCCCACATCTAAAACATATTCACTGTCAATTATATCTTTAAAATAAGGCTTAACTCTAGGAAATAAAATCAAGGTAATCACATATGCCAATATCCATTTAGCCATTGAAAGAACACTCAAGACAAAACCTTTTCTGTAGCATTGTATTAAAGAAATAACTGTAACCACAAGATATAAAAAATCGATTATGGATGTTTCATTAAAAAAGTCTTTTAAGGTATCAATCATTTACCAAATGGTTTAACCATTAAAATTAAGGATGGCAATAATGTTAAAACTGATATCATTGCTAACAACATTGCAAGACCTGTAAATATTCCAAAATAAATTGTTGGTATAAATTTAGATAGAACTAGAATTGAAAAACCAAAAACAATAGTAATTGAAGTGTTTAATATTGCAACACCAACAGTTGAATGACAAACTTTTAAGGTTTTGTTATAATCTTTAATATTTTTAAATTCTTCTTTAAACCTATAAATATAATGAATACTATTATCTACTGCAATACCAATGGTAATAGCAGCTATAGTTATGGTCATCATATCTAACGGAATTCCAAGAAGCCCAATAATTCCTAAAATAAAAAATGCTGCAATAAAATTTGGCACCACTCCTATTAAAGATAATTTAATATTTCTAAATAAAATTACAAACATAGAAAATATTCCAATCATTACTAATCCCAAAGTTAAAATTTGTGATTTAAATAAACTTTGTAATAAATTGTTAAATAAAATTAAAACACCTGCTAACTTATACTCATTTTCATCTAGTCCAATTTTATTTTTAAGATCAAAATTAATCTTATTAATAAGATCATTTCTTCTTAAATTTTCTTGAGAATCTATAATTCTTAAACTTATACGAGCTTCATTATCTTTAATTGAAAGATAGGGGTCTATAATATCAGTTTTAATACTCTCTGGGATTTTAGAGTAAAGAACTCCCATTTCTAAAGTGCCAAGTGGTTTATTATTATTTAGCTGTGTTGCAACATCAATAATTGAAGAAAAAGACAAAACTTTACCAACTTGTGGTAAACTATCTAAATAATTGTGAACTGAGGCTATTTTATCAATCTTATCTTTGGTAAACCAATATTTTTCATCATTTGCGTCTTCCTCATCACCCCAATCTTCAAATTCATCATCTTCGCTTGATGTTGTCTCTTCTTTTTCTTGGTCTGGGAATTTTAAAATAACTTCNAATGGTGTNGTCCCTCCCAACTCATCATCGATAAGCTTCATTCCTTTATAAATTTCAGTATTTTTATTAAAGTAATTTATAAAACTNTTCTCAACCTCTAANTTACTAATTCCNAGAANACTTAAAATGATCACTAAACCTGTTATCCCAAAAATTGTATTNTTATTATTAAGAGAAACTAATGCTAAAAAAGCTGTAATTTTTGANTCTTGTTCTTTCTTAAGAGAAATATTTTTTGTTGGTGCAAAATTTAAAAGNGTAGGCANTAAAGTAAAAGTNATAANAAANGATGTTATTAAGCCAAATGTCATCATCCAACCAAAATCAATAATNGGTTTTATGCCACTAAAGATTANAGATAAAAAAGCAAATACGGTAGTAAAGACTGTATAAATAATNGGCCAAAACATTTTNTTGGTCGTCAATGAGATAATTTCAAAATTATTTTTCTTTGGAAAATCTTTTCTAAGCTGAAGAAATCGTGTGCTCATATGAATATTCATTGCCATTGTTAAAATCAGCATTAAAGCAATAAAATTTGAAGATATTACAGTTACTTTCCATCCTAGAATTCCAAGTAATCCCATCATAATCACAACTGAGAATAAACAGCTGCTGATAGGAACTATAATCCAAATTAATTTTCTAAATACAAACCACAAAGTTGCGATAATAAATAAAAGAACTCCTAAACCAAAAACTACAATATCACTTTTTATGAAAGTCATCATATCATCAGCAATCATAGGAATTCCACCTAAGTAAATTTTACCAACATCACCGTAACTTTGAATAACCTGTCTGATTTCTAAAATATTTTCATGATTTTGTTTCTTAATTCGATCTTTATAATCCTCTACTTCTTCTTTTGATTTTTCTTCAATATTTTCCAATTTTTTATTTTCTTTAATATTAACAATGATGCCACTTGTGTTACCATTTTCACTAATTACAAAATTTCTAAAAACTGGACTATTTAAAATTTCTTGAAAACCACGATTTCTATCTACATCTTCATCTTTTAAAGTTTTAAAGCTTTTTAGTCTTTCTTGAAGTGGAGCATCTGAATTATTTAAAAGCGGAATATCGAGAAGGGTAATAACACTATGGACCCAATCTAAACTTTGAATTTTATATTTTAAACTCAATAAATTATTAATTGAGCTATCAGTTACCATTCCCTCATTAGGAGTATAAGTAAGGATTAAAAAGTCTTTTGAACCGTATCGTTCTGTAATTTCTTTAAGATATGCTAAATCTGGATCTCCTTCGATTAACAATGTTTCAGATGAGGCATCTAGCCTAAAATCTTTNGAATAATATCCAAAACTTAAAATTGCAATTAANAAAAGTGCAAATACTGCTTTTGGATTTTTAAGTATAAAATTTTGATATAAATGAGCAAACATTTANGCTCTTTATATTTNAATTTAACTTGCTTGAGTATCCTTAAATTTCGTAAATCTCTCTTCAAATTCAAGTGTTACATTACCAATTGGACCATGTCGTTGTTTTCCAATTATAATTTGAGCCAAGTGCGCAACTTCATTCATTTTTGCTTGCCATTCAGCATGTTCAACAGTTGCTTCTCTTGGTTCTTTCCTTGATAGGTAATATCCTTCTCTATAAACAAACATTACAACATCTGCATCTTGTTCAATAGAACCAGACTCTCTTAAATCTGAAAGTTGTGGCTTGTGGTCATCTCTTTGCTCAACTTGTCTGGAAAGTTGTGACAATGCTAAAACTGGAACACCAAGTTCTTTAGCAATTGCTTTTAGTCCTTGAGTAATTTGAGAGATCTCTTGTACTCTTCCATCTTTGTTAAAAGTAGTTCCTCTCATTAATTGAATATAATCAACCACAACCATATCAAGACCATGCTGCCTCTTAATTCTTCTTGCTCTATTACTCATAGCAGCAATACTAATTGCTGGAGTTTCATCTATAAATAAAGGTAGGTCTGCTATATTTTTTGAAGTTTCTAAAAATTTATCAAATTGTTCATCAGAAATTCTTCCTCTTCTTATATCATTTGAACTAATTCTTGCTTGCTCGGAGATAATTCTTGTAGATAATTGTTCAGATGACATCTCAAGTGAAAAGAAAGCTATAGAAGATTTTTTACCACTTTCTTGTAATTTGTGAGCAGCATTAAAAGCAATATTTGTTGCAAGTGATGTCTTACCCATTGAAGGTCGACCAGCTATAATCACTAAATCTGACTG
>JGI24540J26637_10001289_pt1 | contig 11043 bp, 11 predicted proteins | sample NorSeaMetagenome_FD_26637 | JGI IMG/M metagenome (IMG submission 26637) | reverse complement strand
AGGCTGCAACAGAGGCTGCAACAGAAGCTTCACCAGTAGAGCAGAGCACCCCCCCCCCAACAATAAACAAAAACATCCCAGACAATCCTACTACCACCACAACCTCTGTTCCTTTAAAAGCAGTGAGTATAATAAAATCATAGCGTTAGAAAATCAAAGGACAGTCTGTTATTTTTCTCATCTACAAGTTCGAAGGAATGAAAGCGTTGAATCCCGTGAGCGCTGTTGTCATGACAAGACTGGGTATTTGGGGGTGCCAGTGCGCCTCCTTGTTCGACTGACTCCCGCAGTGCATGAAGAGCAGTTGCGGTGGGATGTCGCCTGTGTTCTTGCCCATTTCCTCCTCGACACTCAGGTCGTAGACGAAAACCGCCTCCTCGTCGCTAACGACGATCATGGATTCGTCGGTTGGATGCCACTCAAGACTAGTGATGGGGGTATTGTGGGTAGTGAAACGGGCCAAGGGGTCCTTCCCCCAAGCCCTGAGGTCCCAAACCGAGAACACCCCGTCGTCGCTCCCACTGGCGAGAAGGTTCGTCACGTTTTTGTTCCAGCTGACTACGTTGACGTCGGCCTTGTGGGCCTCATGCTTTAACATGCACTTGCCCTTCTTCCTTGTGTCAAATATGCTAACGTTCTTCCCGCAGTCTCCGGTGGCAAAGACGGTGCCCTCTGTCGGGCTCCACTGTATATCTTCGACGCTAACCCCCACGTTCCAGCCCTCCCCAACGTCCCACTTGCCTCCCTCCCTAGGCTGCCAGAGGTGAATCCCACCAGAGCAGTCCCCCGAAGCGAAGAGCCCGGAGGTCTTGGGGGACCAATCCATCGCGTACCCCTCGTCCTTGTGTCCCCCGTAGCTTTGCAAGGCCCGGTTGTTAAGGGCCACTCCTGGACGTTCCAGACTTTCAAGGTGGGTCTTGATATCCCAGATGTGAACGTGCCCAGTCGAAGCATGGGAAGCGACGATGTTGGGCTGCTGGGGCATCGTCCTGACCCTGTTTACCCCTCCGAAATGGGGAATGTTGACGTGCTCAAGCACGGGATCATCGTCCCTTCCCTCATTCTCGTCGTCGCCTTCGTCCATAGCCTCGTCGTCCTCGTCTGAATCCGAGTCGCCGCCCTTGGATTTTTTGTACGTTTGGCCCAAGTCGCTAAGCTTCATCAAGGTCAACTTGTTCTTATTGTCGGCATCAGCCTGAGTCCCGGCAATCGCAAGGACAGTGTGAGGAAACCTAGTCCTGTTCTCGCCCTTGTCGTCCCTCACAATGTCGAAAGATAAACATGGCCACTCGGGCTTCAGGGCGTGGTACATCGTGTAAGCAGACTGGTCATACTCCAGGACCTCATCCTCCCCCAGTGTCTGCCCAGGCATCCAAGTCTGCTTCGCCGCAGGCTCCTCCGCGCCGGAAGCAGAGGGATCCGCCGAAACTGGAGCGGCAGCCAACGTCGTAGACATCTCGCTTCCCTCAACGTCCCCCTCCTGAGCATCCACAATCTCCATTTCATTGTCCTCAAACTCGTCCTCGAAAGGATCCTCAAACTTTAAATTATCCATCGTCTCCTCGGTTTCCCTCATGGAGGGATGAGGCTGACTCCCATCAGGATCTTTGTTCGTTTTTCGCTTGCTCTTCTTTCCCATACTGTTAAGCAGCTTTCTGTGAGACGAAGGGTTAGTGGACTGACGAAATTTTCTTTAATACCGATATTTCCGCCTTAAAAGTCTACCAGGGAGGTTTTAAAAATAGCTGAATGTATAATGAGTAACTCAAAAAAAGTATAGTATAATTGGGGATCAAAATCTTACTTACTTTTCCACCAATATTTTGCTGGCTTTGAGGGCAATTTCATCTTCTGTCCTTTCACTTGCTCTTTTCCTATCTAATATACAATTTGTCTAATCCTTGTACCCCATTTGACTCAGATTTCTACTTATTTAAGCCCTTACGACATCTAATATCCGAATAATGGCACCTCCTCAAAGCCGTCGAGGAAAGGTTGTGCGGAGCATACCCATTAACGTTATTCCATCTTCCGATGGGTCACTTCACTCTTCTTTAACTTTATTGTCTTACCCCTTGAATGCTCGTGATCTCGAGAGTCCTTTGAAACTGAATGCTGTGAGGGTGAAACCGGACAACAAGATGGTGGAGGTGAGCACTTAGCTGGAGTGAAGCGACGGCGAGTGGCGGTGACAGGACGACGCTTATGGCTGCAACTTACAATATTTCTGCGCACTCACTTCTCTCGTGCCCCTCTTGCGCTCGTCAACTTCTTCATCATTTCTCTGCTTCTCACCAGATGGACATGGGTTTCCCTGACGATCCCGACGAGAAACATACAAATGCTGACAAGCAGAACAAGTGGGGTGCTTCTGGCACCGACGGTCACTATCTGGACCGCCTTGTTTTCTCTTCCACTCACGTTCCTCCTGTTTGCCACTACGCTGTTTGTAGCTTTGCCGAAGATGGCAAGAGCCTCAACATGACACCCCTCAAGGCGTCGTATCAGATGAGGCCTAGCTTCCCTCACCTTGACAAAGAGGACGAGGAGAAGTTGGAGAGGTTGGAAGAGGCCAAAGGGCTCAATCAGCAGCAGGGCGGCTACAACAATAGCAACAATAATTGCAATAACAACAACAACAACAACAACAACAACAACAACAGCAACATGGACATCGATAACAACGGTCTGTCCAAGATACAGCTCAAAAAGAAGGAGTCGGAGCGCTCCATGCAAGCACGCAGGAACAGTTACGTCTACAAGAAGAAGAGGGTTGATGATGAGGCTTGGCTCAACCTTGAAATCAAGTCCGATAAGAAAAAGGCGAGGGAGGCCCTTAATCCTGATCGGGACGATGACACTCAGATCCCCTTCGACTTCAACAAGTCCTACGTCAAGAGCCTCAACTACTTGGACGAGCTCAAGGCTCACAAGGCCCTCGAGCACGGTTCAGCGTTCCCCCAGGACACGACTGGATCTGCCGACGACGTTGAGTCGGCTATTTCCATGGTTATCCGCAGCTTCTACTCCTCCCGCTCCCCTGTGAACCTCTACGTCATGCTGGCTGCTGTTAAGTACAAGTCCAAGAACGATATCCTTGAGGCCCTTAGTGTGTGTGGTACCGTGGTTAGGGGCAACTGGGTCATCAAGAGCAAATTGACGCCTTACGGCCCTAGCGCTCAAGTCGTTCGAGACACAATTCTCGACATCGTTAAGGATGTTGGGATAGTTGACAGGGCCAGGCTCAAGAGTGCCGTTCAGCAGCTAGACATAAGCAAGGACATCACGGACCACATGCTCAAGGAAATATGCAAGCCGACGGCGGGTGGTTGGGTGCTCAAGCTCGAGGACGACACTATGTTCTACCAAGACTACCAAGATCTTGCAAAGAAGATGGGGGAGGAATGGATGGCCAATAGGGAGCGTGTCAAGGTATTTAGGGAGAGATACGATGGTGGTGTTCTTGTTTTGGAAGATGCCAGTTAAAAAAATGTTACTCTTGCCATCGAAAAGATTATTTCTTAAGAGGTTCCAACAGTATGCCCCCCTGCGTCACCATGCTATTTCTTCTCTTCTCGGCGCGCTTTCTCATCAAACGCTTCTGTAAAGCTTCTTTCTGTCTAACCTGCTCCATCTGCATCATCATGTCAAGAGTTGCCTTACTTTCCTGGTTCGCCTTGTGAATCTTGGCGACCTCGATCTCTAGCTTTTTCTCGTTATTATCTTCCTCCATGAGCTCCTCCTCCAATGCCGCAACAACGCTAGCCCTTCTCTGCTTTTTCTCCTTCTTTCGTTCCTTTTTCCTTCGCCTGAGCTCCGCTTTCTGTCTCTTCTTCTCGTCCATGAGGGCCTGCTGCAACTGGTCCCTTTCCTCTTTGTAATCCTCGTGGATCTCGTCCAAGAGCTCGTAAGTATTAAGGTTCCCACCCTCTGCTGCATTATTTGTCCCAAACTCGTACTCTTCGATGGCCTTGTGTTCCGAGAGCGTCAACATACGGTCGTTTTGAATCCTCTCTTTGACGGCCTCCTCCTCGAGCTCTCGCTCCGCCTCCTCTCTTTGCTCGATGTCTGCTCCCCCCTGCTCTAGTTCTGCCAGTCGCTTCCTTTTTTTCTCCTCGAGCCTCTCCCTGAGCTTGTTGTGCGACTGTTTCCTATCATTCTTTAGTTTGTCCACAAGAGCCTTTGTTGCGTCGGTGTGTTTATCCATAATTTCTTTCCTCTTCCCTTCGTCGTCGTCGCCGCCCTTCTCCTCCCCCCAGGCCCAGTCAGCTACTGAAAAGTTGTTGGAGGAGAATGTTTGCTCTTCCTCCTTTCCTTCCTCTGTTGTCAGTGTTCGAGTTCCTCCGGCTGTCTTGAGAACCCTCCACACGCCTCTCTCCACGCCCCCATCGATGTATTCTTCGAGCTTCCATTCGTCCTTCAAGAACTTAACTTCTTGAGACTCCTCCCTCTGAAGACGGTTATTAGCCTCGTCCTCCGTCATTCCATCTCCCACTAACTTATTCATTTTCTTCGCCCTTCTCTTTGCGAGCTTCATCTTGAGAGCGTCTTCCTGTCTCTTTTTCTCCCCCTGAAGAGTGTCTCCGTGCTTGGAAATGTCCCTCTCGTGAGCAGCCTTGAGGGCTGCAGCGGCCGACTCATAATCAAAGGTGCTCTCGGCAACCAGTATCTCCAACGCTCTAAAATCAGTGTTGCCTATTTTTGCTATATCCTCGTTGTGCTGTTCCATAAAACTCTTCTCGATCTCGGTGATGTGAACCTTGAACTTTTCCTCGAGCTTCTGGCGACTCTTCTGCTCAAACGCTTCGCACTCTCCTTCGATCTCCTCGAGCTCATCTGGTGTCGCCCCCCTCCTGGTCGTAGCAACAAGCTTCTTCTGCCTCATTGCCTGCAAGCGTACCTGAAGGTTCGATTGCTGCTTCGACTTCTCGTCCATCAAAGAAGACTGCATGGTAGCAAGATTGGTACAGTGCACCTTGTGAAGTTTAGATAGACTGTCCATCCAATCCTCAGAGTCCAAGTTGTCGATGGCCATCCTTAGCCCCGTCGAATTCGAGGCGAAAGACTCGGTGGGCCCCTGAACCATGTTATACATTTGGCGCGAGAACTTGCTGTCAATGTCGTTAAGTCCGTTCGTCTCTTCCAAGTCAATGTTCATAATGGCATTTGCTGCGTCCTCGTCGGTGGGGGCAGGGGAAGTGGAGAGTACTTTTCTCCTTTTGTTTCGCAAGCGCGCCTGAAGAGCCGCACGCTGTCTGTTCTTCTCCAAGTCCAGGGCCTCCCTCATCTTGGCAAGGTCGATGGCGTGTTGGTCTCTAAGCCTAGCAGCAATTTCGTCGTTGATGTTCTGCAATTCGGCAGGCGTGAGCTCCCTACCAAGTCGAGTTGTTTCCTCGATTATCCTGATCTGCTTCTGTTGCAGGCCGGCCAAGGTCTGCTGGTTACGATTGGCCAGCTTGTCGTCGAGTTTTGAAAGAAGCTGGGCGTTGTCTTCTTCTATCTGCCTCTCAACTCTGGCAACTTCCTCGTCCAGCATGTTGGAATCCTTGCACTGTTTGATTTTTAGCTTCCTCCTATTCTTGAGCTGCTCCTGAAGTTTTCTGCGTTGCCTATCGGCCTCAGTTGAAAGGGCTTCGTTGGCTCTGTCGAGGTCCATGGCGTGCTGCCTGTGTAATTCATCGAGTTCCGTGGCATTGGTGGAGGAAGGGGCGGTTGAAGAAGACGATACGTTGCCCTGCAAGATGGATTCTAATGATTCTCCGTTGAGGAGCCTATTGATGTTTTTCTGGAGGAGAAAGTCCTCGTTCTCGAGAAGCATCAGAGTCAGAAGATTTGGAACTATAGTCCCCTGGGCAGGGGTGATTCTAGAGAAGACGTAGGTGTGGATACGCTGCTTATGCTTGCCAAGATCCTCCCCGCCATGGACCATTTCCTTGAGGAAGAGGTACAGTTCCTCAAGGTGATCGTCCGACACACGGTCTGTGATGAGTGAAGGGCGAAGAGCGAAGCGACGAGAGGAAAGTTGTTAGTTATGTATGTAGGAAGGTGGTACAATGCTTTTATTATCGCTCCGCTCCTCCCGTCCTTCGCTCCCCCTCACCGAAATTTTTTGTGAAGTTGACAACGACCTTTCGCTGATCTACGATTTCAGAGGCCAGCTGGTCGCGTCGTTTGAACATGTAGTCGAGGTGTTTCTCCGCAGACGATGCATCGGAATCGACAGGTGCAGGGGCAGCGGCCTCAGAGGCGGCTGAGGAGGTCCTTCTGCGCAACGAGTCCTGCTTTGTCAGGGCATTCTTGACGCTGTCGTTGACCTGCTCCTTGGTGTCTTTGTTGTACCTCGGCCTCGTGCTCCGGAAATCCTGGACGGGAGCTGAGGGCTCGGGTGGCGCAGAAGCTTGGTTGTCCCGGGGAGAGGGAGGAGGGTTATCAAAGAGGTACTGCAGGGCTTCGTCAAAAACCCCATCGCAGCTGTTGAGAGCAGCCACAGAATAGTTCTTGTCGAAGCCCATGGAGGTAAGCTTCTTCAGGTCGTTGACGTCGTAGTAGGGGGTCGTCGACAAGTCAATCTTCGCGGACTTGGATCGCATCATATCACAGAAATGAGGAAACGAGTCATACGTAAGGAGGCTTCCGATCATTGCCTTCCTGGCATCGTCCTTGGGGCCAGTTGCTGGCAATGTCGAATGCTCGTCGAGAGCCTGCTCTAAAAGGGTCAAGGAACCGCCGAGGTTCGAAAGCATGTTGTTCAATATTTGCTCGCTTATCTCGGTAAACTCCCTAAAGACTGTGTATTGACCATGGTCAAATTCTCCGGTGGAAGCAGATGAGGCAGTTGGGGTATCAAAAAGTGCACAGTGACTTTCTATGAAGACGCCGATTGTGTTGAACCACTCGGTAGAATGGAGATACTCGTGTAAGGCCTCAAACCAGACTGTATCCATGGTAAGTTAGGTCCAGTGTTGCAGGGTTATTTTGCTGGACTTTTTCGATGGCCTCCTCCGACGTTGTAGAGGCAAATCAAATTCCTTCTGGGGCTGGTTCCGCCCCTCAATCCCAGTTATTGCACTTTTGTCGCAGATTTTTGTCAATGGGTTCAAAAAATCATTCTGGTAGTGGCAACCACAATTTGCTGGAGGTCTGCGTGGTAAAAAGGAAGCATTAAAATAATCACGTTTTCGCATTGAAATATAGTGATGTCACATTAAGCAATGTCGCCTGTCAGGCGCAAGAGGTGGTGGCGCTTCCTCTCCCAAAGCCTCCTTGACACTCGTCTCAATCGTCCGGCATATGGCGCACATCGACAGGCAAAGTGGTTCGTCACCGAAAGGCTGCAATGAATGAGGGGTGAGAATTATGGCGGTGGTTACGGAAGAGGTGTGTCCTCGTCCTATCTCACCTGCTCCATTTGCCGTGCAACCTCGTCTAAACCGAAGAATGTGTACGCCACGATCGCGTTGAACAGCGCCGTGTACTGTCCCAGATCGCCCGCCATTGCAAACGGAGCGAGTACAACGTACATGATTATTGTGCGGTGAACAAGCAAAGAGTATGGGAACGGGACGAGGGCCGTCGCGAGACGCTCGCAAGCCCCCTGAACGGCGGCAAGGTCGTTGAGGTCCTTCAAAATCGCCGTAGCCGCAATGGTGTCAATGTCGGATGCCGCGAGACGTGAGTACACTAGCTTCGCCGCAAGCCGCAACGTCGCTAGAGGTGTGAGGAGGTGTGAGGAGGTGTGAGGAGCTATTAGTTATGTGGTTGGATCCTGCAGTTTCGCTCTTCTCCCTCCCCCTCTCCCTCCGCACTTACCGTCTGCAGGGTTCTTGGCACGCTTCAGTGAGTCGCCATGCTCCTCGGGAGCGTGTTGGAGCGCCTCGGATACAGCGTCAGTGGGGTACGATGGATTCGATGGCTTTGGGTGTCCCGTGAGCCATGTAGCGCGCAGCTGACCTCTGAGCAGGTGGGAGTGGCAAACCCCAAGTGACGATATTAACAAGGCTGTATGATCATCGCCGAGGAAGGTTAGGCAGGTGCGTGCAAGGTTCCTCGTTACAATGACCTGCGCCCCCCACTGCTTCCTCCCCTCCCACCACCGCTCGTAGCAAGCGTTGTTTCGGAAGCCTAGGAACAGGGAGATAGCCACTCCTAGAGCCGTGAAGGGTGTGAACGCGAAGAGGGGATCCTGCGAATAGCGAAGCGTGAATAAATTGATTTAGAGCTAATTTTTTGCGAAGTAAGCATCTAAACCTGAGGGAAAGAAGGATTGTTTAAGGATGACGGACGGAAGGACTTGAATGTTCTACATAATAGCGAGAATTAGGAGAGCAACCATTTCTGATGTAGCTTGTTTCGCTCTTAAACCATTCCTCACCTCAGTTGACTGGTGGAAGTGGACGAGTGATGCAACAAGGCTAGTTAGAGTTGCGAAGACAACCTTTGGAAGGATCATTCCCACAATACTTCCATGTACCGCAAAAGTCTTCTCAAAGAATGTGGGGTGGGGACGGACGATCATTGCGAAAGCCCTATTCCTTGCCTTAGACTGGTATCCTGGGAGGGAATGGGCGGCAAAATCGGGGGTATCAGCACTCTGCTATCTTACAAACTATTACCATGTCAAAGCAGAAGCAGAGCAATTAGTTGTTGGCCAATTAACCTTTCTTAAATTGGACTGATCGTATCGTTTTCTGTGTTTCACCTTTATAATTTGAAAAGGAGACGTCGGTAGTTGGAGATTCGATCCTTGAGTCTTCTCTTGGCCGATAGAAATTGGACCATGAACCAAACAGGACTGATCGGTAGACAGTCCCTTGAGAGTGATGTACAGCGGTGGGGGGGTAAGGGGGGAGTCGGTGAGAGGAAGATGACCTACCAGATGGATAGCGAGTCCGATTGTAGCGATGCCTACACAGAAGCGACGATTACAGTGAGGTCCAATGTTTCTAGGAGCGATGTAAAAGTGGAACTGATTGAAAAGGGGCTGGACTCCCTGCGGGTGCGCAATGGCAGGGTTCAGAGGCTGAAGGGTTTCGTGGAGAAGTTCATGCCTAAGGAGCAGAGAAGGAGGGGGGATAGCGTTGGAGAGGACGAGTTCAGGCGAGCCAGTGAGTACGCCACATTAAGGCACAGGCAAGTACTGAAGGACGCCGAGATGGCCAACAAGGCGGCCCAGATGAACGAGGGGCGGAACGCCAGCAAGATTGATAACGCTGTGAAGTTGGCAAGACGGAAGAGCGTGCTGGAGAAGATTGAGAACACACGCATCATGAGAGATAGCGATGACATTGGGAAGGATATGGGGAGGGGGGGCGTGGTCGTACCTAGAGAAAGGTCCCAAAGTCCCAAATATCAGAGGTTTCATAATTCCGGGTTGGCGGATACGCTACTTGGGGAAGGGGGGAGTGAGAACTAAATGTTGTGATTTGTATTTCAGAAAGTTGTTGTTTATAATTGGGGGAGTTTAGGGTGGTCGCCAATTTGTCGACCCCCTCCGTCCCGCCCGCTATGCTTTCGGCGATGAGCGAAGCGACAAGTGGAAGGTGACATTCGTGGGTTAGTAATGCGAGTAGGCGTTAAGTTGCTTTTGCTGTCGCTTCGCCCCAGCCGTCCTTCGCTCCTCGCCCGCCTCTCACCTGTCGCTTCCCCACCGTTAATTTTTCCACTTTAACCAATCCATTCAGTTCACATCCTCCTCCTGAGTTTCCTACAAACAGATGAAAAAGGAGAAGTGAGGGTTGTTAGTTGTTTTTCAGCGCCTCGAGGGCTTGCTTCCTTCGTGCGCTCGTCCTCACCTGAAGAATCCACTAACTCCCCCCTCCTTCTTCCCCTTCTTTTGCTTCTCCTTCGTCATGCCCCTCTCCACGAGCAGCCTTGCGTCGTCCGCGTTCGCGTCCTTACCCAGCGGCGACGTGGTGGCCGCGCGGCGGTTCTTGTAGAAGGAGGGATCGAGGGCGTCCGGGGAAGAGGGGGAGGAGAAGACAGCGGAGGGGGGAGGGGCCTTTGAGGGGGAGTCGTTGAAACCAGTGGCTAGGACGGTTATGGACACCTCGTTCTCCATCTTTGGGTCTACTAGGGCGCCGAAGATTATGTTGGCGTCTGGGTCGGCGTTCTCGTAAACAACTTCTGCTGCTGCGTTGATCTGGGGAGGCGGGGGGGGGCGAGGAGCGAAGCGACAAGTGGAAAGTTATTAGTTGTTAGTGGTCGGTGGCATGCTGCTGTCGCTTCGCTCCATCCTTCGTCCCTTCTCACCTCCGCGAGCGTAAGGTCGAATCCTCCAACGACGTTGAAAACGATCCCCTTAGCCCTCTTGATGGGGAAGTCAAGGAGGGGGGAGGAGATGGCGGCCACGGCAGCGTCCTGGGCGCGGGTCTTTCCGATCCCTGTACCAACGCCCATTAGAGCGGTACCAGCGTCACCCATGATGGTACGAACGTCGGCGAAATCAACGTTTATTAGTCCTGAGAAAGGGGAGTGAGAAGAGAAGGTGAGACGAAAGCGACATATCAACAAGTTGGCGTTGGTAACGCGGGTAGGGGGGTTTTAGGATGGTTGCCTCTTTCGGCTGTGTCGGTCGGGACCTCTGCTCACCTGGCTTGATGATGATCTCCGATATACCCACAACCCCCTGTCTGAGTATATCGTCAGCCACAAGGAAAGCGTCCGTAACTGGTGTGTTCTCAGGTACGATCTGTAGTAGTTTATCGTTTGAAACAACAATGAGCGTGTCAACCGCCTTGGAGAGTTCCTCAATCGCAACGTTGGCCTGCGCCATCCTTTTCCTTCCCTCGAAGCCGAAGGGTTTGGTAACTACGCCAACGGTAAGGCAACCGCAGTCGCGGGCGACCTCGGCTACAATGGGGGCGGCGCCGGAACCGGTTCCACCCCCCATTCCGGCGGTTACGAACACGAGATCGGCACCGTTGCACACGGCCTCGATGTCGGAACGGGACTCTTGGGCGGCAGACTGGGGGGGGGGTTAGTTTTGGGCATGGGTAGTATGATGGTGTTATGTTGTAATGTCCGGCCCCCCTCCCCTCACCTTTC
>JGI24540J26637_10001288_pt1 | contig 11049 bp, 19 predicted proteins | sample NorSeaMetagenome_FD_26637 | JGI IMG/M metagenome (IMG submission 26637) | reverse complement strand
CCCTCACTTCCACCCCCCCCAGGATGGTTTTCCCGACAAAATCCCAACACATGCCGGTTCCAGCCTTTTAATCTAAATTCTGTTATTTACATAACCATAACCCTATGAACTCCCTTTCCAGATTAAAAGCATTCATTTTACACAACACGGAGCTCTTTATCATCCCATCTGTCGTCATATACTCCCTTGTATTCGTTAAATACCCTGTAAATTTCGTCGCAGAAAGCACCGTGCATCTCTTCCACATTTTCCTCGACGTCTCTTCCTTCTCTCGGCCATATGGGATCACCCATTACGTACCACAGTCTCGTCCTGAAGGGTATAGGTAGCCCTAATCGCCCGTAAATCACAATCACGCTCGCCCTTAGAAGTTTGCTCAATGCTTCTGCCCCTGGTACGTTGAGTCTTCGCATCATTTTGCTTGCCCCGAAAGCGAAAACTGGTACTGCCGGCACGCCGTGCTTTGCGCACAGTCTTAAAAATCCCTTCCGGTTGGATAATAGCGCTCCTTCCTCCCTCTTTACCCACCCGCTGCTCGGATAGCCTACGAACATCTCCTCTATACCTCCCGGTGCTACGGCGACGCTCTGTCCTGCGGCCATTGCCTCGTCAACGCTCGCCCGTGATGCGTCAACTCCGTCGATGGAACGGATGAAGGTGGCCAATCCTGGAAGGATCTTGGTTGCCGTTGCAGCGACAACCCTGAATCTACCAAAGGCGCTATGCTCGGCTTCGGGCGATGCTGCAGCGAGGGCCAGAGGGTAAGGCATGAGTCCGTGAGGGACAATCGCGAGCACCTTCTGCTGCAGGGGTGAGACTTGACGGCGTCGTGCGCCGTCTGCAATGAGAGAAGCGAAGAGCGGGAGATTGTTAGTTACGTGGGTAGGCAGAATGGGCGAGGAACAAAGCGACGATGTAGATGTTTCTGATAGGCAATATGCTGTCGCTTCGCTCAAGCCCTCCGCCCAATCTCACCTACAATGGCATAATCAACATAGCGAAAGTAGGACTGCCATAATGGCAGGTTCTTGAACCATGTCCGGTATTTCTGCGATGCCCTACTATTTATGAACGCTCTGTACAGTATCACGCTGACAGCGACAGCGGCTGCCCTCTTCCACGTCCTATAGGGATCCTTCTCTGCCTCTTCATTCTCCTTCTCTCCCTCTTTCTCCCTGTCCTCTCCCCCCCGTCTTCTCCACTTCCGCAGCTCCAACAGTATTTGGTAAGTCTTATAAGCTGCCCATCCTGCCGGTGCTGCGCTAGCCACCACCATTATAATCGACGAAAGGGCAACAATGGCATCGTCAAGACCCTTTTCTATCTTCCCTCCATCATGTATCGTCTTCACTAGCACTTTCCCCGACATATCTTCAAACCAAGGCAATCGGTAAGAACACAATGTTGAACCAGAAGCGATGGTATGATTATTTCTTGGGCCTGTCTTTTTTACTCTTGCCCCATTTCTTTGTTTCTCCTCTCTGCGGTCATTTCCCCATCTCACATCTCATCCAATACCCCTAAAAACGTCTGTCATGACTTCTGGTGATGATTCAAAGGCTTCAAAAGGCGTAGATGATGAAGAAACCTCCACGACCCCTAATCCCGTTGAGACGAAAGACACTGATCGTGAGGGAAGGAGTCGTGATAAGAAGAAAAAGAAGCGTTCTCGTTCACCTTCATCGTCTTCCTCTTCTTCATCTGATGCTTCGTCGTCCTCTTCAGAGAAGAAGAAGGTGAAAAAGAAAAAGGTGAGCGAAGGCTGGAGCTAAGCGACTGCATGTTGCCTATGAAAAGCTTTGCTCGTCTCTATTCTCGTCGTTGGTCGCTGATCTCGTCGATCTCCGCGCACTCGCACCATTAATTTTCCTCATTCTAACCCTCTTCGTGATTCGCTTCGCTCTCTGCTCACTGCTCCTCCACCCCCCAACCCCACCCGTTCCCTGCAGTCCAAGAAGGAAAAGAAGACGAAGTCAAAGAAGGACAAGAAGAAGAAGAAAAAGAAGTCCAAGCTCTCGTCCTCTAAGACTGTAAGCACAACAAAGACTGTGATGAGTGAGGCTCTTCTCGCAAAGCTTGCCGAGAAGGTGAGATCGGACTAGGGGCGAAGCGACGAGCTGACAATGTTAGCGGAAAGATGGATTCTCAGCAGCAGCATATCACCCACCACTATAACTAACAACCTACTGCTCGTCGCTTCGCTCCTCCCCCCGCTCCTCCCACCGCTCATCGCAGAACGAGACCCTCGAGGAGCGTCGTGCCCGTAAGGAGCGCGAGAGAAACGCCCAGATGGCGGCAAAGTTCGGTTACTCCAACGATGAGAATCCCTTTAACGACCCCAACCTTAATGAGAGCTTCTCTTGGGGCAAGAAGGTGCAGCAGAACAAGGGTGCTGCGGTCCCCGTTAAGGCCGGGGTCGAGAAGAAGGCGCACCAGGAGAAGCTCGTGAGCGAGATTGAGAAGGTCAGGAGGAGGAGGATTGAGAGGGAGGAGGAGTTTGACGAAATGAACAGACTCCGAGAGGAGGAGGTGAGGCTGGGCGAGTAGCGAAGGACGGTTGGAGTGAAGGACGGCTGAGCGAAACGATAGCTTCATATCACACACCCACATAGCTAGCAACCTTCCTCTCGTCGCTTCGCTCCTCACCTCACCCCTCATCCCAACCTTTTTCGCGATTCGCTTCGCTCATTGCAGTCCCGCCTGCGCGAGATGGCTCACTATGACGACTGGCAGCGGAAGGAGGAGGTGGGATTGGACGAGGAGCGAAGCGACGAGCTGACAGCGTTAGCGGAAGGATGGAATCTCGGCGACAGCAGCATATCACCCACCACTATAACTAACAACCTACTGCTCGTCGCTTCGCTCATCGTAGGAGTTTCACCTGGCCCAGCAGCACCAGAGGACGGCCATCAGGCTCGTCGAGGGTAGGGAGAAGCCTATAGACGTCCTCGCGAAGAACGTCCTTCTTTTCGGTATGAGTGACGAGGAGAAGGCCAACAAGGCAGCCGTCAAGTACAAGGAGAGGTATAACGCCCTTGAAGAGATGAGCGGCCTGGAGGCTGAGCTCACGCCGCCTCACGAGTTCCTTCACGAACTGAAGCTGGAAGAGCTGGAGGAACTCAAGAGGGACATCCAGGAGCTCCAGGAGGTGAGATCGGACGAGGAGCGAAGGCTGGGCTGAGGGCTATCCAGTGTCATAACTAAGCGGAAGGCTGGGCGGAGGGCTGGAGCGAAGCGACAACAGTATATATCGCCAAAGGTCATCATCATATCAAACTATCGGCAGTCGTCGCTTCGCTCCGCCTGCCGCACGCTCCTCGCCGTCGGGCTGCCCAGTGTCACAACTAACAACGTCACTTCCGCTCGCCCATCGCAGCTTGAGAAGGAGGCCAGAGGTGCCGCTGGGAAGGAAGGTGCTCTAAAGAGGTACTGGAACGCATTGAGCTTTGTTTGCAATGATGAAATCGAGTGGATCAAAGGGGGGGGAGAGGGAGGAGCTCATGAAGTTGTCAGTGCTGATATTAAGAAGATGTTCGAGGGGCAGACCAAGGGCGCGCTCGGGGTCATGGAGGAGGAAATCAAGGGAAAGATCGCCCCCGCTGTTCAGGCCGCGTCAGGCCTTACGGGCCAGGACACCAGCTATTGGAAGTCCGTCCTCACGCAGCTTCGGGTGCATCTTGCGAAGCAGACCCTTACTGAGATCCATGATACTATGCTCAAGAGGCAGCTGGCGAAGGTGAGATTGGACAAGGGCGGGTGGCTGGAACGGAGCGACAGCAACACAACGCACAATGCTATAGTCTGGAGCGAAGTGACAGCATTATATATCGCCAAAAGTCATCATCAGGTCTTCATCATATCATTCCATCGGCAGTCATCGCTTCGCTTTGCCTGCCGCACGCTCCTCGCGCATACCGCCCACCATTATAACTAACAACCTTCTACTCGTCGCTTTGCTCCTCGCCCCTTTCCGCAGATCGAGACCAGGCAGAAGGAGCTCAAGGACAAGGGCATTGTCGCCCCAGAAAAGCCTTCTGGCGCCAACGAGGCTCCTGCTTCCGACATGCAAGAGGGCGACACCGAGGATTCCATGAATGCTGATGACGAGGTCGCGCTCAAACCTTCCACCTATGGATGGGCGGACAAGTACAAGCCCAGGAAGCCTCGCTACTTCAACAGGGTCAAGACGGGATGGGACTGGAACAAGTACAACCAGACGCACTACGACCACGACAATCCTCCCCCCAAGGTTGTTCAGGGTTACAAGTTCAGCGTTTTCTACCCCGACCTCATCGACAAGACCAAGACTCCCCAGTTCTTCATCGAGCCCGCCGACAGCCCTGAATTCTGCATCCTCCGCTTCCACGCTGGGGCACCCTACGAGGATATTGCCTTCAAGATCCTCAACAAGCAGTGGGCGAAGCAAAAGAAGCGTGGTTACAAGTGCACCTTTGATCGTGGGGTCCTCACTCTCTTCTTCAACTTTACCACCCACTGGTACCGTCGCTAAAAAAACGAAAAAAGTCCCGTTTGCTTTCAAACTGTCCGTTACGATCCTTGGGGGTTTCCTCCGGCATTTCTTTGACCCCTCTCCGCGCTCGCCCTCCTTCGTTCCAACTCAGCGTGCAGTTCTGCGACCGTTGCCCCTGTCAAACCCTCCCTTAGCCTCCTCTCCAGCCTCTCGACCTTTCCTCTCCACCTTCCCTCGTCCCTCCTCCGCTTCATCTGCCCCAAGTCCTCGGCCTGCTTCTTGCCATGTTCCTTGCCCCTAATATAAGCCTCGCCCTCCTTGATCTTCAGGGCCTTCTGCACCACAGTTCCCTTCACCTTCTCCCTCAGAGCCTTGGATGCGGTAAAAAGTTCCTCCTCACTTCCACCTACCTTATCCCCAGAACCCCAAACAACCCTTGGGTCATTGATGACAAAAAGGGGGACACTTGCCGCCTTGCACGCCGAGGAGAGCAGGAGCAGACCACCCTCGACCTCCTTCAGTGCGGTTGCGTCCGCAATCACCGCCTGGGGCGCGTTCTCGTCAACCCTGAGGACGTCCCCCCCTCTCTTCCCCTCCCACTTGTACGCAGAGCCGAACACCAACCTCGACCACCATCCCCCCTTTTCCATTTGAGCATCGAACGACTTGACCCTCCCATTAAGCCGAATCATCAGCTCCTCCTTGAATGCATCGTCCGTCTTCCCCCCCTCTCCCCCCTTTTTCACTGCTGCAAAGGAAGCCTCCAAAATCTCCGCGTCCTCACCGCAGCGTACGAGGGAGCGAGCGAAGGAGGTCTGAGGCGTCGACAGCTTTTCCTGACCCTTTCCCTGTCCTTTTCCCTGTCCCTTTCCGCTGCTCTTCTTCGACACGATGCCATCAGGAAAAATTACAGAATTATCAATGGTGCAAGGGCGGTCAATCATTGATTTGAAGGATGGGACGTCAACTGCGATGATGCGTAACTTACTCGGAACGCCCGCAACGTGAGATAGGGAGTCATTTCCGTCGTAGTGGAGGTACTTCTTCTTTGCAAGTTTGTTCATCAGCGAGGCTTCAACAGGAGGGGCGTAAGGAGGGGCAGAAGGAGCTATACAAGTAGCTTGAGAAGATCTTGGGAGGGTTAAAGCCAGAATTGGCACGCCCGTCATTATTACCGCCAATGAAGCCTTAGCCTTGTTAGTCCGAAACATTGGATTAGTTCGATCGAAATCGAAATCAAGAGCTCACAATCAATGAGCGGCTTGAACTGCGAAATACTTCGAATCCTGGCACTTATACAACTTTTTGATGCTCGAGGGTACGTAAAACTCAATACGAATAGTTCCAAATTCTTCCTGTGGCCTCAAGAGAAGAAATGAGAACAACCCTAAATCCCAACTCTACAATGCTTCCCGAAGTGAAGTCGGCAAGTCCGACATCTCGGCGACGATCTTCAGTTGGTGGTTCGGGTTATAGAATTACCACTGGCGTTAGGCTTAGACCCCATCAACCCTCCACTGAGACCCCTAGTACCATGGACCATGCTCAATTAATGCAGCCCAGTCATATGCTTCGTCCATCGGCTAAGCAAGAACAGGCATATTTGAGTCTTGCTCGGCCGTTTCTTGAACAGCTCAGCCTAGGCTATTCTACATCTCTGGTATGCTATGGTCAGACAGGATCTGGTAAAACTCACACAATCTTTGGGCCTCCAGGTTCACTTCGTTCGGATACCCCTGACTCCTGGGGTTTGATGCCCCGTCTTTTGAGTGATATGATCGATATCCCGAACGTTACATTGTCTGCTTCAGCTATTGAGGTGTATCAGGTGAGGTTCGGGTTCGGAAGTTGAAGGCATACAATTTTAGGGTAAATAACTAACTAACCGCACTGACATGCGCTCGCAGGATCTTGCCTACGACCTCCTCTCTTCCTCGGCCCCTCTGACGGTGGGTTCGAAGGGTCGCGGTCAGCAGACTGGGGTCACTGCCAACGTTGCGGTTTCTGGGCCCATCACGGGTAAACTTGGTGCCGTTGGCGGCGCGCACCCAGCTGGGTGCTACTGCTGCTACTGCGAGCGCGCAAAAATGAAGAAGCAGGAGGATTTCAAGAGAATGATGGCGGAGAGGAGAGGGGAGGTGAGGCGAAGGTAGGGAGCGTACCAACAGCTGCCTAATGCTATTCTATACGATAAAGCTAAACCCTCCTTCTCGTCGCTTCGCTCATCGCAGGCCCCGCCTTTCAGCAAAGGCGTAGATCCTTTCAAGGTGAAGAGGAAGTCAAAGCCAGGTGCTTCGGTGCCTTCGCCTAACCAGGCTAGGAGGGGGGGTGCGACGGTTGACTATGCGACTGTGGGTGAGAAGTTCATTCGCCTTAAAAACCTTGACGACATTCTGGGACTTTGTAGGACAGTTGAGCTCAGTAGAAACACAACTTCTCACGAACTGAATGAGAGAAGCTCACGCAGTCACTGCCTCGTCTCGGTGATTGTCGTCATGAATGAGGGTGGCACGACACGGAGGACTAAATGCCTCCTTGTGGACCTGGCGGGAAGTGAAAGGATTGCAAAGAGTAAGGTGGAGGGGGTGGCGAAGTCCCAGGCAATCGAGATCAACAAGAGTCTCACGGCACTGGGGAGAATAATCAAGTCTCTTTCCTCCAATAGTGCCCACGTACCTTACCGGGACAGCACTCTGACCATGCTCTTGAAGGACAGTTTGACAGGTGAGGCGGAGTGAGGTAGAGCGAGGAGCGAAGCGACAGCAAAAGCTACATACCGCCTACGTATTTGACTAAAACCTTCTGCTCGTCGCTTCGTTCCTCGCCTCCCTCATCATTCCGCTCATCATTCCGCTCATCGCAGGTCGGGCTTGCACCACTTTCGTAGTGTGCGTGTCTGACGCCAGGGAGCACGATGAGGAGACGACGAGGAGCCTGCAGTTCGGGGATCGCTTGAGGGGTGTGAAGAACAAGGTTGTTATGGCGGAGGCGGTCAGGAACGACGAGGTCGTGTGGAACAAGAGCAACGTCAAGTCCCAGATTGCGAAGGTAAAAAGGGAGCTAGCGTCGATGGATGGGGGAGGGGTCGACAAATCGGCCACCAACCCCGCCGCTGTTAGGAAGTTTCACGCGGACGTAAAGAGACTAGAGAAGATGAAAGGAAGGATAAAGCTCCTGGAGGCAGAGGCTTACAAGGCGGGAATGGGACGGCAGGCCAATTCTCCCGAACTGAAGGAACTCAGGGACTCGGCAAAGAGACTTTATGAAGACGTCGAGAGAGTCAAGGGAGCAGTTGACAGGTTAACTGGAAAGACATTTTGGAGAGAGCCAAGCTCAGGGTGGAAGAGAAAAATGGAAAAAATCAAGGAGCTAGAGGGGGTGCTTGCAACACTATAATCAGTGGCCAAAAATTTGTCACATAAAACGAACCCTTACGTGTCTTAAAAATGTCCATTTCCACAAACTGGTTTTGCAAAAACTTGCAGAGGAGGATGAAGCCTCGTTCACTCCCTCTTGGAGTTCCACTACCCCTCGACGAGCATGCATGCAGTGTCAGCATGCCTCAGTGGTCTCACGTAATCGTAAGTATTAGATTGTTTTGTAGATGGTAAAAAATGTGGGGTACTTTATAGAAAGGGAGGACGAGGTGTTCATGTGTTCAATTATTGTCCTTTCTAATCAATAGGATGAATATTAATTACAAACTTCTGTTGGGTGTTGATAAAATTGAATGCTTTAATAACATATCATCAATAAAATTATCATATTTTGGAAATAAAACCCAACCCCTGCGGATGCACGCCGATGCACAGCATTTGCAAATCATTATTGTGAACCTTTTCCCTATTCCTAGACATAAGTTTCTTACAAGATCGTGCCGTCTTTTTTTTCGCAGGGCTATGAGGAGGGTGATGAAACGGTTGCAAATGCTTTATCATGCGGGTACCCCAGGTGAGATAGGTTGAGGCTGTGCAAGAATCACTTCAATCGATAAGGCAACACCTTTGGTTGCGATGGACAAATTATTAACTTGCAAACGCCGCCCTTGCGGTACTCAATTCATCTCGTCGCAGGTTCGTCTACCATCCATACATTCTTACCCTGATGGACCAAGCCATTTCTGTTTACTGTGACAAACCTGGGAATGAGGGCCTTAAAGAGGATACTATCGACTGTATTCTCATGCCGAGGTGAGGTTAGCGATGATTGGACGGCATCTCCACCCTGAGCATCTCAGAGACTAACATTTTCCCCAATCCCCCCTCCCCCCCTCTCAGCCTCAAGGCTGCCAACAGGTGCAGGGACTTCATCGTGAAGGCCACAATGTCCCATGCCGATGAGTTGATATCCCCTGACAATTCCCTGGACGTCCCCGACGTCTGCTGCGCGTCTGACCTGACAACTCAGAAACACAGGAGGGTCAAGGTTATGGATATGGAGGCAGAGGACATACACGCGGTGGTTTTTCCGGCCATGACGGGGATCGCCATTGAAGCTAAGAGCTACTGGCAGCATACAGGGGAGATTGTGACGAGCAGGAGGGGTGAGTGCGGAGGGGGAGAGGAGCGAAGAGAAGCGACGAGCGAAGGCATCCAGCGTAGTGAGTGCGGGGGGCGTAGCGATTCGCAAAAAGACCATATGGCTCGCTCGCCGCATAATGCTGTTCTATACGATGACTCTAACCCCCCTTACTCGTCGCTTCGCTCCTCGCCCCAGCCGCTGCCGCCATGCAAAAGCTAGACATTCCCTTTGAGCGCATAACAAGTAAATTCGGCACCCCTGACCAAGGCGGTGATTTCTCTTCCTTCCGCGAGGACCACTACTGCCAGCACCGGTCCCTATCGGAGATCCAGGTTGGAGAACTTTTGAAGGGTACGGAGGAGGGGGTAGAGGGGAACGAACACCCTTGCGATGTTGTCGTGGGGAAGCTGAGCGAGATCACTGATCAACCAAAGGAGGTGAGTGCTGGAACGAAGCTTCGGCGAGCTGAGGGAGCTTCGGAAGAACTCGACAACTTTAAAGAACCTGGTCCGTACTCACTTCGCTCGCGCGTAGAACGTCTTCCTCGCCCCCAGTGGTATGCAGGCCATCCACTCCGCCCTCCGCCTCTCACGCCGTCTCCGACATGAGGAACACAGGGGACCAGGGAGCGCGGTCGTCTACGGTTTCCCCTACCTCGATACCTTGAAGATGTGCGGTAGGACGGAACTTTCCGATGGGGTCGAGTTCTTCGGTTTCGGGGATGAGAGGGATCTCAACACGCTGAAGTTCCTGCTATCCACTAGGGCCAAGCAGAGCGCTAACAAGAAGGACGCTGGCATAACGTGCCTTATCACGGAGTTCCCTTCCAACCCCCTCCTCAACATTCCCGACCTGATGAAGCTCAGGGAGCTTGCGGACGAGCACAACTTCCTCATTATTGTAGATGACACCATCGGAAACTTTGCCAATTTGGATCTGCTAAAGGACGGGGTTGCAGATGTAATCTGCACGAGTCTGACCAAGATATTCAACGGCCGCGGCGATGCTATCGCTGGAAGTCTCATTATTGGGAAGGAGGGGAGGAAAGGGGAGCAGGTGAGGATGCGAGGAGGAGAGGAGGCGAGGAGGAGAGGAGGCGAGGATGGCCTGGCGGAAGCGACAGGCTAGCGTAATTACTAACAATCGCTCGCTTTCCCAATCGCAGCTGCGTCGGATAATGTCAGGGTTTGGTGACGGTAACAACCATGGTGACTTATACATGCAGGATGCCAATGCAATCGCCAAGAACAGCGAGAATTTCGTGAGTAGGAGCAGCAAGATCAACGAGACTGCCGAAAGGCTGGCGGACTGGCTAAAGGGGAGGGATGAGGTCGAGAGCTTATACTACCCTAAGTTCACGCAAGGGGGACTCTACGAGAAGTTTTTGGTGAAGGAGGGTGAGAGAAACGACGGACATATTGGGGGTTATGGGGGGCTTTTTAGCGTTGTACTAAAGGAAGACGTGTGCGAAAGGACATTCTATGACTCACTAGAGATATGCAAGGGTCCAAGGTGAGCGAGGAAGGGTGCGAGCGCAGGAAGGGTAGTTGGGTTGCAGTGCTATGAAGTATACGGGATGAGCATAGCGGTAGCGAAGAGCGAAGCGACGACCTATAGGTTCTTTTTTTAATTGAGATAGATAGTAGCGGGGCACGTTGTCGTCGCTGTGCTCCTCCCTGTTATAGTGCTATGCAGTATACTGGAGGAGCGCGTATTTACTGCTGCTGCTGTCGCTTCGCTCCAGCCCTCACCTAACCCCCTTCGCCTAGCCTCGGTACCAACTTTACCCTAGCTTGTCCGTACACCCTCCTCGCTCACTACCACGAGCTTGATTTCGCTCGCGCCTACGGCGTCCAGCCCAACCTCATAAGGGTTTCTGTGGGACTGGAGAAGTTCGAAGATATCAAGAAAGCATTCGAGGGTGCGTTTGAGATATGTAGCGGGATGGAAGGGGTGGGAAGGGGAAGAATGGAAGGAGCTGGGGGGGTCAGAGGGTACAGCACGGTGGCAGGAAGGGGTATGGGGGGAATGGGGAGAATGGGAGGAGGGGGGGGGGC
>JGI24540J26637_10001287_pt1 | contig 11050 bp, 7 predicted proteins | sample NorSeaMetagenome_FD_26637 | JGI IMG/M metagenome (IMG submission 26637) | reverse complement strand
ACCATCGAGGGGATGAGGGACCACGCGTGACGCGAAAAGTTGAAATAACCAAAAAATAACCAAAACGCCGCTACGCTCAATCTACACGGGAGGGTAATGCGGCTTTTGCTGATGCGGCTGGATCGTCGCGGTGTACACGGGCACGGGCGGCGGAGCGGGGTACCCCGGCTGCGGCTGCGCCTGACCGAACGGGGCGTAATAGCCGCCGCCCGCCTGAGCCTGAGCCTGAGCCGGAGCCGGAGCCGGATACTGCCCGCGTCGATGAACGTTTGCGCCAAACATGGGCGGAGACTGCCGCATCTGCACCCCCGCATCTACGCCCGTGCCATCGCCCGCCGCCTCCCTCGCAGCCTTCGCGGCGTTCTTGCCGTTCAAGTACAGTATGAACGCGAGGAACAACGCGACGGCCGATGTTCCGGCGTTGCTGTCGCGTTCCGTCCGGAGCTCCGCTTGCGTTGGACCGAAATCTCGCGCGCACCCTGGCTCGCCCCCCGCGCCGCCGTACTTCGCCGCGATGGTCGCCGCGGCGATGTACGGATCGTTCGGGGACCTGATGACGATCTCCACGTCGGCGTTCACGAGCGGGATCCGGCCGATGGCGTCGCAGTCAGCCTTCGCAGCCTTGTAGTTGTTAAGGTGCGCGGCTGGCGTGGCTAACTTTTTTGCCCACTTGTAAGGACACGCGGGCAGCGTCGTTTCCACGCCCTCGTCGGCGTCGTTAGACTTCTCCACGAGCGTGACCTGTTCTAAGTGCATCGGGACGGCGTGGTACATCGTCGCCTTTTTTTTGCCGTGCCGTCCTTGGTAGTCGGCGACTTCGCACCGGTACGCCTTCGCTCTGATTGTCCTCACGTCGCCGCCCGCTATGCTTCCCAGGGTAATCTGGAACTCGTCCTCGGTCTTGTACGGATTGGTGTGGAAACCCTGTAGCTTGGCCTTTACGATCATACCTTGCGAGTACTTGCCTACGTCGGCGCCGTACTGCCCCAGCGCCGTCTGGCTGCTGGTGTCCAGCCCGAGCCCGCCGGACGTGTTCTCGTCGAAAGTACCGGCGACCGGCGACGGGTCGTCGGTGGTGCCCCGCGTGATCGTGAAGTTCGGGGTGGAGCTCGCGCCCTGCCACTTGCTCGCGTACGCCGCGCGGTGCGTGCCGGTCCACGCGCTCACCACATCGTCGTACTCCGCGACCCTCTTCGCCCTCGGGTCCTCCTCGGACTCGTAATGGAACGAGACCGCGATGCCCGCCGTGCAGAGCGCGGCGATGAGGAAGAAAGCGGAGAACGCGAACTGGCATCGGCCCGCCCCGCAGAATCCGCGGCCGGGTTGACCGATCCTGGACGACATGAGGCCCCTGCCGGGCATGATATCGACGCGAAGGTGGGGGTTCGGGTCTCGGCGGTGTGTCGAGCAACCACGCAAACGCACGTGTTTTTTTAGAGGTGTAACAACGAGACACGTGTTTTTTATCGCAAAGCCACGTTGACTTGACCCAAATAGTCTGCTCATCAGCGGCGAGAGGCCTCCCCTCGACGTTCTAAAATCAAATCAACACGTGAGCGCGCTCCCGTCTCCCGTCTCCCCACCCACACCGACTGAACGCGTACCTAAGCCTCCATCGGGGGCTCGTCCAGACCCTTGGCGTCCTCCGTGTCGCCGCCGCCCGAGAAGAGCGCCTGCAGCGCCACCTTCGCCCGCAGCCTCTTCTCCTCCTCCTCCAGCATCTCCCCAAAGACGCTGAGCCGTTCGGCGTGGGTGTCGCACTGCACCAGGAGCACGAAAGGGTAGATGGTGGCGCTCACCATCGCGGCGCTCTCCTCCCTGTACTGCTGCTGCAGACGGGTGAACTCCGCGCGAATCTCCGCCGGGAGCGAGTCGAATTGGACCGACACCTTGGACCTCATGTCCTGCCCTTGGGACTCCAGGTACTGCCTCAGCAGCTTCTGGATCTCGTCGCTGAGCTCGCTCTCCTTGGCGCCCAGACGGTTCTGCATCAGCGACTGCCACAGCCCGGCCATGCGCCACAGCCCGTCCTCGCCGCGCTCGGCGCTGAGCGAGGACGTGAGACTCTCGGTGAACCGCACCGGCTCCTGCAGCTTGGTCTGGTTCTCGATGATGCTCGTGAAGCGATCGGTGAGGGATCCCTCGCGCGTGCTGAGATCCTCGTCGTCATCGCCGTCCTCCAGGGGTTCCACCACCGCCTTGAGGTAGGTGGTCCTGTCGCTCCAGACCTTGTCGTTGAGGGTCCGATCGATGCGGACTCGGCCGATGACCTTGTGCGAGCACACGTACTTGACCGCGTCGTCGGTCTGCTCGCTCACCTCCTTTAAGTCCTCGAGGTAGAACACCGGCGCGACGTTGGCCAGGCGCCCGGTCTCCGGGTTGGACACCGGCACGGCGAACCTGCGCGATCCGTTGAACAGGATGTCGGAATACATCTGTCGATACCGCGGCTCGAAGATGTTCAGGATGTGGTCGCTGTGCGGCAGGTACGCGGTGGATCCGAGGGGAAACAAGGGCATGACCATCGTCGTCGGGTTAGCCTCCGCGTCGATCTCCTCCACCTCCTTCGTGGGATCCATCGGGGGCAGCCACGACAGCTCCGCGAGGTAATCCCTCGGTCCGTCGTCGTCGGAGGACTCTCCCGGGTCGCCGCTGCTGGACGCGAAGAGGCGGAAGGACGCGGGGTCGCGTCGTGGAACCTCGCGCGATCCGAACGCCGCGGGGGGTGCCGCGACGCACGACCTGGCGCGGAGGCGCCCCGCGGCACCCGCGCGGCGCCACGGGGAGACCCCCCCGGCGAGCGAGGAGGACCTGTAGTGGCACCTGTGAAGTTCGCTCGCCATCTTGACGAGGACGGGCCCGGCGCGGACGTGCGCGGCCATCGTGACTCGCTTTCGCGCTTTCAACTACCGAATGGACTCGATGAGTATGCGCGGTGAAGCTCTCGCGGGGTTCGGGCGCGTCTTTCGCTCCCGAAGCGCCGTCAGATCTGACGCGTTGGGGCGGACGAAGGGATTTCGCCACGACGGACGTGGCGATTGGATTAGGGTAGTGCCATAGACCGTATGGGCATTTACCCTCAAAACGCGGATAACAAATGGAGATATCTTTTCGCGCCAGATGGAAAGGAATAGTTTCTTTTGAGGCAATTTTTTAGCATGGACACGCGACACGCGAGGCTACGTACGATGATGTACAGATCAACTCTCGATTTCAAAGCCCTTTCATTTGGGCACGGCGAGGGATAGGTTGCAGCTCACACCACCGTTGGCGTAGATCGCCCTGGACTGCTTCAAGGACATGGCGGCGTCCTCCCACGTCATCAGCTTCACCGTGTGCTGTTTGGAGTAGGAGCCGCTCGCCATGAGGGTGTACAGCAGCGTCTGCACGTTGTGGTTCTTCGGGAACGTGTACGAGACCACCGCGTTGGCGTCGCCGGTGGTGGTGACGTGGTAGCTCTGAAGCCTACCCCCGCACAGGCCGATGATCTTCGCCGCGGACTGCGTGGTATTGGTCGGAGACGGGGAGGGTCAAGGCTCTGATGTTTTGACTGTTTTGGTGAAGAAAAATGTTTCCGATCCGTCCGCGGAGTGTGCAGAGATGGACGGTGCCGACACACGCCAACGGGTTTAAGGTCGCACCTTCTCTCTGTTGATGTCCGCCTTGATCATCGCCTGCAGACCCGCCTCGGAGAAGGTCAGGGTGGTCATGTACCGGGGCTCGGACGACTCGAACTTGATCTCGTCGCTCGGGGCGAACTCGCCCTCTTCGGCTTCGGCTCCCAAGTCGGCGGTGCCCATCTGGCGGGTGCGGCGCCACGCGGTGAAACCACCCGCGCGCGTTGCGACGGCGGGGGCGCGCGAGGCGAGCGCACGGGACAACACGGTTCGCAGCATGGCGGTCCTCGTGCGGGGGTGTTTGGCATTCGTTTGGCTGCCAAAAGTCTTCTGTTCTGCATCAAAAGTCACAAAACGTACGGCGTTCAGTTCGAGACTAATCATAAATACACCCATCGTGAGTGACCAAATAGACACGGCTGTTCATCCTCTCCAGAGGGCTGGCCACGTGTCCTGTTTGTTTGTGGATGGGAGCGACGGTTCGTCCGAGCAAATCACTTTACAGTTGCACCTCACGGTACCATGATCGCCGCGACCGCCGTTCAGGCCGCGCCCGTGCTCTCGAGCCGCTCCCGCGCCGCCGCGCCCNTCCGCGCCGCCTCCGCCACCCGCCGCCCGCTCCGCGCGTCCACCTCCCACGTGGTCCGCGCGGCGACCGCCGACGACGCCACCGATGATGGGAAAATGGTCGTCGCGGTCACCGGCGCCACCGGCTTCGTCGGCAAGGCCTTGGTCGAGAGGCTCCTCGCCGACGGCCACGAGGTCCGCGTGCTCACCCGCAACGCCATCTCCGCCAGGCTCGCCCTGCCCAACGCGGCGCTCAACGGCGCCAAGTTCTACAGCTGGGACACCATGAAGGGAAAACTCGAGTGGTACGAAGCCGTGCGGGGGTGCACCGGCGTGGTTAACCTCGCGGGAGCGCCGATCTCCTCCCCGTGGAACGCGGAGTACAAGAAGACGCTGGTCAAGTCACGCATCGTCACCACCAAACGAGTGGTGGACGCCATCAACGCCCTGCCCGTAGACGAGCGCCCCACCCTCGTGAGCTCATCCGCGGTTGGATTTTACGGGATCTCCAAGGCGGCCGCCGGCTTTAGCGAGAAGGGCAAGCCGGGCAAGGATTTCCTCGCCAAGCTCTGCGTGGACTGGGAGAAGGAAGCCGCACGGTGCGAGTCCACCACCACGGTGGTTCGCACCGGCGTCGTCCTCGAGAAGAACGGGGGCGCGCTCGCCAAGATCCTACCCGTGTTTCAGCTGTACGGAGGAGGTCCGCTGGGCAGCGGGAAGCAGTTCGTGAGCTGGATCCACAGGGACGACCTCGTGGAGCTCTTCGTTCGCGCGCTAGCTGAGCCGAAGAAGTACGCGGGCGTGGTCAACGGCACCGCGCCGGTGCCCACCACCATGGACGGGCTGTGCGAGGCTGTCGCCGCCGCCACGGACAGGCCCAACTGGCTGCCGGTTCCGGGGCTGGCGCTGAAGGTGCTCCTCGGNGAGGGCGCGACGGTGGTGCTGGACGGCCAGAAGGTGCTGCCGACGCGAACGCAGGAGCTCGGGTTCGAGTTCAANTACGAAAAGGTGGAGGAGGCCCTCGAGGCGATCGTGGCCAAGTGAGAGACGTCATNGGCATCGATTGATAGACGAGCGCNNTTGGATAGAGNCTTTTAAGACGAGATCACAATAAGAGAGCATACATGACAACGGCGGTTAGATTAGGCGTCCACCGCGGGGTCGAAGTGGAGGGACACCCCGTTCATGCAGTACCTGAGCCCCGTCCTATCTTTGGGTCCATCGTCGAACACGTGGCCGAGGTGCCCCTGGCAGTTCGCGCACCTCACCTCCGTCCGCGGCAGGAAGATGATGCCGTAGTCGGGCACCTCCGTCACCGCGCTCTTTGAGATGGGTTCCACGAAGGACGGCCAGCCGGTCCCGCTGTCGTACTTGCCGGACGATGTGAACAGTGGGACGCCGCACCCGGCGCACGTGAACGTGCCGGTTCGCTTCTCGGAGTTGAGCGGCGACGAGAACGGACGCTCGGTCGCCTCGTGCCTGAGCACCTCGTAGGCGTACGGCTCGTCCTTGAGCTTCGTTTTCCACTCGTCGTCCGCCATCTTCACCTTGCCGACGCGGTTCATGACGGCCATCGCGGCGTCGCCCGCGAACTCGTTGGAACCCGCGAGCGCCTTGTTGGACACCACCATCGCGGTCGTGGCGGCCGCGAGGTTGATCAGCCTCCGGCGGGGCATCACGGTCGCGTGCCTTCCGATCCTCGTCGTCACCGCTCGCGTTATCCGAGCTGGCGCGGGTACGCACGGGGCGCGTCGCGGACCTTCCGCGGGACCTCTTCGCGCCGGGCGCCGCGGTGGGCGCGACGGTCACCGATGCGATGCGACCGATGCAGTGCATGACGGCGGTCGGATACGTTCTGATGCGGCCTGGGCGTGGCGCGGTATGACGTGGCGCAGCTCACGGAGTTTCGTCTCCTCGCAACTGACAACCGAGAGCTGCCGTGATAACGCAGTCGGTTGCACTTCAGAGTCACGATCGGTGAGACGACAGTTTGGTTTGCCCCCCACCCNGGTGGTCACAGTGTGGTATCGCATAGCCAGCCGAACGTATACGCTCCACCGTGGGACGCGGCCATGGGACACACAAAACACATGTCCCAGTCCCTGGCCGACGTCGACGAGCTTTTGGCCGCCAACACGACGCGGGTGACGAAGCTCTTCGCATCCCTAAAGTCCGGAACCGGGGACGACGAGGCCGCCCTCCCGGTCGGCGAGGGCACGACCTACGACGACATCTGGGCGTTGAGATTCTGCCTGAGCCACGAGGATGACGCCGAAGCCTTGAGCCACGCGAGACGGACGCTGGCGTGGAGGAAGGAGCACGCGGAGATGCTGGAACTGGCGGGAAAAGGGGAGAAGGTGAAGAAGTTCGCGTCGATCGAGAAATTCGTCGCGGCGGACTACCACGGCGAGGACAAGCGGGGCAACCCGGTGTACTGCATCCGCGCGGGGGTCAGCAACCCGCCGGCGATGATGGANGCGCACACGAAGGACGAGGTCCTCGCCTTCATGATGTACCGAAAAGAGCTCGGCTTCCGCATCTGCGACGAGAAGACCCGCAAGACCCGCAAGCTGCACAAGCTCATCACCGTCAACGACCTCAATCACGTCTCGCTGATGGCCGGGACCGAGAAGCGCTTCCAGAAGGTACTCGGGGAGTCGTCCAAGCTGTCCGAGACGCTGTACCCGCAGCTGCTGGACCGCGCGGTGCTCGTCAACGTCCCGTACATCTTCAGCGTCATCTGGAGCATGGTCCGCGGCCTCATCAGCGCCAAAACCCGAGCCAAGGTTGCCATCTGCCCGGGCGATACCCTCAAGGGCGACGTCTCCAAGTGCCCGTTCGCCAAGATGATCAACATGGAGACCATACCCACGTTCATGGGCGGCTCGTGCAGGTGCCGGCCGGGGTGCATATGCGGCGTGCCGAACGATCAGAAGACCATGGTGGCGAGGACCGACGGCGAAGGGTTGATCTCGGCCAACGTCGCCGCTCGGGACAAGTTGCAGGCTTACGTCGAGGTGAACCGCGGGGATAAGGTGGCGTGGTACCTGCAGGTGACGGAGCGGGGTGTGGAGATCGACGTGGTGCTGCGGGAGAACGGGATCAACAAGGGTACGCCCATGACGGTGGTGAAGCGGTTCAAGCACAAAGCAGGGGCTGGGGTGAAGTCCGAGGTGCTCGAGTCGCCCGGGTCGGGCACGCTGGTGTTCACGTTCAGCAACGAGTACTCGTACTTCAACTCGAAGAACATCAAGTACAAGTGCGAGAACATCACCGCCGTGGCGAGGGAGAACACGGAGGATGGGGAGGAGGATGGGGAGGATGGGGAGGCGGAGGCGGTTGTGAAAAAGATGGCAAACTTATCCGCCACCCTGACGGACGAGACCGACGGTGATACCTCCTAAGAACAACAATGTTTGTTGTCGTGTTGGAACGTACTACCTTCGAAGGTACCTTTGGTGACTTTTACACGTGCTCGTGTTGTTAAGAAGAGACGCATCGAACTACTTTTGCTCCACCGCGGCTTCGAGCTTGACCGTGAGGCTCACCTCCTCCACGGCTTTCTCGTCGCCGCCCTCGCCCCTCTTCACCTTCAGCTTGACGCTCTCCCCAACCTGGTGCGCCTCGACCGCCGCCACCAGGTCACCCTCCGTCACCACGCGCCGCCCGTCAGCCTCCACGATGACGTCCCCGGCGACGATCCCGCCCAGACCGCGCCTCGTCGCCAGCAACCCCGATTTCGCCGCCTCGCCCCCGCTCGGTACCGCCTGCACCAGCACCCCTTGCGACTTCACGCCGAGCTGCTTCCCCACGTTCGGATCCGCGGCGGTGATGTTCAGGCTCGGGAGCACCACGCTGCCGAACTCGATGAGCTGCGGCACGACCCTCTGGACCAGGTCCACGGGAATGGCGAACCCGACCCCCGCGCTCGCGCCCGTGCTCGTGAAGATGGCGGTGTTCACCCCGACGAGCCGGCCCGACGCGTCCAACAGAGGTCCGCCCGAGTTACCCGGGTTGATCGCGGCGTCCGTCTGGATCCCACCGCTGATCAACGACCCCGCCTGGCTCTGGATCGTCCGCCCGAGGCCCGAGACCACGCCGGTGGTGAGGGTGTGGTCGAATCCGAACGGGTTCCCGATTGCGAAGACGGCTTGGCCGACTTTGACGTTGCTCGACGCGCCTTTCGCGATTGGAGTGATGAACTCCTTCGGGGCGTTCACCTTGAGCACCGCGAGGTCTTTACTGCGCTCGGCGCCCACGAGCGTCGCGGGAAAGGTTTTGGTCCTCCCGTCGGCTCCCTCTAGGGTGACTTTGGCGACTTCTCCCGGGTCTCTGCCTTTCGGTACCTGCGAGAGGATGCTNCCGATGACGTGCCAGTTGGTCACGATGTGTCCNTCGGCGTCCCATACGAACCCTGTGCCGTTACCTTCCGGGACGACCGCGCCCGAGGTCATGGCCTTGCCGGAGAGCACGGTGACGTCCACGACGTTGACGACGGATCGTGTGCATCGCTGGAAGAGCGCGACGGTGCCTGATTCGAGCGAGGTGAGCGCCTCGGCGGGGGCGATGGGCGGGGTCACCTCCGCGAGGGTGGGCTCCGCGACGGATGCGATCGATTCCGGAACGGACGCGATGGATGCGGATCCCACGAGGGTGGCGATGCCGAGCGCGAGCGCGTCGCGGCGTTTAGGTCTTACCCGGGACGTATCCCACGAGGCCTCATCGACAGAGGTTGTCGATGATGATGACCTGGCGTGACAAACGCGAGATCGACGATGGGAGCGGGTCGAGGCCGGAGCGGGTGCGATCGCCGCTCTGTTCGCACTGCCCATCATCGCGCGGTGGGTCAACATCGTCTCGATCCGTGGGACGATCGATGATGACGATGTGTCTCTAGTAGTGGTCGCCCGCGGTGGGTCTCCAGCCTCGTCACACGTTGTTGAGATTCAGTTTCAAGCCCAACAGAACATCGACGTTTCGAAGCCATCATACATATGGGGGAAATAGACTGGAAACGACGGTTCGCAGAATCTTAATTTCGCCTGGTTCGTGACTCGTAGTTTAACCCCAAATAGCGAATTCCCGCGTCTGATTGGCCGTCGTTTCGCGATTTTGTCGATTCGGATTGTAAAATTCCTCTCGTCCGCGAAAAGTTTTCGCGCGGCGTATCACTCACGGTCGGGGAGGAATTGGAGATCTCCGCTGTCCGCGCGGCCCTCCCGGCCGCGCAGGGGTACAAAACGGGGTTTGCGAACCAACAAAGGACCAACAAAGGCACCTGGTGGGTGAACAAAGAAGGGCACGTTCGTGCCTTCCACGACCTCTTCGTCGCGTTCGTGGCGCACGAACGACGACGATGTCGGCGATGCGGCCGCTGGTGGCGCCGGGGCAGGCCGCCCCGCGCGTGACGCAGCTCGCGCGCGGGCGCCGACCCGCGGGCGCCGCTCGCGGGAAGGAAATGCACAGTCAGCTTCCCACGCTCGGGTCGCGACGCGTCGGGTTGGGGCCGCGGCCTTCGCGGCGGGCCATCGCGGGAACGCACGAGGCGCCGTCGCACGTCGCGAACGTCTCCACCGGGGGCTCGGATTCCGGGGCTCACGCGCAAGGGATAACCGGCGGAGACGCGACGGTGAGCGGCACGACGCTGCTGGTGAGCATCCACGGCAAGCTCGACTACGGCCTGCAGATGGGAATCTCGGGCGACGACAAGGAGTTTGGGGATTGGAAACCGGAACGGGCGTACATCCTGAAGTGGACGGAAGGGGACGTGTGGACCGCGCGGGTCGACCTGCCGTCCACGGTCAAGGAGGTCGAGTACAAGCTCCTCACCACCTACAAGGGGAAGGAGTTTGACTGGGAAGATTACGAGAACCGAACCCTCGACCTCACGCCCGGCGGCGGCGACGCCATTTGCAGGGTATCGGGCGAGTACGGCAAAGCACTCGACGTGCAGATCACCCCGAGGCCCGCGGGGATGCCCGCGGCGCCCGCCGCGCCGGGGCCGGACGCCGCCTACACGGGGGGCGCCGCGCAACGTCAAAGTCAAGGACACGCCCAACAACATCTCAACGTCAACAACATCACCTCGCAACCCGCCGCGGCTCACTCCGCGTCACCACCCGGCGCGCGCTTCGAGCCCGCACCGGGCACAGCGGGGGGTCCAGCGGCCGGGAAGAAGACGCCGGGCGGGATCAGTTTGGACCCACCCGACTTCTCCAAGGGAACCTGGCGGTCGACTTCCAGCGCCGGCGACGCGAGCACCACGTCGTCCAAACCGAACGGGATGGGCGCGTTCTCGCAGTCGTTCAGCGAGCGCGTGGAGCGCGCGAGGGAGGCTGCGCGCGATGAGAACGAGATGCCGCGGGCAGCGGGCGCGGGATGGGGTCAGGATGGAATGTCGCAAGGGTCTCAGTTACTCCGCGCGGACGAGGGACGACCCGCGGAGTGGAACGCCGAGGCTGACGTCCCTTCGAGCTCGAGTACGGGCGTACGGTCGGAGCTGAGCCAGGCGGCGGAGCAGGCGTCGCAGGGGTTCGCGGCGGCGTTCGGGTTTGAGACCAGGGCGCCGGAACCCGTCCCGGTCAACGCCGGCTACGACTCTTACTCTTACGGCGGCTACGACGGGGGAACCCTCAACGCCGGGGTTAAACAGGCGGTCGCCGCGTACGAATCCTACGAGGATATCCGAAAGCGGCAGTCCACACGGTCGCCGTCCTACGACGAGAACGAAGGGTACGAAGGGGACTCGTCTTACTCCAGTTTCAACGACAGGGTGAGCAAGACGCTGGAGCGGCTCACGGGTCTTCAATCTTCGAATGGGAGGGAAGACGCGGAGAGAGGCTTCGAGGCTGGAGGAGTTGGCGGAG
>JGI24540J26637_10001286_pt1 | contig 11059 bp, 11 predicted proteins | sample NorSeaMetagenome_FD_26637 | JGI IMG/M metagenome (IMG submission 26637) | reverse complement strand
CCGCCCCCGCCCCCGCCGCCCCTCCAGCCCCCCCTGTCCCGACCTCCAAGAAGGTTCTCGAGCCCCACTTAATTGTCGTACCCGCTTCCACGCTCGACAACTGGGAACGCGAGTTCTCAAAGTTCGCCCCGGACCTTGAGATCCTCAAGTACCACGGGTCCCAAGCACAGCGCAAGGAGATTCAGTACGAATTGAGGCCCAAGATGAGAAAGGTGAGATCGGACGAGGAGCGAAGGGATGCTGGGCGGAGGGCTGGATCGAAGCGACAGCTAGTGCTAAAATTAACAGCCTCCCCTCCCCCTGCTTCGCTCGTAAACCCCTTGCTCCTCGCTCGCTTCGTTCATCGCTCATCGCAGGATTCTGGACACCTAGTCCCCGACATCGTTCTTACTACCTTCAGCTACTTCTCCAACGAGAAACCGGATGATCGCAATTTCCTCAAAAGGTTCCAGTTCAATTACTTGGTGGTCGACGAGGGCCACACTCTGAAGAATCCCGAGGGTGCTCGCTACAAGAACCTCAACAAGTTCAAAACAAAGCACCGAATTCTCCTCACGGGGACCCCCGTGCAGAACAACGCCAAGGAGCTCATGGCCCTCCTCACCTTCCTTATGCCCCTTTTCAAGAAGCCCAAGAGGAAATCATATCAAAGCGATGAAGACGCCGATGACGGTGGCGCCAAAATGCTTGAGCACTTCGTTTCGATCAATGGCGAAGACGGGGAGGGGGAAGACGACGGGGCCCTAGGCTACCAGAAACTGAAGACCCTTTTGGCCCCCTTCATTCTTCGAAGGCGGAAGGACATGGTTCTGTCTCAGATTCTCCCCCCCAAGAAATTAGTTGTGGAAAGGGTCAAGCTGTCCGAATCCGTCCAGGAACTGTACAACGACGTCATTCGCTCCCACACCAAGGCCAAGGCCAAGCTAACCCAAGGCCTGAGCAAGGTAAGTACAGCAGCAGCATCAACAATGCGCTCCTCCCTTGTACTGCATATCACAATAATAACTAACAACCTTCCACTCGTCGCCTCGCTCATCGCCCCGCTCTTCGCTTCACTCGTCGCCCCGCTCTTCGCTTCACTCGTCGCCCCGCTCTTCGCTTCACTCGTCGCCCCGCTCTTCGCTTCACCCATCGCAGAACATCTTCGTCGAGCTCCGCAAGGTTTCCAACCAGCCCCTCTTGCTCCGCACGCGATGGACGGATGATAAGTCAATATCTACCCTCACTCGCTGGCTGAGGAACTCCGGTTTCTTCGGAAGTGACCACACCCTCTCGGATGACTTGATTAGAAACGAGCTCGCTAAAATGTCCGACTTTGCCATCCACTCTGCATGCGTTCAGATGATGCAGGAGAAGCCCATCCTTACTGAGCACCTCAACCAATTCACCCTCGTCGAGGGCGATCTCTTCACTTCTCCCAAGTGCACCCGTCTTCGCACCCTCCTCCCCGACCTCGTCTCCAAGGGCCACAGGATTCTCCTCTTCTCCCAGTGGAAGATGAACTTGGACATATTGCAGTGTCTCTTGGAAAGCCTGGGGATGAAGTTCCACCGCCTGGACGGCGACCTCAGGGTAAATGAGCGCATGCAGATCATCGACTCCTTTAACAACGACCCCTCCTACACCGTCTTCCTTCTCTCCACCAGAGCTGGGGGGATGGGGATCAACCTCACGTCGGCTGACACCTGTATCATCCACGACTGTGATTTCAACCCCACCATGGACCAGCAAGCCGAAGACCGCTGTCACCGCATTGGCCAGAAGAAGCCCGTAACGGTGTACAAGCTTATTTGCGAGGGCACTGTCGACGAGGGCATCTATGAAGTCGCCGAGAGGAAGACAAGAGCGAACAAGGCCCTCCTCAACGATGGTTCTGGAGAGGAGGCGGGGGAGACAGGAAACGAAAAGAAGGACATCAGCATGTTGGTTAGTAAAGCATTCCAAAAGTTTTATGAATCTTCCGCTTCAGATGATGGGAAAAACCTTGGAGGAGTCGCCGAGGCAGCTAATGCGGGTCCACCCCAAGCCAAGCCCAAACCTAAGCCCGAGGAAGAAAATCCAGAGCCTCAAGCTCCTCCCAAAAAGAGCAAAATTATCTGCTTGGATTCCGACTCTGATACCGACGATGAGATTCTCATCAACTGAAGGGATATAGTAATACGTAGGCACGTAATTTTTTATGAAACCAGTTTCACGCGATATTACGATAGCGACAAGTTCTCTGATCCATCCTTCCTTCCGCTCCTCGGTACCTCCATTTACAGCTTTATTACGCGATAGCTTATGGCCTCTGGCAAAAATATTACAGGGCATTTCTTCTCCCCCCAGTGCTTGCTCTCACAGGTGCTCCTCTCGTAAAGAATTCCGACATCGTCCCCGACCTCAACGAGGGCGCTGTATGCGGAGCTTCCGAGGTCCACAATCTCCTTCAGGTCCCAATTATCGCCCCCGTCAAAGCTCTCGAAGATAGTCATGTTCTCGCGGTAGATTCTCGCAGGGAGCCTGCCCTGTATTCCACTGTAGAGAAGCCTGTCTTGCTTAGAGTGGTAAATCATGCTCCCCTCGCACCCCTGGTAGGTCTGCCTGAGTCCGCCAGCGAACTTGTTGCTGACGAAGGTCTCGCCTTCATCCTTCGACACGCTGATCACACGCTTGTCCATCATAACCCTGCTGTTCACGACAACGATGCCATCGGGAAGCTGGGCCGCCTGAAGCTCATTGACGTAGTTGTGATCTCCAAACTCGGTGGAACCAAGGAACCAAGTCTCTCCCAAGTCATCGCTGAGCATGGTATGACCCTTTGTGAAACCGCTACCAACGCTGCTCCCGTTACCCATGCTCATATTGTTGTGGTAACCAGGGATGAGAAGCCGTCCGGAGTCCAACTGAAGGCCTGCGGGAGGACCGAGACCGACCCAAATCCAGTCGTCCATCCTCATGTCTACCATCTCGATGGGCTCTGACCACGTGACGCCATCATCCAAACTCTTCGACATCCAAACTTCCCTATTATTCCTAGTGAACGGCGCCATGATGGCCCCAGTCTCCTTGACAACAACAGGAGCAATGTTGCCAACGGTGTTATCGCCATCTGAGTGGAAAATCGAGAGTTCAGACCAACTAAGCCCCTCGTCGATAGAGCGACGAAGGACCAGATGAGTAGGAGCAACGTCAGCGCAGGATCCGACACGAGCCTCTCCCCAAGCCAAGAGATCGTTCTTGGCAGTGCGAAGGATAGTAGGAATCTTGATGCAGAAGTACGTCGTCTCTGTCGGAAGTGTGCGCATGAAGATAATAAAAATGTCAGTGTCGATTTTGGATCAAGGGGACATACCAAAATGCAACCCTTGGAACCCTTGACACGCGGCCCGCCATAGGGTTCATAACGAATCTCACCTTCTGGAGTTCCTGGATAAACAACATCACCAGCACTGAAGACGTCAACATTTGCCGTTGGCACAGACACCACACTGGTGACAAGAAGCGTAAATATCACAAGTAATCCCTTCATTCCTTAATAAACTGCTTTGCTTCTGGACTTGGAGTCATCAATAGCTGTCATGGACAGGAGTTTAATCGTAACCTCGATAATTGATGACAGGGACCATCCTATCCTTAGAAGTCTTTGTGAGGTCACAAACTCTGTAATCGCTGACGGGTCGGGGATTGGGTGGACAGAGCCCTTTGACGATCCCATAGCGCTCCTCCCCTATTTCTCTGAGCGCGCCAGTGCAGCAAACGTGAGCCTTGTGGTAGCACATACGCAAGATAACGTTGCTCTTGGGAGTGTTCAACTTTGTGACAATAAGGAGAAGTTCCGCTGCGAAGCTTGTGCTCACAGGGCTGAGATCTCATGCTTCTTTGTTTCTAAAAGTGTTCGTGGGAAGGGCGTTGGGTTTGAGGTTAGGCAGAGCGAGGAGCGAAGCGATGGGCTAGCAACGATATCTCTAGTGGCGAAAATCGCGCGCGCTCGTACCTCCGTACAAGACGCTCCTCCTCCATAACCACCGCAATAATCCTCATCCCTCATCCTAACGTAGCGAGCTGCCTAAAATTATTCTATAGGATATGTTTACCCGCCCACTCGTCGCCTCGCTCCTCACCTAACTATTTTCGCGATTCGCTTCGCTCATCGCAAAAGCTTCTCACCAAAGCCCAAGATGCGGCCAAGGAAATTGGAGTGTCTAAGATCACCCTGGACTGCAGAGAGACACAGACCGATGCCATCAAGCTCTATGAAAGATTCGGGATGAACAGATATGGAGTAATGGCGAACTACGCGAGCCTCGATGGTAAAGATTTTTTTAGAGGATTCTACTACGACAAAGAAATTTAGATTCTTCTCTAACGGTCACCCACTACAATCACTTTCGTTCGAACAAACAAACATCGCCGTAACTAAGAAACCTGAAGTCTTCGTTCAGAGCTTTGTCGTAACACCTTCGCACCTCCGCCTTCCCAAGGAACCCACCCACCATGCACATGAGGGTGCTGTCTGGAGCATGGAAGTTCGTAATCAAGGCGTCAACGACCTGGAATCTGTATCCAGGCTTGATCATGAGTTTGGTCTCTCCCTCTATCTTTCCTCCCGATCTCTCACAGAGCCACCTCAAAGCTTTGCACCTCGGAGGTAGATCATCCCCGAATTCCCTGGCAAGCTCGTAACACTCCCATTGACCGAGATGGCCATAGTATGAACTATCACCCCCCCCTCGTTTCATTCCCTTCACGGCCAACCAGTACAAGCTCTCTAGGGTTCTCCCACTCGTGGTACCAACTGAAAGGACACCCTTGCCATCCTCGATAGCCCTAACCATTCCCATGACTTCCCTCGAGTCAACGCTGAAAGGCTCTCCGTGCATCTGATGTTCAGAGATTCTGGCAGCCACAATTGGCTTGAAAGTGCCAGCTCCAACGTGCAGAGTCAAGAACGACGAAGAATTGGACACTATGTCCATCAGGGAGTCGGTAAAGTGAAGGCCTGCTGTGGGTGCAGCCACGCTGCCCTCTTGCTTAGAGTATACGTTTTGATAGCCTATCTCGTCTTCCTTCTTTACCCTTCTCTCGATATAAGGAGGAATCGGGATCTCTCCGACGGATTCCAAGAACTCACCCATCAACATTGTGCTAGAGCTAGAGTCCAGCCTGAGCTTCACAATACACTCCGTTCCATCCCCCTCACCCTCCTCTGCCCATCCGTCAAGCACTTTCACAACCTCGGCAATCCCACCACTGATACTGAAAACGTCCCCCACCGAACAATTCGCACGCAACATGCACTTCCATTTTTGATCTGTCGCCTTACTCATCAACGCTGTTGTTGGATCAGAAGAGGAGGGTGATAAGAGGAGCATTTCCACTGACCTAGCTTCCCCCTTCAAATGGGTAACCCAGCAGCGGGCCCTGATTACGCGGGAGTCGTTGAAAACGACATGATACTGGTCAACGAGCCTTTCCTTCCACATCGGGCCAAACGCCTCGTCGAATCTTTCATGTGACTTGAGTGAGCCGTCAGGTCCTCGGTGCAGGAACTTACTACTTCCGCGAGGCGACGCCGGGAATTCTGCAATTCGCTCCTGCGGGAGCGTGTAGTGAAAAGAGGAGCTGGGAAAGGGAGCGGGTAAGATATTAGGGGTTAAAAGTGAGCATTTTGATTCAACACCCACAACTAACTTTCCCTTCCCTAAACATGCAAATATCTTCGTTTCGTTTTCTTATCATTACCTTTTTTCATCGTTGTTGTCAGTGTTGTTGTCATCTTCATCGTCATCGAAAGGGGTGTCATCACCTTCATCCTCCACAATTTCCCATCCCCCCTCACGCCACGCCTTGTCTGTCAGCGCACAAGCCTCAATGTCAAGCTCAGTCAATTCACCAGAATGGCACTGAGTCGCCCAGCGGACTTCGACATCGACACCATCTACACAATGGTGAAGTGTGGTGAAGTTAGGATGGTGGTTGATTTCGCAACCGACGTCAATACAGTCAGAAACGAACTTTTTGGACGCGGCGAATGACTCGAGGCGGAACACCCTGACAAGACCGGATGATGGTGAGAGAGACCACTTCTCCGGAGCCGAGGACGTGTTAGGTAGGATGGGAGTCTGAATGGTTGCTGCGATGAGCGAAGCGAGGGGCGAAGCGACGAGTGGAAGGTGACATTCGTGGGTTAGTTATGTAGGAAGGCGGTATGTTGGTGTCGCCTCGCTCCAGCCTTCCGTCTTTCGCTCCTCGTTCAATCTCACCTCCTTTAGGTCTCGACATCTCCTTATGCATCCTCGCCATGCCCATGTCAGCAACATTCTTCATAAGGACCGCGACTGAAAGTGGGCCAACCCCGCCTGGCGTCGACGAGTGGAGCTTTGAGCTCCCAAAAGATCCAAGATTGGAGGGATGGACGTCAGGGAACAGCTTGGAATCCTCGAAGACAGTTCCAACGTTCACGACAGTCGAACCGGACTTTACCCACTCGGGGGCTATGAGCGAGGGTGATCCAACGCAGCTAATGACGATGTCAGTGTCGGCGACGAAACCCTTGAGGTTGAAAGTCTTGGAGTGAGCAGTGGTGACAGTCGCGTTTCTTTGGTCAAGGGCGTAGGCGAGAGGACGCCCTACGATCCGGGACCTTCCGATAACGAGGACTTTAGCACCATCGATGTCAACGTTGTACTCGTCAAGGAGCATCATCACGGCCTCGCAAGTCACAGGGAGGGTGACTCCCTCATCAGAGGAGGCAAGCTCGCTAAGGCCCATGTAGTAAACACCGTCGCAGTCCTTTGAGTGGGGAATAGACAAGTAGGCCTTGCGAGAATCGATATGGTCGGGCAGGGGCCACATGAGCTGCACACCGTCATATCGTCTGACGGAATTTAGCGCCGATATTACTTCGTCTGTTGTTGTCTGCTCAGGAAGGTTGATTGTTTTAACCTTAATGCCGTGCTTCCTACCGGTCTCTTCCTTATTAAACCACGACTCTCCACGCCTCCTCTTCTCCCTCTCCTCAGCTGTAGGGTGAGTGCCCCCGACAGCTTCCTCCCCAACAGTAATGACGGCAAGAGAGGGGCGAGTTCCTGTACGGTTCCAGACTTGCCTCGCCTTATCCTTGACGGAACCGAGGAGGGACCTCGCAAGGTGGTCGCCGACCATGAGACTGACAGGGGGCTGGTGAAACGAGGACCAGAGGGACGAACCGCCGTTGGTATCTCCGAGGTAAGTCATGGCGTCCTTGAACTTTTTCTCGTCCATGACTCCGAGAAGGGGCCCGGAGCGTGTCGCCGATGCAAGCCTGCTCGTCCTCCTCAACATCTGCGATGAGCGTTGGGACGATGGGTGAAAATGATAGCAGCCCAACGGTTCGCTCCTCGTCCAATCTCACCTCCGTCGTCCTTTCAACACTTTCACGGTTAAAGTGATCCTGCTGACCCTGAAAGTTGCTCTCGGATTCGGCGTTCTCCCTCAAGAGCACGGCCTGCTTCTCAGGATCGATGATGCAACCATTCCATTTCGACGAAATGTCGAAGAGCCAATCTTTAACGAGTCCTCCATGCTCCTCCAGCATGCCTTCCGGAGCAAAGGCAACCTGACCGTAGCCAACATTGCCGCCAAGGGCGCGGAGACTTTTGAAAATTCCGCTACTACCAGGTTGAGCATCAAACTCGACGACTTCCGTGGTCGAGTAAACCTGAACCGCAGGGTAAAGTCCGTTCTTCCACCCAGTCATTTTCGTTTCCCTGTCAACCCTTTCAATGTTCCAAAAGATGGGCTCAACCTTTCCATCTCCGTGGCCAGAGTGCTCAGCAAGGAGCTGCCTATTGAAGTTCACGGTCTCCAGGACCTTTTCGTAGACGTCAACGCTGTGATGAGCGTGCGGGGAGGTATTTAGTATTGCGCGGAGAGGAGGGCAGGGCGAAGTTTAGGTACGAAAGTACCAGATTAGCACGCGAGTGGCGCTAGGAATTGCGCTGTCAGCCCAGCCCGTCGCGTCGTTCCTACCCTCCCCCTCACCTGTCCTCATGGACTGCCAGGGTGCCACCAGAGTTCCAGAAATCGGAGGTGCCGTAAATGCCGAGTGGGGTATCCTGGTACATAGCAGCAAATGCCCGAACGCCAGATATGTTCGTAAGAATGTTTTGATCAACCACCCCAATTGTTGGTTCACCTTGGCTGTAAATGGACAAGATGGGGAAGGAAGATAATTAGAGTATGTTGAGAAGTTTGTAGAAAAAATTCGGTAAATATTGGAGTTCAGTGATATCATAACAGGGTATAGGGCTGGACAGGACCTCCAGTGTAGGCTAGGAAGAAAGAATACTACTGCTGACAGCGCAGTTCAACGTCACACTTGGTTCAATTTAAGGTCAAATCGAGGACTTAATATAGTCCCAGTCCCATATATCTCTTATACTTACCTCCACTTCTGCTTCACTATCTCCACCTCATCCCCTGGTGGGCAGAGGGGGAGGTAGGAGAAGGTTGTCGATGTCGACTGACTTGAGGGATCATTTTTGATGAAAGGATATTGAATACTTGGACAATAATAATCAAGTTGGACACTTAAAGTCGCAAACGACCGTCTACCAAATTTTTTGACCATTTTGGTCGAGAGCATGATGTTAAAGGTGTGTGTTTTGCATCAAATTTCCACCAAACTCTAATGGCTGAGCAACAACAGGACAATCAAGGTGGCGCACAGGGTGGAGCCAACCCCAGACAGGAACATATCGAATTCACAGTAAGGGTACGTAAAATTGAGCTCACATTTTAGAATTTTTTTCTTCTGTCGTTATGGGTCTTCGAAAAATGAAACTGTTTCTGGTCTTCACTATGTTTGAATGTAAATATTAAATGTCTCAATAGATGTATTTAGAGTGTATCAAATATCAAAGTCCACCATAATTGTTTTTCCAATAAAATTGAGGTATAGAGACCAATTCAAAGCAACGCGGTGGGAGACCCTACTCTTTGAGTACATATTTTGGTGTGGATAATCCACCTTTGAGACCTTTCTGACTCTCACCCCCCCCTTTTTCCTTCTTACCCCCCTTCAGGCGGCCGAGGATCTCTACTTGAGGGGAACTCAACGAACTGAGCTTCGTGTTGCCTCGGAGACTAATTATAGTTGTCTCATGCTCAAGTCCCAGCGTTTTTCTTCCCTCTTCCGCCACTATGCCAAGTACCACGGCCTGAAGAAGGACACCCTCGAGTACTTTTTCGTGTCGGAGCTTCAGAATGACGACACCCCAGAGTCTGTAATGCTCCAGAGGGGGGATGTTATTATGGTCCAGAAGAAGAAGGAGGCGGAGTTGAGCGTCGTGGAGGACGACGATCCCTTTAGGGTGGATATGATCACCCTCATGACTGACGAGGAGCACCAGGACGCGGTATTTGTCATTGAGAGGGAGAGCGAGGAGGATGAGGGCAAGAATAAGTTCATGTCACCCACGGCGGTCCAGGTGAGATTAGACGAGGAGCGAAGTGACGAGCTGGAAACGCGATCCTAAGCGGCGAATATTGCGCACGCTCGTACCTTCGTACAAGACACACCCCCTCCCCAACCACCGCAATAATTCCTATCCCTTATCCTAACCATTTCGCGATTCGCTTCGCTCATCGCAGCGCAAGAGGGAGCCCATCAGGGTCAAGGCACACAAGTCAATCCTGACAGCGAGGGGGGAGTACTTTAAGGGCCTCTTTAGGAAGGGGTGCTGGAGCGAGTCCGACGAGGGGATCATCAATGTAGGGACGGAGTTCAATGAACCCACCATTAGGAGAATGCTGGAATGGGTATACTCTAACAGGATCAGGAACTTCAAGGATTGCTCTGCCCAGGACGCGATGGACCTCCTTCGGCTCTCGGACAAGTGGCTCCTTCGGGACCTCAAGAGAATCTGTGAGCTCAAGCTCATTCCAATGGTCCAGGTCGAGAACTGCGCTAAGCTCCTCTGCGCCACGCACTCATTCGACGCGAAGAGGTTGAGGACAGCGACTGTAAAATTTATTATGGACCATGTCAAGGAGGTCACGTCGAGCAAGGTGAGGGGGAGCGCGAGGAGCGAAGCGATGAGCTCACAGTGTAAAGATTGGCGTCGAAGACCAAATGCGCTGGTACTTCCAATCAAAATGCGTCCTCTCCCTAATCGTCACCTAAATTGTCACCCTTCATCCTACCCCTTTTTCCGATTCGCTTCGCTAATCGCAGGGATTCAAGGACGAAATGAAGGCATTCCCTCAGCTCTTAATACCGCTCCTGCAGGAAGCGGCAAACCTTATACCGGAGGGGGAGGGATCGGGAAAAAAACGTAGGATCGAGATCGTCAAGGTGGAGGAAGGAAGGGGTTAGGGTATTGAGAGCTGGGGTTAGCGAAACCCTTTCGTTTTCCATCAAACAAGACAAGATTCTATTCACTATTCTTTTGAATGTGTCCACGAACTCGCGAACTCCTTCCACGCCTCGTCTTCCTTCCCGCTAGCGCCCTTGGACCTCCAAAACTTCTCCCACGCCTCCCAGCCATCAACCCCTACCTCCTTCACTCTCTCCTCCTTCCTACTGTACATAGCGTTCAAGTTATCTGCCGCGGACTGAACGTTCACGCTCGTGGAACTGTTCGAAGACAGGGGCGCCTGCACCGATATCGTGCACAGGATATCAACGGCGTAGGTCCACTCTGAGACTGGGGGAACGGCAGAGAGGTCACCCTTGGATACTACGGGGGGCTTGCAAGTGTCACGGAAACGGAGGGCGTTGGCTGCAAGGGCAGATTGCTGCGAGGACGTCTTGACTGCCGCCGGTAGGGGAGGGGGGGAAAGGGGAGTAAAGCCGTGGTTGGCAATCTCCAAATCCTTCATGGAAGAAAGCGTCGTCCCGACGTCCGTGGACGCAGCGGGGGGCTCAGGGGGCGCCGATGCAGCCGCACCATCGCCATTACTATCACCATCACCAGTACCACCCTTCTTCTTCTTCTTCTTCTTCTTCTTAAAGCCCACCCCCGTCCCCTCCTTCACCACCCCACCCTCCTCCTCCTTGCCAACCCTTTTCAAATCGTTTTTCCCCTCCTGATCG
>JGI24540J26637_10001285_pt1 | contig 11060 bp, 8 predicted proteins | sample NorSeaMetagenome_FD_26637 | JGI IMG/M metagenome (IMG submission 26637) | reverse complement strand
CCCTCATCTCCTTGGCGTCGTAGGGCTTGAAATCCTTCCCCTCCCTCTTCTTCAGTACCTTCCCGCTGTACGCCGCTGTGCTGCTGACCACCTTGGCGTAGGCGTTGAGGACCCTCTCAATCCTCTCCCCCCCCTCGTCAGTGTTGGGTATGTTGATCTTCTCGTTGCCCTCCCCGTCAACCTTCAGCTGCTCCCCCTCGGCCTGTATGGGGACCTCCTTCTGCTGGCTCGTCCCCTCCTTCCCCTCCCCAATCTTAACCTTAACCACGTGCTCCACCCCTTCGTGGGACACCCTGATCTTCAGGACCCTGCTGGCGTTGAGGTTGGAGGGCACCTTAAGCTTCACCTTCTTGTATATCGTCGCGGCGCGACGCCGCTCGTTCTCGAACTTGAACGCGTATCCCTTGCACTCCCTCTTCTCCTTATCCCATTCCCTATTGGCTTCCTCGTACTCCCTGAGGTACTCCTCGTCCGTCGTGTTATCCTTCGTCCTCGGTTTCCTCGTCCCCCCCTTCTTGGCGTTCGTCTTATTCCCTGCCTTCTCGTCCTCTATCGCCGCCTCGAGCTCCTGCTCCCCCACGAGGTTAACGTTGTCGGTGGTGATGAAGAAACCCTCACCCTCACCCTCCTCCACCTCAAGGCCACCGATAACGTCGTCCTCCAACTGGGCACGGAGCTCGCCGTCGTCAACAAGCCCACCATCCTGAGATATGAGGGGGGGTGAATAACGAGGGTGTTGAAAGGTGAGTGTTAGGAAACGAAATTGCCGCTCTCTTCCCCCCCCCCACACACACAAACCCCTAACCTCACCTCACTGTACACGCTCCCAGCCCCCTCGTCGCTCCCCGTGTCGGAGTCGTAGTTGATCCCCGCCGCGTACTTGGCCTCCAGGTACTCCAGTACGTTGGTGAAGTCCTCCCTCTGAGGCATTCCCCTCCTCCTCTTTTTGGGGGGACTGTCAGCACCCCGCCCTTCCTCCCCCTCACTCTCGTCTGCAGATGCGTCACCATCGACGTCTATGTCCATGTTGGTACCGCTACCGTCACCTGAGGCACCCTTTTCCTCTGTCGCCTGACCCGTTCGATCGTTGATTGAGGGGACATTGGAGGACCTGTATCGGTCCATTATGTCATTTATTAGACCTTTCTCGGCCGCTGATGCGCACTCCATCGGGATGCGTACGACTATGTTCGAGTACATAGCGCGGGGGAATTTGGGAGGGAAGTGGGGGGGAAGTTTTGGGTTTGATTGTTTTTGTTCAAATAAAGGGTAGTTTTTAATGCAGCTCGGAATTCGTAATTTTCACAGATCCCTGTCTTCATCTTTCCCCCTCGCCCATAGCTCGTAATCCCCCTTAAGGTCCTCCAGGAACTTTGGCAGCATAACCCTAAGGACTCCCTTCATGACCTGGCTTCCCGTCCCGCTGAGGAGCCTCGTGGGTAGCAGCGACGCGAACTGCACGGGAACGGGGCATATTATTCTCACGGATGATGCAACTTTCATCCACTCCCCCCCTGCCATCCCAGAGTTTGGGTCCAACATTCCTCCCTCAACCACCGTGCTACAGTCAACCCCAAATTTACCGTCCGCGAACCTAGCCATCCTTCCGCCATCGAGGGTACAGTGCAGTATATTGATCCTGCTCTCCCCTTCGGGGTACGGTGAAACCGTTACGGTGGTGTAGAGAGTCGGAATGAACTCTGCCCCAAACATTTTGATTTTCGGTAGTGTGAGGGTGAAGAGGTCGTCCAGCGGCGATACCTGTCTTTCACTTCTTCCCTTCCCCTCCCCTTCCTCGCCACCCTTCCTCCCCAAACCCCCCTCCTCCACCTTGTCCATAATTGCCCCCCTCACCCCCTCACCCAAGTCCTCCCATATCACCCTCTTGATCTCGCTCCCAAGCACGCTGTACTGGCTCGCCGGAAGAGCCAGGTAACCCAGTACGTCCCTTCCATCCACCCTCCCCTTAATCCCTTCGGCTAGCTTCATCTTCACCATCCTCTCAAGCTTGCAACTAAAGGTTATCTTCTTGCCGTTTTTACTATACGTCAAACCACCATCCGAGGACGTTTCGTTGGAGAATATCACTTTCTCTATATCCAATGGGTTCTTGATGACCGAGAGAGGAAGCAATCGATTGGAAGAAGGGGAAAAAGAACGAATCGTGTGGTAGGTGTGTGGCGAATTCAATCTATAAAGGTTTAATGTGCCTACCAGGCATGTTGAAGGGACACACAGGAGAACAAAATAGGCGACGGTGGCCCATATTGATCGATTCATGCCTTCTAGAAGTTATAATAATGTGGTGATTCATCAATTTGATACTCTCTTCATTTGCAAAATTCAACCGCTACAATATCGGCTCCACTTCATCAAGCTCCTTCTCCTCTTCATTCCTGTCTTTCACGTTGTTGCAATGTCGAGCGACAATTTACTCACTCACTTAGTTTTTGACATCGATGATACTCTGTATCCCGTCACGAATGGGTTTACGATTCATAGAAACCAGGATGTCGCTTGTGCGTACATGATCGAGAAGTGTGGGTTCAAAGATCTTCCCGCTGCTCGCGCGTTCAGAAACGAGTACTTTGAGAAGTATCATTCCACAGTGAAGGCGTTGACGGTCGCAAGTGAAGAGGGGGCACTTCCAAAGAACGAGGACGGGAGCGATAGAAAGTTTGATGCTGCTGACCTGGCGAACTACTGGGTGGAGGGTTGCAAGTTCAAGGAACACATCGAGGTCAATCCGCTTTTGATAGAAGCCATTAAATCCCTGAAAGAGGTAAGACGGTGAGGAGCGAAGTGACGACGGCATATGGACTACACCATTCAGAATATATCGCTTTTCTGCACTCGCTTCGCTCGCGCCAACTCCTATACTCGTCGCTTCGCTCCTCGACACAGGAGGGGAAGGTCAAGCTTTGCATCTTCACCAATGCTCCTAAAGCTTACGGGTGCAAGGTTCTAGAAACGCTCCATATTCGAGAGTATTTTGATGACGAGAATATTTTTGGTGTGGACGACGTTATGAAGTTCGGCGTTTGCAAGCCTGAGCCCTTGGCTTTCAACAAGGTCCTCGAGGGCGTCGGTTGCACCGAACCCTCCAAGGCCGTGATGTTCGAGGACAGCATGAAGAATGTCAGAGCCGCCAAGGCCGTCGGAATGAGGACATGCTTCATCGTGGCGAACCCTGACCTGCACGACGTCGGGGACAGGCCGGACGAGGGTGATGAGAATGTTGATGTTGTGCTGAGAGATATTGGTCAGATGCGTGAAATGTTGTCGTGTCTGTGGAGGGCTGAGTGGGACTTCTAAGTGCGATTCTAAAAAGAATGTAAATAGGTTTTTTTCAGGAAGTTTACGGTTAACGTTTCTTGTGAGGGTTTTTTTAACCCTTCTTTCCTATTTTGCATACTGCTTCTATATTACATAATCTTCTAATTAGGGGTAACCACCCCATTCCCACCCTTTTGTGGCTTTTTGTAGCCATCTTTTGTGTGTCCAAGCTCCATCTCGTGGAAGATGTTGTGAGGGAGAGGGAAGTAATTGCTGTCGATGTACCGGAAGATGGCGTCAGGAATTAGGGCCACGATGCCTGTTAGTAAGACACACGTGTAAAACTTACTAGTCGAAAAGAGCAAAGTAGCCATGCCAAGCATTTCCTGCTGCCAGCCCATCTCGGTGGACATCCAGAACGTGCACAGGGTGAAGAAGGTCGCGAAGAAGAAAAAGACCTCCACCCCGATGGCGACGTATACCATGTAGTTCCAGCTGTACACCATTAGGCCCAGCTTGAAGTGGACCACAAGAATGAGGGTGACAAATGAAGTGGTTCCGTGGAACCAATGTCCCATGAGCTCCCCCGAATCGTCCTTGACGTCGTTCATGAAACCGTACGGTATAAAGTAGCAGACTGCGCCGTGCCAGAGAGCAACCATCATCCAGCCAAAGAACTTGTACATGTCGAACCCCATACCATACATGGAGTACTCATAAAGGCGTGGGTTGGCCAGGATTGTTTGGCCGGAGATGTCCTGATCGAGGCAAAATCCGAAGATACACCCAAAACTACTGTAGGCGGCATTGTATCCTATGCTCAACCAGTCAGCAAACAAAATCTGGCCACTGAAGGCAGCAGCGTAAGCGAAGAAGTACTCAGTGAGAACGTTGGCCATGTTCTTGTAGAAGTAGAAGAGGATGAACTTGGCTACCCTCTTGTAAGCCCAGCTTCCATGGACCAAGAGTAGGCGCACAAGGAACCTGAACTGGGCAATGCTAAAGTCACTGGCCCTGACAGCCTGCATGCCCTCCTGTCCGCTAATGCCGATCCCGATGTGGGCGGCCTGGATCATGCTGACATCGTTCGCGCCATCGCCGATCGCGAGGGTGATAACAGGGGGGTTGATCAGGTTGTCCTTGACGAGCTTGACCACTTCTGCCTTCTGCTTTGGGCTGACCCTACAGCAGATGCAAACGTCGCACTGGAGTGCAAAGTCAAGGAATTCCATCTTGACTTCGTCGTTGAGGGCAAGTGTAAGCGTGGCCCCGTCGATCACAATCGCGTGCCTGGTCTCCTCACTGGAATCCTTGTTGTTTTCACCTATTCCAATGTCCCTCATCATTATCTCCATGACGTGCTGCTTCAGCTCGGTGACGCTTTGGGCTCCAGAGAAAATGTGGATATTCATTTCCTGTAGGAGCAGCTTGCACGAGAAGCCAATGTTAATGGCTGTCTCCTGCTTGTCGCCAGTGAGAACCCATAGTTTTATGCCGGCCTCGGCCAGGGTCTCAATGGCCTCAGGGACTCCGTCTTGAAGTTTATCCTCGATGGCCGTCGCCCCAACCAGCACAAGGCCCTTCTCGATGTCCTCGGCTAATAAGTCCTGAGCGTCGTCCCTACCGTCAATGATCAAGCTGGCCTTGTGCCATTTTTCCGCAAAGGTCTTGTACTCGTCCTCTGTGAGCTCCTTGAAGGCGAGACATAAGGTCCTCAGGCCGATCTCGGCAAATTCGGCAAGATGCGTGTTGGTGACGTCGATGGGACTCAAGTTCTTGCCTTTGTGGAGCCTCTCGATAATAATGTTGTCTGCGCCCTTGCAGAGCAGAAGGATCTTACCCTCGGGAGTCCTTGTGATGATACTCATCCTCTTCCTTGTACTGTTGAACTCTATGACCGTCAAAATGTCCCAATTCTCGGTCTCGCCAGTAAGCTTGTTGACGATCTGGTACTTGATGGGGGTACCCTTGAGGAAGGCAAAGCCGATGTCGCCTGCAGCTGCCACTAAGGCGGCCTCGTCGGGAGAACTCGCCTGGTACTTAACTTTGGAGAGGTCGTCTGGGGAGTCCTCGGGATACTCGGCAAGGACATTGTGGCAGGCGGAAAGGAGCTGCCAAAACAGCTTCTGCACCTTGAACTCTTCCTGGTTCCCTGACGACATCTGCTTGTAGAGCTCGTTGTTCAAGAAAGTGCTATCGGACCCTCCGTCAAACTTGTCCTGAATGTGGAACTTCCTTCCAAAGATACTACAGCATGCAAACTCCATGACGTTGCAGGTGAGTGTCCCAGTCTTGTCCGAGAATATGAATCTGACCTGGCCAAGTTCTTCCACGAGGTTACTCGTCCTTGCGTTAGTGGGTGTGTTGGTCTCCTCGTGGTAAATGTTCATGTCGTTGTTGATGAGCACAACTTGGAAGATCTTGACCATCTCCAGAGCTACGTACAGACTGATTGGAATCAAGTTACTGTACGCAACGATGAAGGTGAGCCAAGTTTCGATCTCGAAGCCGATCCCGAGCTCCAGCTCGTCGTTGAAGTTAAAGTTCTCAGGGTTGGCGTTAAGGAATTTAGGGTTGGTGACGTACTTCATATTCCTTCCGGAAGTGCTGTCGCTAAGAGTCTTGGCAGAGTACGTGTTTGTGGCACATATGATTCCCTGGAAGGTGAAAACCAGAATGAGGCAGCGGTTCATCATCCTCATGAGGTAGCTGACCTTGAAAGGGGCGGCGCTGGCGTTCTTGTACAGTTTGGTGTCGTGGCCGGTGAATATGACAACTCCGTAGACACGCTTTGATTGTCTTAGGATACAGCCACGAAGGAGGACGTTGCCGACGCCGACAGAGACTCTGCGGGGAGGAGCGGGGCAAGGCGAGGAGCGAAGCGACGAGTGGAAGGTTGTTAGTTATTGTGGTGGGNGAATTGCTGCTGTCGCTTCGCTCAAGCCTTCCGTCCTCCGCTCTTCCCTCTATCTCACCTGTTGCCCTCATGGTAATTGGTGTCGACACTACCCGAGAAGGTGTACAGGCTAGGATTAGGATTCTCGCACTCGACTTCGAATTTAAGTTTGCCCATCTCCTCGTCGGTCTTGATCTTCTTCGTGCACTCAAGAGCGTTCATGGTCTTGAGGTTGGTCTCTCCGTCAATGTTGCAGGTGTCAATGAAGCATAGGCCGTGCTCGTCGTCGTCGGTACTGATAATGATCATATCGGCTGGAATTGGCTCGTCCTTGCTAACAACAATAATGTCGCCAACCTCCACGTTCCTCCAGTGCTTTGTGGCCCTCTGTGAGCGGAGTGATGAGTCAAGCGGAGCGAGGCGAAGCGGAGCGGATAGGTGGCGAACGAAGCGATTAGCAAATTCGAGTTAGCTTGTGCTTCAGGGTGAATCTGAGGCAGCTTCGCTTTGTCGCCGCCTCCCTCCCATCTTACCTTGCCCTTTTCAACCAAGGTGGCTGACTGAGTGTTGGCCTCCTCGTCACTCTTGTGCCTCTGCACGTCCTCGTATACTTCCTTCAGTGCAGAAACAGTGAGCACGAAAACAAAAGTACCGACGAGGGAGAAGGGATCCTTGGGAGATATTGGAAGGGAGGTGAGGATTGATATGATCAGAAAGTAAATGTTCGCCATCCTAGAGAACTGCTCATACGTATTTTTGAAGATAAAGTTCTTGACCGTGTACTTTCCTGTCGTCACGTTGTTGTTAACATAGTTGAAACTGGAGTTATCCTTGTTGGCCGAGAGTTGGCGATAAACAGTCAGGTCATTTCGAGATAGGCTAAATCTACGGCGGGGTTTATTCTCGCTAACGCTCGTTTCATCTCTCCTCGACTGAGGCTCGGTGGACATCCTAGTTTTAAGGGTGTAGGGAAGCTAAATTCCCAGGGGAGAGTAAACGACGGGTGTGTGGAAGTAATTTGGTGTTTTGTTGAGGATCTTGAGAAGTTATGGGGTGGGGCGTAGGGTGAGGGCCAAGAATGAGGGGGGTTGATACAGTTAAGAGAAGTTGGGGAGACCAGAGGTTCGGGGGAGGAAGGGTGGGGATTTTTATCCTAACTGCGGCTTGTGAGGAGGTTTTTGCTCGAGCTTGGTTCTGTGAGTGGATTTGGGGGGCTATGTAAACCCTATATCTCAAGTGACTTAGGGTTTCACGTACGTAGATTTTAACACGCTGGGTTGAGTTTGATTTCGTACTTTAACCGGAGAAAATATTCGTGACGGAAGGCAAGGATAAGAAAAGAACCAGGTTTTAACGAAATTGAAAAGGGCTATATATCTTCCGGGTGCAAGTAGACGCAGATATTCTTGCCTTCAAAGTCCAAGGTGCAAGTCTTGCACTTGGGATGAAGCTCCTTTATGAATTGTACCAGATCTTGGTGATTCGAGACCTGCTTCCCATTTTTCAGCTTTCGTTTCGGGAACTCTGAAGAGTACACGCAACAGGGGACTATGGCGAAGCCAATACGCATTGCAATCGCTGTCTGGGCAATTTCTCCAGCGGCCTGGTCTGGATGGAGGCCGACAATAAGTTTGCTTTGTTGAAGGAGGTCGAAGAGTTGGCCTGCGGGGCGAGGTGTTCACGAGGAGCGAACGAGGAGCGAACGAGGAGCGAACGAGGAGCGAAGCAACGAGTAAAAGGCGTTAATTATAGTGGCGAGCGATTCGCTGCTGCCGCTTAGCTCCAGCCTTCCTCACCTCCAGCCATCACTTCTGTCGTGATATCTGTAACCTCAACCTCGGTAGAATCGCCCACTCCTTCCTCCTTCGCTGCTTCACCCTCGTTCCCATCCTCGTGGTGTTTCAGCCCCCTAGTCGTCCAAGCGATGTCTCGCGCCTCCTTCCTTGCCCCGTCAAGCCAATCTTGTGTGGATGGGCTGGGGCCTTCTTTCAAGAAAGTGTGAATCTCGTCGCGTCGGAAGAGAATTCTTAGGTGCTTCGGAACCAGGGAGGGACGGTCCTTGCTGCCGTTCACAACCTCTGGGTTGGTTGCGCTATATATTGGGCCGATCCGAAGCGGCTCAAACATCCCTTTAGACCAACTGGTTTGTATATTCTGTAGCTGCAATTGCCGAGGGTCAACGACGACCGAATCGACCCCCATCAGATTTAACAGCATCCAGCTAAGCTCCCCCTTCCCCCCACCCACATCAAGGACGACACCAGTCTTGAGGTATTCCAGAGAGAACGTGTTGGCGAGCCATATCCGGAAATTATTCGTCGTGAAGGAGTTCTGCAACAGCCTCCGCTTCCCACCCCATTTCTTTTTACTAATGACACCTTTGGTGCCGCCGATATTGGAGGGATGATTAAAGGCGCAGCAACCCTGCGATGAGCGAAGCGACGAGCAGTAGGTTGTTAGTTGTGCGAATATCCGGTATGCTCCTTTTGCTGTCCCTCACCCTTGACTCACCTTCTCCCTCATTGGGCAACGACCCAAACGACCCCAATGCCTGCAGTCTGGTACCGCATAGGATTGTCGTGGATTACGGCACTGGTAGTGTGACCAAGCTATAGCCGTTGATCCATCGATGATATGAGGGAATATTTCATCGCCTGGTACAGTCTCGGAACCACAGATCGCGCAACTGTGTCCAGAGTACCTCTGGATCGTTGGGACCAAGGGAGAGAGAGGGGGGAAGGAAGATAAAGTTAAAGAGCTCATACGTCTTTTGAGATCCGCAATGTAGTTTTCTGGGCTGTCCTCGCTCTTCACTCCTGGGGGCCTTGGCCTGACTAGGATGGGAAGGTCGTGGATACGAAATTGAAAGGTTGTGTTGCGTTTATGTGGTATATGGTCGTAATGCGGCGTCAATATGAGCGTTCGTGTCGTCAAATAAGGAGTCGAAATTTAAAAATGCTATTTTAAGGATTATTTGTGTTTCAATGGATATATTTTGTAGTTTATTTATCTTACAATATATCACACTTGGAAAATAATATATAACATATATTGTCCTGATTATATTTGAGGTTTAATAATTATTGATAATCAATTATTTTGTATTATATTATTCTATGTGAGTAAATTTTATAATATTTCTATTGTAATATATTGATATATTGTCATTTATATATTATTTTGGTAGGTCAATTTTGACGAAAATTCGAATATATATTGAGCCATTTTTAAGAATTTAATATTTCTAAAAGGTGATGCATATAGTCAAAAATTGGTATGAATAGTAATTTGTAATGTAGGAACGACAACTGAATTTCTGGAGTTTTCAAAAAATGACAACAAAATAGACGAACGTGACACGTAACACGTACGCTAGCCGGATGATATCTGTGGCCCAGCGCGCCGTAATACGAACTTGTGCGCGCCTCCCTCCTTGCCTTTCCCCCTTAACAAAAACCTCTTGTTTTGTGACATGTTTCATAGATTTAATGCGACATTGGTAACTCTAGCCCCAGCCCACATACTCAATCTAAGTCGTCGTCAAAAACGAAGAAGTGGCCCCTTGCCTTCTGTTCCTTGTCTTTCTGGCTGTTCTTCTTGTTGATGCGAGGCCTGAAGTTAATGGGGTCACGTCGGAAGGTGACGTCCAGGTGTTTGAGGAAGATATTAAAGCCGTCGATGACCGAGCAGGGGCTCTTAGCCGTGCACTGGACCCCGGGGGTTCCCTCGTAGACGATGACCTGATCCGCCATGGAGGTTGCCATGACAAAGTCGTGCTCAATGACGAAACACGTTCTGCCAAGATGATTTACAATCCAGCGCTTCATCACCTTGGCGGCGATGACCCTCTGCTCGCAATCGAGCCCTGCACTCGGCTCGTCAATGAGGTAAACATAGGCCGGGGTTCCAAGGCAAATGACGATGGAGAGCCTTTGCATTTCGCCGCCAGACAGAGAGCTCACGCTCAAGTCCTGCAGAGCGTCGACGTTGAGGGCCTTGATCACTAGGAGGCGGAACAGCCGGTCGGTTAATGCCATGTTACACTCCCGCTCCAGGAGCTCCTGCACGCTCCCTTCAAACTTTCTGATTCTTGGCGCGAGGATCTGCTGCTTGTATGAGACTCCCAGGCTCTTGAGACTTGGCGGCGTACCATCGCTTCCTGCCCCCTCGCTTCCTATCGCCTTCTCCTTGCCGCGCTGCTCGGCAGTACGCCCCGCAAGGAGCTCCATGAAGGTAGTCTTGCCGCAGCCGTTCTCTCCCATGAGGGCGATGACCTCCCCGGCCCTGAAGCTACCCGGCTCAACTGTCAAGGTGAAGCCCCCGTACGACTTGGTCATGCGAGGGTACCTGAGCTCCCCAATCTGTGCAGGCTTCTCCTTCTCCCCTCCCTCTTCCTCTTCCTCCCCTAGCTCAGTACTGACAAAAAAGTCCGTCGTCGACACCTTGAACGTGAGCTCATAAGAACGGAACCGCATGTTCTCTACGGGCAGGTAACCAGCGAGAAACTGGTTGATTCCGTTTCTAACCTGCGTCCTAGAAGTGACGACACCGTAAATCCCAGGGTTCCCATAGAGGCACTGAACGCAGTCCGACATGTAGTCGAGGACTGCCAAGTCGTGCTCCACGACGATGACGTATTTCTTGGAGCTCTCCGTCGCCCCTCCTGGCCACGTCGTCTCCGCAACTATGTCCCTTATGACCTCAGTTGCAGTGAGGCGCTGCTTAACATCGAGGAAGGAACTAGGCTCGTCGAACATGTAAACGTCTGCGTCCTTGCACACAGTTGCGGCAATAGCGAACCTCTGTAGCTCCCCCCCCGAGAGCTGCTGAACCTCCCTGTCCAGGACATGCTGCGATGAGCGAAGCGAATCACGAAAAGGGTTGGAAT
>JGI24540J26637_10001277_pt1 | contig 11095 bp, 8 predicted proteins | sample NorSeaMetagenome_FD_26637 | JGI IMG/M metagenome (IMG submission 26637) | reverse complement strand
GGGGGTGCCGAGACGCCCAGGGTTTGACATTCGTAGGCTCAGCCCTGGTGGGCTCGTCGGCCTCGTCTTGCTCGTCCAGCCGGGCGAGCCAGTGGCGCCTTCGACTCCAGGCACCCGCGTCGCCTCCTCGAGGGGCACCACGGGGAGCTTGTCTCTGGCCCTGCTGAGCACCTCGACGCGCTCCCTGCGGATGGACTCGTAGTGCTCATACTTGAGTTGCTGATGCTCGCGGCTCAGGCCGGGTTTGGCAAAGTCAGCGAGGGTCTTTGGGACCAGCATCTCGGGCTCTACGCCATGGTCCAGGCAGACCTTTATGGACCGGGGCGACGTAAGAACCACGGGTGCTTCGTCGTCCGGGTCTCTGGAGGCGAGGTCATCGATGGAAATCCTCACGCTGACCGGCGATCCTATCATGCTGACGGACTTACCAACCCAAGACTGCGAGCGAAGGGATTGTGGATGTCAGCGCGTGTCAAACGGGCGCAATGAGCGGCAATCGGGGCCGATTCGGCAGAATTAATTCAACTTCAACTCACCAGCGAAGACCGGGCCTCCCCGGCAGATTCCAGAGGGTCTCTCACAGGATGTTTCATCGGACTCGGTGTGGGTGGGAGTTGTCCCGACATCTTGGCCTCCGTTGGGGTCGTCTCTGGTCCGGCAGGCGCTCCCTGAGTGGTTACCAAATCCGGGAATTGATTTCCTTTCACGGTCACGGGCCGACTCGACATTTCGCGTGCTGTGACGAGGAGCCCGTCCAAGAAAGCCACTGCTGAGGGAGCCCCCGGGAGCTATGGGCCCTCAGGGCAAGCGATGGCCGAAGTGGAAGCAGCGACGCGACAACTCGGGCGATGATATCACCGAAGAGAACCGTCAGAAGAAGCTCCACCACGGCGTCAAGTGCATCCGCAAGGCGCTGAAGAAGGCGCGCACCTTCGAGGAACAAAAGATTAAGCGGCGAACCGCGCAGGCGACGGCGGCGGCGAAAAGCGGCGGGAAGAAGCCGGCCGTCGTCGCGAGCGCCGCCTCGCTCGATGCGGATAAGCTCGCGCAACAGCTCGCGGCGGTCAAGGCACTAGACCTCGAGGCCCTCGGGTCCTACATGGGTCGCGCCACGTACGACGCCGTCCTCGCGTCCCGAGATGCGCCCACCGCCGAAAAAGCCTTGCCGACCGCCGACGCGACGGAGACGGCGACGGCGGAGACTGCCGTCGGTCCCAAGGCTATCGAAGCGGCGGGGGTGCAGCAGGCACTCGTTGTCGCCCGTCGTGTCCTCGCGACCGCTGGTGTGCGGACTGAGGTGAGCGCCCTGCAGGAGAAGCTCGTGCTGGTGGGAGACAGGCAGGATTGGGCGAAGGGCAGGCTCGAGAGAGAGGAGCTCAGGCGGCTCGCAAAGGAGGAGTACGCGGCGGCGAAGGAAAAGGCCAAGGAAGAAGCGGAGACGGCGAAGCAGGAAGAGAAGGATCGCACGAAGCACGTAGGTCCCGGGGCTGTCGACGACGGGGAAGNCGGCGGCGGCGGCGAGGGAGAGAGTGGGGATGANGAAGATGATTGGAGCAGCGGCGGGGAGGATGAAGGTCGCCCGGACCTCAGCGATAGCGATGGCGAGGACTCGAACTCGGATGATATCGTCATCAGGGACGATGACGGTGAGCTCGAGCGGTTCCTCGCGGAGGAGGAGGCTGCGAACGAGGGGGACAGCGACGAAAGCGACGACGACGAGGACGAGGGCAGCGAAGAGAGCGAGAGCGACCCCGACGAGGAGCTGCCTCCGGAGCTCGCCAAGATCCTCGGCGTTGAGCAGAAAGGAAAGAAAGCCGGGAAGGCCAAGGATGACAAGAAGGGGACGAAAAAGCAGGCTGAGCCACCCGCCAAAAAGAAACCCAAGAAGCGAATGGGCCAGCGCGCGCGACGCGCCATCGCCGAGGCCAAGTTTGGACAGCACGCAAATCACATCAAGGCTGAGCGGGACGAGCAGATGCGGCGCGAGAGACAGTCACGAGAGCAAGAGGAGATGGCCCAGATGCATCCGGCGTGGGCGGCGAAGCGTGCCGCCGCGGCAGCTTTGGCAGCGGCGCCAAAGGGAACCAAGGTTTCCTTTGGTGACGACGGCGACACGGTTGGTGTTCAAAAACCCGCGAGAAAGTCGGAGGGTGCCCGCGTCAGGAACGACAGGGACGATAAAAAGTCGTCGACACCTTCAAAGCCGAAGACGCCAAAGCCTCCCAAGGTATATGTCGAGATCAAGGGCGGCACGGGTGAGGTGGTGGGCAAGGTCACCAAGCCGATGGGACCCTCCGGCGCCAAGAAAGATGACGATAAATCCGCCAAGAAGCCGCGCGGCGGAGACGACGGGTACAACCCGGACGCGGCTGAGTCTCACCCGGCGTGGGCGGCGAAGCGTAAGGCTGCCGAGCAGGCGATGGCCAAGCCCGCGGGCAAGAAGATCAAGTTCGGCGACGATTAGATCACAACATAATAATACTTGGTTACAATAATACGTGAGGGCCTCACCTGCTGGGCGCTCCCTCTCTTTCTGAGCTCGCCACCGGCCCAGGCCCGGCGTCCACCATGCACCCGTCATCGGAGCACTGAGCGATACCGTACTCCATACCATCGACGAGAGCCCTGAATGAAGCCTCGATGATGGAAGCGTGAGCACCGACAGTGCGCCAGGTAGTGTCCGTGTCCCTGTCGGCAAAGTCCATCGTGACTCGGGTCACCGCCGCGGACGTCCCCGCCGTGCTCAACAGGTCCACCTTGTAGTCCCGTAGGTGGATCTGCTTCAGCTGCGGGAACCGATCGGTGAGCGCGAGACGCAGGGCATTCGCGAGTGCGTTCACCGGACCGTTACCCTCAGCCACGCACAGTTGGGTGTTCCTCGAAGCGGGCGTGGTATCGTTGTCGAACACCTCCACCTTGACCACAACCTGGTTCATCGAGAGAGATCCAGCCTTGTATCCAGTCTGCTGCCTGTGCGAGAAGGGCGCCTCGAGCTCGTCCTCGGGGAGCACCTCCTGGAGCCGTCCATCTCCTCCCACGGGAAGGTCGTTGGGCGTGAACCCTCCGAAGCTGCTGTTGGACGCGGTGACGTTGAACTCGAGCACGTTGAAGGGTGCTCGGTAGTTTGGATCGGCTCGGCGGAAGAGGATATCCACCGACGCCCCGGCATCCTCCAGAACAAACCCGCGAGACTCCAGTTCCTTGATCTGCGCCAGAACCTGCGCCGCGGTTTCCTTGCTCACGTCCCGGCCCGATGCCATCGCCGCCGACAGGATGTTACCGCGGCCGCTCAGCTCCGAGATNACACTTCGCGCCTCGTTGCCAACCAAGGAGGGGACGATGTGATTGTAGCTCGCCGGCATCTTCTGTAACGCGGCGACGTGAAGACCACCCTTGTGCGCGAAAGCGCTCGAACCCATGTAAGGCTGACGGGGTTCCTGGTGCTGGCCGCACAGCTTGGCCACCGTCGCGGAAACCTGGGTGAGCCGCGGCAGGGAACCCTCAGGAAGCGCCTTTTTACCCATCTTGAGCTCAAGGTTAGCGGCGACGACGAGCAAGTCGGCGTTACCCGTCCTCTCGCCGTAGCCGTTCACGCATCCCTGCACCATAGTGGCGCCTCCCTTGACCGCCGCGATAGAGTTTGCCACGGCGAGCGAGGTGTCGTTGTGGGTGTGAATCCCCACCGAGCACTCCATTCCCGTCGCGTCCACCGCCTCCTTGACCTCCCGCGTGAACTCTTCGACGTCCCACGGCAGAGTGCCCCCGTTGGTGTCGCACAGCACGACGAACTTCGCGCCCGACCTCGCCGCCGCCGCCGCACACTTCACCGCGAACTCCGGGTTCGCCTTACGACCGTCGAAGTAGTGCTCGCAGTCCACCAGAACCTCCTTCCCGGCGGCGACGAGGTGAGCGACGGATTCCTCGATCATTCCGATGTTCTCCTCCGGGGATACGCCGAGAACCTTCTCGCACTGTTCGTCCCATGCCTTGGCGACGATGCACACGCACGGCGCGGGGCACTCGGTGAGAGCCTTGAGACCCTCGTCCTCCGCGGCGGTGACTCCTCGCCGGCGGGTCATGCCGAACGCGGCCAGCTTGGTGCCTCCCGCGGCTGCGCGGTCGGCGAGCCCCGAGGAGGTCCACCTGGAGAAGAACTCGACATCCTTCGGGTTGCTCCCGGGGTACCCTCCCTCGATGTAAGCCACACCGAGGGAGACCAGGTGCTCGGCCACGGCGAGCTTATCGTCGCACGTGAGGGATATGCCAACCTGACGAGGGAAGGGGTAAGGCTCGGTCAGACGGGATGGGGCTGGGCGAACGGGTTTGTTTTTTGAAGTTCGTTACGATGGAGAGGGTTTTCCGGCGAACGGGCCGCGATCGAGGTGTCTCGCCGCGGTGGGGCTGTCTGACTGACCTGCTGGGAACCGTCACGAAGTGTCGTATCGTAGCATACCACGTCAACATCGTCCCCCGTCGAACCCGGGGAGCCAGCGGCCTTCGGGACGACGGAACGGTGGATGATGACGGGGCGAAAAAGCCCCGGGGGATTATTAATCCTTTTGGATTTGGCCGCGCGCCGACGGTCGGGGTTCATCACCGAGCGCGGTGCCAGGGCCGCGCCGGCGAGCAGCGATAGAGACATGGCTGCGCGAAGATGAGGGGACGCCTTTCGATTCCCCGAGCCAACTGGGGAGACTGGACGCCCTCCGATTCTGAACGATAACAATAAACTGCGGGACCCTTTTTGTGACAGAGAAATATCCGATTTTATTTTGGCGGGATGTGGGCCGATTTGACGGTTCGAGACCAGGGCTCCTCGAACCGGCGCAAGCGACCTGCGCTCAGCCACGTCGCCCGGGTGCCTTTTTTTGAGCGCCAACTTTGATGACGTTATCGATTGCCGCGCACACCACGAAGCACAGAGCCAGGTGTAAATTTCGTATCGAAATGTCGCTTCCCAAGCTCGAATACGCCAAGACCGGCCGGTCGAAATGCCGAGAGTGCGGCGAGGGCATCGACCAGGGCGTCTTGAGGGTGGGCATCGAAGCCTTCGTCATGGGACGTGTCTGGTGCGTGCGCTGAACTCAACCCTCTCCTTCTCGCACATGANTCGTCCCCTCTCGTCCCCATCTGACCCGTGTATCGNTTCCTCTCCCCACAGTGATTGCTGGAGTCACGTCAAGTGCAGCCTGGGCGCCATGATCCTCGAGAAGTGCACCGCAGCCCGGGGCAAGTGCAAGGCGACGGAAGAGTCATTCAAGAAGGGCGACGTCAGGCTCGCCGTGTGCAGCAAGAACCACAAGGCTTACTACTCGCTGGCAGGCATGGGCGACGCCGTGCGACCCATCGTCGAGGCATCAGACGGTGAGTACTCGGCGTCGGACATCACCGGTTTCCTGGCCCTCTCCAAGGAGGAGCGGGCGGCTGTCTGTGCCGCCATAGATGTCAAGGCCTCGGCCAGTGCCAAAAAGCGCGCCCGCCGCGGCGGCGACGTCACCGTCGCGACGGTCACCGTGAAGACCGAGACAGTCGCGACGGTCACCGTGAAGACCGAGACAGATGTGAAGCCCGTGGCGGACACTCCCGCGTCCGCGAACAGGAGGTCCGGCAGGAGATCCTCCGCCGTCTCCGCTCCCCCCGCGCCGGCGACGCCCGTCGAGGATGAGAAGGCGGCTGAGGATGGCGACTCCGACGGACTTACCGAGTTCGAGCGCCAGCGTGAGGAGCTCATCGCGCGGAACAAGGCGAGGATGGCGGCTCTCAACATCGGTGCACTCGCGGGTGAGGTGGCGGCGGCGTCGGCGAAGCCCGCGAACGGACCCTCCCAGCGCGGCATCGGATCCAAGCGCAAGAAGGAGCCGAAGGAGGACGCCGGACCCCCGCGCCGATCCCTCCGCGGCCAGAAGATCGCCCCCGACGTCACGCTCGCGGGCGGCGTCGACTACGAGCGGAGGGACGGTACCGTGATCCTCGCCAACGGCATGTACGGCGGGTCGGGTCGCTCCGACTCGCCCCCACCCCCGTCCAGGCCCACGGGTGACGTCAAGCTCGACAGCGTCAACGGAGAGGAGAGCGCGGATGAGGCGTTCATCTCGTTCCTGCGCGATACCCTTTCAGGCGTCACCGCCTCCTCCGCTGCCTTCCGCGAGGGTGCGACGCTCAAGAACGACCAGGGATCCTTCACCTCCGCCAAGTCTATCGTCGGCGCGAAGATCAAGCTGACGGACGAGGCTGTCGCCAAGGTTACGCCGCGCGGCGTGACCCACCTCGACCTCGCGCCTTACGACCCCGACGGACCCATCGTGGCCGCGGCGGGTGACAAGGACGGTAACGTCGGTCTGTGGAGGGTCGACTACGAGGCCCCGGGCGGTGCCGACGACGAGGGCGACGGGAGCGACGACGGCGTTCTCTTCTACAAGCCCCACGGCGCCTACATCTGCCACCTCAAGTGGGGCCGCGGCGGTCTCGCGGGTCGTCTGCTCACGTGCGCGTACGACGGCGCCGTTCGTACCCTCGACGCGGAGAAGGGTGTGTTCACCGAGCTGTTCGTTTCCGAGGATGAAGATGAGTTCAGCGCGTGCGACGTCACCGCGGACGGGAGGTCCATTCACCTCTCCGATAACGTCGGCAACTATCAAGTCGTCGACGCGAGGTCCGGCAAGTTGACCTCCCCCGCGGTGCAGCTGCACGAGAAGAAGATCAACACCGTGCACCTCGAGCCCGGTGCTGAGCGTGCGGTGGCAACCTCGTGCGGCGACCAGACCGTGTGCGTCTGGGACGTTCGCAAGTGCGGCAAGGGAGCCAAGCCCCTGAGCCGGCTGCAACACACCAAGTCGTGCCAGGCGGCCTACTTTGCGCCGAACGGATCGGGCGAGCTGCTGACCACCTGCTACGACGATCTCATCCGCGTGTGGCGCCCCAAGTCCGGTGCCGCCGCCGGAGCCGTGAACGACGACCCGAAGGCGTGCCTCAAGATCAAGCACAACAACCAGACGGGCCGGTGGGTCCTTCCTTTCCGCGCCGTGTGGACCCCCGCGGGCGACGGCGTCGTCATCGGATCCATGCGGAGGGAGGTTGAGTTGTTCGATTCGTCGAGCGGGAAGCTAGCGGGCAAGTATTCAGACGCCGAGCGCATGACAGCCATCGCGTCCAGATACGCCGTGCACCCTACGAAGGACATCGTCGCGGCGGGCACCGCGAGTGGAAGGCTTCACATCTACCGCAAGTAGACCGATTTTGTGAGTGATACATATATGTACATTGCGAGGTAAGACTCTACGCCGTGTGAAAGATCGTCCCTCCTCCCGCGCGCCCGGTCCCCTTCGGCCCGAAGTTCTTAGCGTAGCACACCTTGCAGTACGGCTCCCCCTTGTGGTCGGTGATATCCGCGACCGAGCCGAGTGTCTTCTCGCAGCCGTTGCAACGCATGCAACCCTTGTGCCACTCGGTCCCATTCAGGCCGACCACCCTCTCGGCGAAGTACACGGTTTTGTTACACTTCGGGCACTTTGGCTGGTTCGCGCCGAAAGCCTTCGGGTTGAACTTCGCGGGCTTCGCGGCGGGCTCGGGCTCCGCCTCGGGAACTTCATTCTTCTCCTCGACGCCCGCCTCCAACGCCTCCACGGAGCGCGCCCAAGCCGCCTCGTTCGCCATGTTCTGTCCGAGGGGGAACGCCATCTTGGGTCTGAGAGGCGACGCGGGCGGTGATGCCAACGGAGATGTCAACGGCGGTGTCTTCGCTGGTGACTTCGGTGGTGGGGCAGCCTCTGTCTTTGTCTCCTTCTTCGGCGACTTAGGGGGCGGGGCGATGTTCTCCGTGGAGGAGATGTTCTCGAACTTCGCCGCCAGAACCTTGGTGCTGGGAGACTTACTGGTGGATACCGGCGGAGGGGTGGAATCGACCGAGTTCTCGCGCGCCATCATTTCGAACTTGGCGGCTAGTTCCTTGGCGGACGGAGTGCTCATTTTGGCTGCGGGTGCCGTCTGTTCGTCGGTGTTGGAACGTCGTTTTGGAACTCGCGTCCGGTGGTATCTCGACCTCGCTGTGGATGTGTGTGATGGTCTCGACACACGAAGTCTGCGGTACTCGTAAGATGCGCCAGCGGAGTTGCGTCCGCTGTCCACGACACTGCGCTCCTTGAGACTGAGGTCAACCCCGAGGCGGAAACGGGAAGAAAAGCAAACGGGAAAGTCGCGCTGACGAGGACCAATCAAAAGAATGATCACACTTAACTCTGAGGGACACCACTTCTGCGCGCATCGAGGGGTGGCGGAGATTTCATGACGTCGAACCGTCCAGTGCTCGTCTCCTAAAGATGTGGAAGACGTCGAGACCGATGGTGACGCCCGATACATAGGCGGGGGTGCCGAAGAGAAGTCGTCGGCGTCGTCTCGTAAAAGAGCGGCGGCACTTTTCGGTAGGTTAATCTCCTCGCCATCTTCACCCAAGCTCGATGAATTTAACCCGATAATACACGCTGCCGATGATGCACACCAGTATCGCTAACTCACGCCTGACTGGTGGTAATAGTCAGCCTGGGCGAATGAGGATATTAATGCTCGTTGCAACAACCGTTGAACGCATGAGGCACTCGTTGAACACCCGGACCAAAACGTTTCCCTTCCCGCGTCGGTACCTGATGCTCACTCGCACCCTTGCCCTCCTAAACTGCAGGGGTTCGACGAGAGAACATGGCGGCATCGATAGTATCACCTAGCTAGGTTCAGTATTACATTCGTGTTTTCAAACAAAGAAGATACAGAACAAACAATCGATTTCATCTCCACCAACCCTCCGGGACGAGGTCCTTGAACCACTGCCCCGAGCCGAGCTGGGGTTCCCTCTGCCGCATCTGCCCGAACGACAGGGCGGCGATCCTGTCCTTCATCTGCGCCACGTCCCAGTCCAGGTCCGTGAACGAGTGTTGGTAGATGAACCCCGCGCGGTCGAGCTTGTACTCGCTGATGCCGTCAAAGTGGCAATCCTCCGTCAGGTTACCCACGAGGCGGAGCTTCGCGGTGATGCTCCACCTGACCTTGATGGCGCGCACCCCGGACGACCCGAGCGGCGACCAGATCCTGACCACGTTGCACTCAACCTGCGAGAAGAGAATGGACGCCGCCGTTCTCAGCCACTTGTGCGTGCGCTTGTACTCGCCGATGCCGCTCGCCACGACGTGCCCTCGGTCGTGCCACTCACCCGTGTTGTCCACCAAGCCGATGTCGTCCCTGTAGATGCCCCACGTCAGCTGCTTATCCAGCAGCGCCGGGTAATCCTCGCGTAACGTCCGGATCGCCTCCCCGGACTGCGCGTAAAAGTCGTCATCCTTGGACGAACTCGGATCGTCCTGCGACTTGTTCTCGCCGCTCTCTTCAGACTTTTGAAGATGGCCATCCGTCGCAGCCGCGCCCACCGAGCGGGGCAAAGAGTCCGGCTCGAGCGTGGTGGAGTGGTACACCAGGCCGGGGAGNTTGAACCCGCTGGCGGCTCCGTTCACGAACTGCTGCTCGTTTTGTCTCTTGACCTGCTCGCGGATCTGTTCCTCGGTCTCCACCGGGATCTCGAGCGTCACCCGCACCGCGCGACCGCCCCCGCGGCACGCCGGGCAGATGGACACGCCGGTGTATCCGCAGCTGGAGCATCCCTCGCCGTCGTCGCTCCACCGCGTGCACTGGCACTCCGTCCGCCCCGTGCCCTCGCACATGCTGCACGGCTCATCCGGGCCGTCCTCGCCACCGTCGCTCCCCGACCCGAGCCCGAGCTCCTCCAAACCTCCGGTGGCGACGAAGCCCGCGAGGATCACGCCCGCGGCGAGCGCCTGGTTGGCGAACCAATTGGGATCTCCCACGGCCGCGCGGGTGACAGTGGTGCTCGTTCGGCCCCGGCGCCCCCGCGCGAGCCTGACGGTCGACGCGGGCGCGACCGACGCGACTCCGGAGGCGTCATTCCTCCCGCGTTCGCAAGCGCAAGCTCCCACCGGCCGGGCCCTCGAGGTCCCGGAGACCGCCGGCCTGCACAGCGCCGGGGCGTGTGACGCGGCTGCGAGCGACATGTTGGCACTCGAGAGAGACGTAAATCCGAGGACGCCTCTTGAATACGGTCGATACGAGGCCGCGCCGTCTCCGAGTGTGCGCCTCTTCGCGGCAGTCTCCGCGGATACATATCTCCGATGGGAGATATATGGGAGGTCGACGTGGAGCCTCAAATGGCACTAGCACTATGACCAGTTTACTGGGTGGCACATGTAGGAAATAGCAAATGAGGGACAGCTGACCTTTGCTAGGTATTCGGTTGGGATTCCGTGTAAATACGGTAAGAGTGTGTCAATTTTGCTCGCCGCTCGCCCACGTTGGAACTTGGTGGAATCGATCCTCGTCAGAGGCATCCCCACTTCCAACCTCGCGGGAGAGACGATCGCGAAGGACCATGATGTCCCTCGCGTCCACCACGAAAGTCACCGTGCGGTGTCCCCACACCGGGCGGACAGATCGACGCGGACCCGTCGCCGCCTTGAACGTCGCGTCGGAACCCCGACGAACGAGGAAGACACGCGTCCAGTCCGCTGCGACGTCCCCCATCGTCCAGTCCGCCGCGGCGGTCCTCGCGTTCGCGCTGAACGCGTCGGCGGTGCAACCCGCGTTCGCATCCTCCGAGGAGCTGTTCACCAAGACGTGCGCGGGGTGCCACGCGGCCGGCGGTAACATCGTTCAGGCCGGCGCCACCCTCTTCCCCGATGATCTTCGGCGCAACGGCGTCGACGACGCGGCGGCGGTTTATGACATCATCTACGGCGGGAAGGGTAAGATGCCGGGGTACGGGGAGGGGTGCGCGCCCAAGGGCCAGTGCACGTTCGGGGCCAGACTGGCCGACGAGGACGTGAAGGGGCTCGCGGAGTACGTCATCGAACGCTCGGCAGCGGAGTGGAAGTGAACAGCCGGGAGTGACGAACTCGACATCCAATAGCGACTAATGTAAAACTAGGTTCGAACCCACGTCAATGACACACCCGACCGTCTCCTGGCGACGTGATCGTGCACGTATCCATCGCGCCGCATGCGTCCTTCGGCTTCCTCGACTGCACACGCCGGCTGTGTT
>JGI24540J26637_10001272_pt1 | contig 11110 bp, 8 predicted proteins | sample NorSeaMetagenome_FD_26637 | JGI IMG/M metagenome (IMG submission 26637) | reverse complement strand
CCCTCCCTGGTAACAAGAGGAAGAAGAACGGTACTGCAGTCAAAGACGACGCAGCCGCAAGCATAAAGGACAAGATCCTCCGCTCCAACGTCCTCCTCGAGGCCTTCGGCAACGCCAAGACCCTCCGCAACGACAACTCCTCCCGTTTCGGTAAGCTCATGGAGATCCTCTTTGACTACGGGGGGGGAATAGTGGGGGGAAAAGTCACCAGCTACCTCCTGGAGAAGATTAGAGTCACGCAGGCTAAGGAAGGGGAACGCACGTTCCACATCTTTTACCAGCTCTGCGCCGCTTGCGCCAGGGGGGAGTACCAGGATGTAAGAGAGGAAGAGCGAGAAAGCCAAGGATAGGGTTAGCGAAGCGCTCCCCCCCCCTTACAACTAACAACCATTTCTCATCTCGCTTCGCTCCTCTTAGCTCGGGCTTGGCACCCCAGATTGCTACAACTACCTCCTGAGAACGGGGGAATTCAAGGTCAACAGGATGAATGACCTGAACGAGGTGAATGGCAGAGCGAGCAGCGAAGCGACAGCAAAAGCAATGCACTACATATATAGATAACTAACCCACGAATGTCACATTTCTACTCGTCGCTTCGCTCACCGCAGTTCCACGCCACAGAACAGTCCATGGACGCCGTGGGTTTCACTCAGGAGGAGAAGGAGAGCCTCTTCAAAGTCTGCGCCGCCATCTTGAACCTCGGAAATGTCTTTTTCGTCGATGCTGGTAGCGAGGGTAGTGACATACACCCCGATTCTAGCGAGGCCGTCGCTTGGGTGGCCTTCCACCTCTGCATGGACGAGGGGGTCCTCAGGCACAACCTCACCCACAGGCAGATCGACGTCAATGGGGAAGAATTCCAGAAGCCTCTCCTACCCGACGACGCAACCAGGGTGAGGGACGCACTCGCAATGTCCCTTTACGCCAATGCCTTCAGCGACATTGTCAAGAAGCTCAACACTTCCATGGCATCCACCGGGGCCGCTTCCTCAAGGATTGGCATCCTAGACATCTACGGGTTCGAGATCTTCGACGAGAACAGCATGGAGCAGTTGCACATCAACTACTGTAACGAGAAGCTGCAGCAGCTGTTCATCGAGCTCACGCTAAGGGCCGAGCAGGAGCAGTACGCAAAGGAGGGTATCAAGTGGGAGACCGTCAATTACTTCGACAACCAGCCTGTTGTCAAGCTGATTGAGAGCAAGCGCCCCATTGGCCTCCTCACTCTCCTGGACGAGGAAAGGTGAGGGGGGGCGAAGGCTGGAGCGAAGCGACAGCAAAAGAATTATGCCAACTTCCTACACAACTAACAACCTTCTGCTCATCGCTTCGCTCATCGCAGTATCATGCCCAGGGCCACAGACGACACCTTTGCCGTCAAGTGTGAGAAGCACATTCAGAACCCTCACTTCATGCCCCTCAACCGCACACACTTCCAGATCAAGCACTACGCCGGAGACGTGGTCTACGCGAACGCAGGAATGTTGGAGAAGAATAAGGACCAACTCAACAAAAATCTAACCGCCATGCTTCAGACGGACGTCCAGAACGCCTACATCCAGAGCTTATACCCCAAGGTGGAGAAGAGCTTCAAGAAGCCCCCCACCGTTTCAACTCAATTCAAGAAGCAGATGAACGATCTCATGGAAAACCTCGGACAGTGTAACGCCCACTACGTAAGGACCATCAAGCCCAACGATTCCAAGAGGGCCGGAGTGTACGAGGCGCCCATGGTCAAGAACCAGGTCACTTACCTCGGCCTCAAGGAGAACGTCGTCGTCAGGAGGGCCGGCTACGCTGTGAGACAAAACTACGACGAGTTTTTCCATAGATACCGCCTCCTTACCGAGGATGTCTGGCCGTTCGGAACCGGGGACGCTGTTGCTGACTGCGAGACTATCCTCAGAAGCATTGGTATCACCTCGGGCTACGAAAAGGGCCACACCATGATTTTCCTCAGGGAGCCCACCACCCTCTTTGCCCTAGAGGACGCGAGGGATGAGAAGCTCAACGCAATTGCTACCAGGATACAGATCGCCTACCGCTCGTGGATTGCGATCAAGTATTTCCTTGAACTCAGGAGGAAGGCCGATGCGGGTGAGGCGGAGCGAGGAGCGAAGGATAGCTGGAGCGAAGCGAAAGCTTAAGTGACATACCGCCTACCAGCACAACTAACTACCCTTCCCGCGCTCGCTTTGCTCGCGTCCCTTATCTCAACCCCCTTTGCGACTCGCTTCACTTATCGCAGTCTTCGGCGGAAAGAAACGCCGCTCCGGCAGCGTCCACCTCCACTTCCACGGCGACTACCTCAACGTCCAGAACAGCCTCTCCCTTAGCACGGCGCTCACGGAAGAAGGGGAGTACATCAGCGACATCAAATTCGCAGACAGGGTGGACAAGATCAACAGGAAGGGAGTCGTCCAAGAGAGGTGAGGCGGAACGAAAAAAGCGAGCTGCCTGGTCCTGTTTTCTTCAATACGCTAATTCCCCCTTCTCGTCATTTCGCTCCTCGACCCGCTCTTCGCTTCGCTCATCGCAGGATCCTCGTCATCACCTCCAACGCTTTCTACTTCTTCACGCCCGACATGGAGAAGGCCATGATGAAGAGTTCAAACGCTCTAAATTGCCTTCTCGGCCTTTCCCTCAGTAGCTACGCTGACGGTTACGCCATCCTACACTTCACGGACCACGACTATGTCATCAACAGCCGTCGCAAGGCCGAGATCGTCATGGTCCTGAAGGAGAGGTACACGACCCTCCTGGAGTCTGAGCTGCCCCTCGACTTCAGCGATAGGATAGAGTACAAGACATGGGGAGGAGGCATGTTCCGCAGCAAGGCAATCGTCATGAACTTTGTTACCTTCAAGGAAGACTCCGTCTTACCTCCCAACACGGTCGACTTCAGCATGAGCAGATCGGAGCAAAACACCATGGAGATCAGGGTTCCGAGCAACCTCGCGAGCAAGGCCCCCATTGGCCTCAACGACAGCATGGGAGGAGGAGGAGGAGGAGGAGGAGGCGGAGGAGGATACACATCCCCCACGGCGTACACCCCCGCCCCAAGCGTCATAAATAACTACGCGAAGCCCTCATACGGAGGTACGAACGGAGGCGCAAGCTCTGGGCCACCCAAGAACCCCTACAGTTCTTACGTCCAAAAGGACACCGTGGCAAAGACACCAGCCTTCACGGCGCCAGCCGCGTCGCAGCCACACCAGTCTTCCTCGCCATCTTCGTCGGCGCCGTCATATCAGAATAATCCAGGAGTTAGAACGTCACTCACTAGGAGCGTTCCCAAGGTGAGGCGAAGGCAGCGAGCGAAGGCAGTGAGCTGCCTAATAATGTTATTTACGATAAGCTAACCCCCCCTACTTGTCGCTTCGCTCATCGTAGGTTCCGCCTAAGAAGGCCCAGCCCCCTCCACCCCCCAAAAAGAAAGCGGTTGCGTTGTACGACTACCAAGCAGACGGAGAGGGCGAAATTAGCATCACGGAAGGGGATCAAATAGTAATCATGAAGGAGAACGATGACGGGTGGTGGATGGGCAAGAAGGACAACGGGGATAAGGGTCTTTTCCCAGGGAATTACGTCAAAAAGATGTGAGAGGACTAAGAAAGTGAGGAGCGTTTCCGAGCAACCTGTGCTTCTTTTTATTATCTTAATTGGCAATGAGCGGGCGATGAGCGAAGAGAATCGCCTTTGCTGCGCCTGTGCTTGAAATATTGATTTCTTTTCTTGCCCCCCTCTGGAATAAGTTGAGTGGATCTTCCCCTTGGGTTTGCCCCAAAACCTCCGCTCTTTCCCCCATCCGCATCAACACATTCCCGCTATGAGCTCAGACCCCTCCACTGAAGACCTTTCGCAGACCCTTTTGAGGGTGAAGGGAGAAAACATTGTTCTCTTGAGGAGGATCGAGGAGATGGAAGTGAGGAGAAACAATGAGGATGATTTTGGAGATTTAAACGAGGCCATCGAAGCGCGCGAGATGTCATCGGATCCGACTTCCACATGCATCGACATGTCTACAGATTCTTGCCTGGCCAAGCTAGGTGAGATTGGACGTGGAGCGAAGCGACAGCTAGTGCTGTATTCTAACATCTCTCTCCCTCGCTTCGCTCGTAACCCCAGGGGTTACAGTCGACGAAGAATCTCTTTTATTGCTGAACTTTCTCCTTCAAGACAACGACACAGGAACATTTAGGAGGCAAAAGCTCTACAGCTACAGAGGTGAAGACCGCCATATCGTTTTCTGGATGACGAAAGAGGATAAAGTACACGTAGAGTGGCTTTTGGAGGTGAGGGGGATGAGGGGGGTGAGGAGCGAAGTAACGAGTTGCATTTTGTTGCTCTATGGGATGATAAGCTAACACTTTTACAATTCATTTACAGATAAATGTCAGTTCCTCAACCTCGCCGGATTACAGTATATCGATCAGCTCCGTCCTCGACCTCGAAAAGGTCCCGCCAGCTGCCATCGACAAGATAAAAGAAATCGAACAACAGAGTGGAAAGAACGTGAGACGAGCAAAATTTACGAACGGGAGTATTTCCCTGGTTGCCTTAGAGTTTGGCCAGACTAAAGCATTTTTATACGGTCAGCTCGAAAACGGAGGGAAGCAAATCTTCGAAAAGAAAAGACCTACAAGATTGAAAAGTCGAAGGCTTCACGCCCTCTTATCGAAATCAAGGGTTTCATCAAAGGGCAATATCCAACCCATTCTGAACTCAGCGAAGGGATTCCTTCATACAATGCAGAAACATTTCGCGAAACCAGAGAAGATTGATGACAGAAAAAAAGAACATTTTATCAAGAATGAGATCGACAGTGCACCCTCTCTCACAGGCGAGGAGGAGAAGATGATGGCCACGGTAGAGGAAGTAGCGAAGCAAGCCGAGCTTAGAGCCAAACGTTTCCCTGGTACGCTACAAGGTGAGGCGGGACCAGGAGCGAAGGACTGCCGGAGCGAAGGACGGCTGGAGCGAAGAAATAGTAACACACTGCCTGCCCACATAACTAACAACCTTCCTCTTGTCGCTTCGCTCCCCGCAGATACCGTTGAGAAGCGTTTTTTTCAAGAGCACGGAAAGAATACTGTATGGGGCATTACTCTGTGCACAATCGACTGCCCTGCTGAAAGGATCCTCGCGGAGCTCCTGGTCAACAACACGCACGAAGACTCTATGCTCCACAACGAAAAGAACGGCAACCTGCCGAAGCTCGTTTGGAAGGCGATAGACGGAACGCGGTCCGAGCAAATCATAGCCGTACGCAAATTGCCGCCCCCGTACCTTCCCCGCATATTTGACGTGTGGCGTTGTTGGAAAAAGGTTGTGAACAACGACGGCACCATTGGATACAAACTTGCGATCTCTCCCATTAAAAATTACACAGGAACGATAGAGAGCCTCCCAGGTGGGAACCAACACTTCACACCGGGAGAAAGCATGGGCTTCTTTACCATACGTGAGATTACGAAGAATACCTGTGAGCTTGTTCGCACCCAAAACATCGACCTCCACATGATTCTGCCAAAGGCAATATTCGCCTATATCGCAAAGACGAACTTAGCGTGGGCTAATGAAATACAAGAGAAGTACAGGAGGAACGAAAAGAAGGTCGACATGGAGAACAGGTCGCTGATCCTCAAGAGAATGCGCGAGGGGATCACCCTCGACAAAGACCAAGAGGAAATGTTCAAGGAACTCGAATCCTTCTTTGAGGTGGCCAAAGACGGAGGTGGGGGCAAATGGGAGACAGCCGAATCACCCGACCCTTTGATTAAGATGCAAATCAAGCACCCAAAAGTTTATAAGAGAGGTGTGCGTACTGTCGCATCTGGGAAAGCGGAGTGCACCATCGACGCCGGTGCTGAGGAAGTCGCTGCGTTGATTTTCGATTGCTGTAGCAAAATGAGAACACGGGTTATGCTGGAGAGGGGGAAGAACCCTAACAGAGCATATATACCGTTAAGAAAGAAGGGGAGGACGGAGAGGGAAAACGAGCAAACTATGGTTACAGTCAAGAGGGTGAGAGAAAGAGCGAGAACAAAAGGCCGTGCCTTTTTCTCATCGACTTAGTAATCCTCACATTTCGTCCTAACCCTTTTTTTGATTTACTTCGTTCGCCAAAGCTCAATTGGCTCTTGAGGTGCAGGGAATTCATTGTCACGCTCACTTGGAAAAGGGAGGAAGACGGCACCATGGTTATTGCACTAGTCTCAGACCAAGAAACCGGACCAGTTGACTACGGCGGAGATCTGCAGAATGTTGTCAGGTGAGATTGGACGAGAGGCGAAGGACGGGAGGAGCAGCAACTGTATACTCACTTCGCCCATCGCAGGGGCAAAATCAAGGGATACTTCAGAATCAAAAACTTACCGGATTTATTCGGCGTTAATCAAAGTAGACTAACGTTGGTCCAGCAAATTGACGGTGGAGGTGAGGGGGAGCGACGAGCTGTTAATCATTCGCGTTCCTAAGCTCAACCATTTTGCGATTCTTTTCGTTCATCGCAGGGCACATTCCACCCTCAGTTGTCAGCGGCAAAACAATAGAGAATTTGTTGAGTGTTCGAGATACCATCACTTACTTCAATCGCGCGCAAGACATCGATCGAGGAATGGCAGAGCAGCTCTGCCAGTGGATTGAAAGTGGTAACGAGGAAACGTATACTCTCGAGGAGGAGGAGCTCATAGAAAAAGGAAAAAGTTTCTTTAGCCGCTACACCTCGAGTTCCTTTTTCAAGAGCATCGCGAGCAGTCACCATCGGGTTAGCATAAAGTTCGTCAACACGAAAGGAGAGAGCCTGGGGGTTGGAGTCGTCAAAGCCACCGTGGACGCAGAAATTGCAGCTTGTATGGCGTTTGAATTCCAAAAAGATTCGAGGTTCAAAGAAGGGGAATTGGCAAAGAGAAAAGTCATCGTACAGAAAGTGAGACTGAGCGTGGACCCTCTCTGTGGCCGCAATAATTCACAACCCTTATAAACCCTTCGCGACTCGCTTCGCTAATTGCTCTCATCATCAGGTGAAGAAGATCAATAATCACAACCAGTTGTACCTCAATATCCGCAACCTCAGCGTGCCTGGTTTTGCCCTCAGAGAGTTTAGAACAAGAGGTATATGGGAAAACCGCGATGGTAAAACGGCTTGGAACTTCTACAGGGAGACTGACAAGCTGGACAACGAATTTCCAGTCCAAACCGGAAGTGTTGTCGGCACAGCGACCACAACTTGGAAATTTGAAGCGCGCCCGAGAATTGGGGGTATTCCTCAGACCCTCGCGACCTTCGTGAGCCGGGTTGATATCAAAGGCCTTGCGTCAAGCTTAGCAATGTCACGACTGGCAAAATCTCATGCGAGAAGCTTGGTAACCATGATTAAAAGATTTGACAGAACGCGGGAAATTGACGCTGTTAGCAGGATGAGGATAGCGAGACTAATAAAAAAGGTCAGGCCAACAAGGGCAGCGGAGAACTTCGACGAAAGATTTGCAGACGTCGATAGGATGGAACCTTTGAGCATCAAAACCTCGACTGCCCAGTCATGGGCGGCCCTTACATGGGGAGGGAAGGGCTGGGGCAGAGTATTCACAGGAGTCAGGGGCAATTTAGAGGAAGTCGCTGCTTTCTTTTTTGACTTCCAAAGTAGGATCCTCTCGGAATCCACTGGAGACATCGAGAGGGTGATCGAAAGCGATGGTCAATGGAAAAAAACAATACGGAGAAGACAGCACGTAACATCCAAAAGGAGAGCTATGAGGGAGAGGGAGTTCACAAACATAATGAGCTTGGATCGCATCGACGAGAATACTATTATCATCAAGCTCGACGTAGGAATCAATATTGAAAGCCTGGCGTCAGGGTCGAAGACAACAACCACTGCTAATCGCTGTCAGGAAATCGCCATCTTCAGGTTTACACGCGTAAGAGAAAAAGAAACCAAGGTGAGGTTTGATGAGGGGCAAAGGCTGGAGCTAAGGCTGGAACGAAGCGACAGCAAAAGCACTGCACCGCCTAAATACAACTAACAGCCTTTCACTAATCGCTTCGCTCCCCGTCTTATCCATTATCTCAACCCCCTTTGCGATTCGCTTCGTTCATCGCAGGTCGAGTTTGTCACGAAAATTGAACTTGGAGTGTTTGAGACAATCAACGAGGCGAGACGTACCATAAAGAAGCGAATCCAGCTAGTTGCTTCAACCGTCCCTTTTTACTTTAACGGGAAACTGACCTGCGAGGAGATGACAGTAACGGATGGTAGGGTTATGGCTGGAGAGGTGAGATTGGACGAGGAGCGAAGCAACAACCTGAAAAGTTGACGACGGGAACAATAGCCGTGCGAGCTCGTAGTTCCTTACAAGACGCGCCTCCTCCTAAATCACGGCAATCATTCTCGTCCCTCATCCTAACCTTTTCGCGATTCGCGTCCCTCATCCTAACATTTTCGCGATTCGCTTTACTCAATGCAGCTCATGCAGAGACTCAAAAACTGGAAGAGTGGAAAAACAAAAGCAGAAATTCTGGCCTCGTTCGTAGAGGATAGCACCTCCTTGACAGAGTTCAGCCAAAGATTCGACTTTTTTCTCCCCTGTTTGGAGGAGCTTGTTCAAAACAAGCTACGACCTCTCAGGACCGGCATCACCGCGAAGGCAGAATGCTTGAACGAATCAGAGGGAAGGAAAATTGGGGGAAGCTTATCGATATCCTTGGCGATAAATTTGACTGCCTCTGCAGGAGTGGACGAGTGGATTCATCAGTTTTCCGCTTTGCAGGAAATTGACAGGGAAAACGTTTGGTTCCGTCCAATGGTTGAGTACATGGGTTACGTTCTCGTAGGCGAAGTGCATTGGGGCGTTAAATTCAGGGTCATATTGGGCGCGGTTCTAAGTTTGCTCGACATCTTAAGCGATGTCTTGGTTTCTTTAATCTACTACCGGAATGGCCAGATGGGTTATTTCAATTCAATGGTTGGCATGCTGGCGATAAATTGCACACTCCAATGCCTGGCAGTCTTCACGGCATATCATCCCTTGGGTCCGAAAAGAGTTCTCTTCGAGTTCTTACCTTGTATCTTTGGCATTAAGTCGTCAGTTAACGCCTACCGAATCTCCACAGGCCACAAAACAGAGACAAAACAAGTTATCGATGTTTTCCAGGAGCTCTCTTTAATTAAGGTCACTGAACTAGCCGCCGAGGCGATTCCTGGTTGCATCATCCAAATCCTTGCCATCTCAGAACTAACAGGGGGATCCAGAACAACAGCGTATGCAGCCATGTTTCTTTCAGCTCTTAGTGCAGGATTTATTGCTGCATCAATGGGGTATGATTGGGATACTGATCCGTCCAATAGAGAGATGGTAAGGAGACCGGGCGAGGCACGAAGCGACGAGTTATGGTCCCATCCTTTAACTGCCGCTTTTATTCTCACCCATCATACTAAATCTTTTGGCAATTCACTTCGTTCAGAACCCTACATTTTATGGCGTAGTGCCATCACTTGCTCGGAAACGCTCACTTGTTTTCCTTACGATGATGTTTGGATCCGTCTTTACCCTCATTACACGATGCTTTACATTCTCACTTTTGGCTCTCACTGGAAGAGAGTACGCGACCAGCTTCCTTCTCGTCGACCTGGTCCTATTCCTTGCGTACAAGATTCTGCGTCAAGACTTTTGGTATTGGCTACCTGTGGGCGGGAACATTGAATTTATTACGAGGTAAGAATCCTGTTCAGCACACGCCCCGCCCCCTCTCTGATCAACGCAAAGAACTCAAACCTCCTCCTTACCCTTTTCACAATTCAATTCGCTAATCATAGCCTATTTGCAAGGGTTTTGATGAAAGTAGTCAACGATTTTGTCTCTATCATCCAGGTGAGGCGGAGCGAAGTGACTAGCTCACGGCAACGATTTTGACAAGGAAAATCGCAACAGCTTGGCCTTCTGTACAAGACACAACTCCCTCTCCAATTACCTAATTAGTCCTCACTATCATTTTAACCTTTTCCGCGCTAAACCTAACCCTTTTCGCGGTTCTTTCAAACATCGCAGTTCCGACATGTCCAGGAGTTAGGCGGCCTGTGGTGGTCGTTGAGCCTCGTTCTGACAATGATTAGCTTTCCACTCTCCATACACGTGTATGCTATCAACGGGGGCGAAGAGCAAATTGTTGCAAGAGCAACAAGCGCAGCTGGCTTACTTCTTCCATGTGTCTTCATCACTTGGGCTATCTTCCTCCTAAGTATAGAACGAAAGTATATCTCTACATTTTTGAGCCTGGAACGATCAAAGGACGCGCTTGTTGAAAGGTTTCGGGATGCTGAGGAGGACGACTTGAAGGCCGATGCAATCTTCAACAATAGCAAGAGGCTATGGGCGGCAAACCAGGGAGAGGTCCAAGATTGGGTTGAAACAAACTATGCTGGGTGGGTGAAAAACAAACCGATGTGGTTCAATGAAAGGATGCAACAACGCATTCCCCTTGAATTCATTCCAAAGAAGGAGATGAGGGACAAAGAACAGCAGCGAAGGCAACAAATTATGTCTCTAAAGACCATGGAATCGTCACCTTTCAACCAAGTTATTCCTGTGGAAGGGGAAGCGAAGGAACCGGCGATTGAAAGGACGGCGAGCTCAAGCCACATAATGAAACTTGGGGAGCCAAAGAGGAGAGGTAGCTTTAGTAGAGGAATCAAACGCCCGACATTAGGTATGGTAAAACAGCAAACTACGGACAAAGTGTTCAACGCTGAAGGATGGCAGATCGGTCTCTGGGATGCAAAATTCGGCGATGAGAAATACTGAGAAAAAGGGCCGAAGTATAATAATGAGCATCATCATTAAAGATCAAGCCTAGCTGAAGAACTTCGCCTCCACATAGTCCGCCCCTCCACTACCAGGTTAATGTCACGTTTATGTTTATTTTATTTTTATGTTAGGGTTATTGTTAGGAAAACCATCCTGGGGGGGTGGAAGTAAGGGAAAGAAGGAAGGGTACGTCGGAGCGAAGCAACATTGAGTGAGACGACTACTGGGTCCTAAAGTTTGTTAGGGTTAGGGTTATTGGGGTTAGGGTTATTTAAATAATATAATTTAGATTAAAAGGCTGGAAC
>JGI24540J26637_10001266_pt1 | contig 11123 bp, 10 predicted proteins | sample NorSeaMetagenome_FD_26637 | JGI IMG/M metagenome (IMG submission 26637) | reverse complement strand
ATGAGCGAAGCGAATCGCGACAATGGATAGGGTGAGGGATGAGGAATATTGTGGTGGCTACTGAGGAGGCGCGTCTTGTACGAAAGTACGAGCGAGTGTGGTTTTTACTACTTGCGGTGGCGTTGTCAGCTCGTCGCTTCCCTCCTCGTCCAATCTCACCTAAAGTTCTCGAGCCCTGAGGGGCCCCCACTCTCAGACTCCCCCACTCTAAATATATCAACCTGGAGGTCGTGGCTCCTCCCTAACCTTAGGAAGTCGTCCATCGTAATTCCTTCCTTCTTCACAATCTCTCTACTAGGCATGAAGCAATGGGTAAAGAATACATCCTCCGTGAACCACCTCCACCCCCCCTTCCAGCGGAACGTTAGAGGGTCCACGTTCAGCGCATTAAGTCCCATGGCCAAGCTTGTAAGACCGCAGTAAGCAGGTTCGCTCTGAGTCAAGAACTGCTCTGTGAGAGGGAAGTATACATTCATGTTCTGTGGCGGGAAAGGTAGGAGGGGAAGGGGGAGACTAAGAGTGAGCAGAAGAGACATCGATCCGAGGAGAGGAGACAAAAATGCGTCGTTATCCTGACATAATCACACGAAAATTCCGTCACGTGACGCCAACACTCTCACTCCCACAGTAACCTACCTCGCTCTTGTTAAGGGTCTCCTTGAATATCCGCCTTCCCATTGGACTACTGAGACCAATCAGGTTGGATGGTAAAGGTCTACCATGGAAAGACCACTTGGGAGGTGGAGAAGTAGGTAAACCTGGTGTTTGAACCCCCACACCCTGATCAGAAGCGGAGGTCGTGGCTGGCTGGACCTCCCAGATCCCTCTTTCGTCCCTACTGTGCACCGTTTGCGCACTAGTAAGTGAGCTAGTGACACCTAATCGCCTCCTAGGCACCCCCCTTACGGCAAGGCGTTGTAAACCTCCTGCTAAAAGCATAAAAAATTGCTCAGAGCCACGCGGTCTAGACCATGCCAATTCTGGCGTTCCCTCCATTTTTCATTTAGAGACCGCCTGCGTGACGGTTTAAAGGGCGTGACAAGTTTCGGGTCGTTCGCCAAACGCTGACTGCGTGTAATTTTTTTATGACATCGTAACCGCAACCGTAACAGAAACCAGGGATTTGGAGAAAACCACGTCAAAACACAACAAACACTTGTCAACGACGTAATCCTAATCATCCTTTTCAATACATATAACCATTTGATTACGATTACATCCGTAAAGTGACGAAAGCGCCTTTTTTGTTCGATGAATTTTTTCAGGACAAACATTCCAATTTATAGCTGTTGAAAGCAGAGAGCAAGGTTTGGTCGGTTGCGGCGTTGCAATCCCTGAATCCCATACTTTGGTGGACATTGAACGATGAGCGATGACGCTAAGCCGTTTAGGAAGCGTTTTCCCAACATGAAGGTGCCAGTGTTTTCTCGGAGGTGTGGTTCAATGCTATTGACCTTGACCTTTGTGAAGAACGATGCTGGTGACCTTGTAGTTAGGGGCTTTGATCCGGTTTCGGATAGGACCTACGATACGCTGCCCGTGCTTCCGGAGGACTGGCGTTCCTTTGGGTTTGGGAAGTTGTCCTCGTTGAAAGCAAAGCACAAGGACATTCTTTACGGTAGAATCCTCAACGGGTTAGATGTTGTGGATGATGAACTACGCTTAACTTGGGTATGGGTGGTGAAGGCGCGCGCGATGAGGGAGAAGAAGGCCAAGGCTGAGTATGATGGCGCTCTGATCCTCCAGTGCCTTGTCAGGTGCCACAACGCGCGTTTTGCTGTGAGGACCAAACGGGACCAAAAGCGGGCCGCTACGTCCCTCCAGAGCCAAGTGCGCCGGCTGATTGCGGTAAAACGAACCTCGGAAAAGCGCACCGTGTTTCGTTCCACCTTGCTCCTTCAGAGCTGCGCCCGTCGTCTAAGGGCGAAGGTCATGACGCGGACAATTAAAACGAACAAAAAGGCGGCGGTTAGAATCCAGACGCGAGTAAGAGCTCAAAGCGCTCAGAAGAACTTTGGAACTTATAAGGCAACGACCCTAGGTGAGACTGCGATGAGCGAAGGGAATCGCGAAAAGGGTTTTGATGAGAGATGGCGAGGAGCGAAGCGAGGAGCAGAAGGTTGTTAATTATTGTGCTGTAGTAGTATACGGTCGTCGCTTCGCTCCTCGCTTGGCCTCACCTCACTGCCGCTACTATCTACCCGTGACTCCTGTCCATAATTCCTATTTCTCGCTCACTCGCCCACGCCCAAAACTCACTTCTTTCGCCGTTCCGCTCATCCTTCAGCCGCCAGGCTCTTACAGAGAGCTGTTCGCTGCCACCAAGCCTTCTCCAAGCTGGCTCAGATCAAGTACGAGAATAAACAGAATGAGAAGCGTGTTCACGAAGAACGCGAGCGCGCGGCGCAACGGGCCAAAGAAATGGCAGAACAGTTTGCGAGGGACAGAGCCGAACTCATTGCACACGAGAAGAAGCAAGGTGAGGCGGAGTGAGGAGAGAAGTGAGAAGCAACTAAATCACATTGTCAAAGTTAGCACACCCTCACTAACGGCGCCCCACTTGCTCTCTCCCCCTTCACCAGCTCATCTTGCATGGGAGAAGAAAAAGGCCAAAATTGCAAAGGCTCGAAAGCAGAAGCTACAGCAGGAGGAGGAGCAGGTGAGGTTGGATGAGGAGAGAAGAATGAAGAAAGAGAACTGCAAACCGCCTATCGCTACATTTACGTCTATCACCAAGCTTAAGCTCGCTTCGCTCATCGCAGAAACGCTTGAAGGAGGAGCGGGTCAAGCAAGAACGCGAAAACAATATCCTTCTTTACAGGAAGCGAATCGCAGCGAGAGAGAAGGGGAAGAAGAGGAAGCTGAAAAGGCTACAGCGAATGCTAGACAAGCAGGCCCGGGAGAGGGGGGAGAACCCTGCCTCGACAATACTCACGAAGCTGGCCATGGCGATCGGGAAGCCATTGGACACTTCTTACTACGAGCGTGCCCTTGTTCGGAAGAAGAGACCCAAAGTGCGTAAGGATCCGCTCTCTACGTCACCAATGCGGTACGCTTACGAAATCGAGGCTTCGTTGCGGCACATGAAGAGAGATATGAAAATAAAGGTTAGTTCTGGTGTGCCCGCCGCTCATCACCCGCCGCTCATCGCACGCCGCTCATCGTCTACCGCTCATCGCTCGCATGCAGGTCAAGAAGAAATCCCCGAAGCCGGCAAGTGGCATGAAAGGTCCACCTTCTGCCAACGTTAGGGCGTTTGATCAGCAGAAATTTTTCCTTTCCAAGAAGGAGAGGAAGGTTCTGAGCCAGATTGACAACTCGCCTTGCAAACCGACGTCGTTGTTGCCTCAAATATAGAGATTCCTAACTGTAATGGAATAGAAAAAACGACCCTCTGTTGTTTGTTTTGTCATTCTTTGTTCTTATATTATACACTAATTTTACACGTTCGTGTCGGGCAAGGGCACGTCGAACCTTTTACCCTTCACCTTGAACCTACTACTGTAGTAGAGCTGGATTCCTTCCCTTTCCAACAACTTTTGTGCAACGCTTAGAATCGGTTTACCATTTGGTAGTTTACTCTTGTAAACGCGGTCTGGGTCCTCCCTGATGAAAGCAGGTGGTCTTGCCAGGCATATTCCCATGATTGCATGCCTGAGCTTCCACCGAGGATCGCAATCTTCAAGTCCGATGCCCTCTCCACTGTAGTACGTAAGTTTCAGCAGACCCTTGGACGGCATGCCCTCTTCCGTGAACCACGTCCGAGGAAGTTCCCAGCCAGGGATGGCCGTGTCGAACCTTCCCCATGAAAATGTTTCTTCGAGCCAGTTCTCCCCAGGTTCTACAACTGCAAGGTGCAGTAGCGCCTTGCTGACCAATCTCTCCTCCCTCCTCGTGTGCTGCAGCTCGTAGTAGAAGTCGGGTTTCAAGGGGTTCCACACGTTGAGCCAGCCGAGCCTTTGGGGAAAGAAGTAAACGAGGGTTAGGGCTATCGTAACATGATTGATGATGATGATGATGATTAGAACATGAGACAGAAAGCTGCACCTTCCTGGACTCGCTTCGCTCGTCGCTCTTGCCACTCTTGCATTCGTCTCACCTGAAGTATATCCTCGCCTGCTCCTCAAGGCTCAATGAGCCAATGACAATGTCAAAGTTGTAAAGGTCGACTATCCTTGAGTGTAGGGTGCAAATCAAGTCAAGCTTTAGGTTCCACTCTGTACTCGTAGCACCCTGGTCCTTGAGCATCTTGCTGAACCTATCGACCAGGTATCTACCTTGCAGAGCGCTAATCCACTTCATGCATATAAGGTCCTGCATCTGCTCCAAGAGGATCTTGGCTCTTATTTTCTTCGCCTTCTTTCTCAGCTTCGAAGCCGCAGAGATCAAGTTACTCATTCTTGTCAGGTTCTTCAAACCATCGGTCAACTTGTCCAAATCATTCCCTGCTTTTTTCATCAGGGCCACACTGAACCTGTTCGCCGGGTCGAACTTAGGAACAAAGGCCTTTCCTCCCGCTGCTCCAAACGTTGCACCCACTGCCCTTGTTGCCTTGGTTTGTGCGCTATTCCCGCCCATCAGTCTCATTCTTTCCCTGAGAGCGTCCTTGGCGCTGTCGTCCAGCACTCTGGCATTGCCCTCTCTCGTGCCCGGTCTGCTCCCCGGGGTTCCTGTTCCTGGCCTGCTCCCGCCAATGGATTCCATTTGCTTCCTTTCCTGCCCCTTCCTTGCATCTTCTTCTAGCTTGTCAACGACATCGGGGGTGATCTCTCCAAGAAGCGTCGCCAATTCAAGACCAAATTTGTCCTTTCCATCTTCGTCAACCCTAAGGCATGGACTCCAAAGCCCGTATTCATCTTCCTCGGAGTACTTTAGTTGCTTCTCTAAGAGGTGTAGTGTTTCCCTGGCCTCTTCAATGTCCTTCTCTGAGTCCTCGTCCTCCATTCCAAACCCGTTCTTCAAGAGCGCCAAAAACCTCCCTTTACTCAAGCATTTCACCGTGTCGACGGGCCTAAAGGTTGAGACGTAGTCGAATTCTAGAATTCCAGACTTCGGAACAGGGTCGAGCCACCAAGAACTAACGGTAAAAGGTGCCCCTCGGAACACCTCGTTTCTGAAGTTCATCCAGTTTCCTTTCTGAGAGGTGTCTCCGAGTCCTGCCCTTTTCCTCGCAGCAACTTCGCTGTTATTAATGGCTGCTAGCTTTGCCAAGCACATTCTGTCTCCTTCTGTACTCAAATCAAGTTTGTAGTGGGCCGATGGGATGCCCAAGATGGGGTAGTAGGTGCTCCCTAGCAACTGCTGCAACCTCCTCTTCTCTGTCTCGGCTGTGACAATTGCATACTTATCCGTCAGGGTTACCTGTGACCTTTCAACCACCGCAGTGCCGCCATCGTCGAATTGGACCGTCATAACTTCGTTGTCTTCTTCGTCGATGTGGATTATGGTTGCAGCACCTCCTTGGTCCGTGATTTCCTTTGGTTCAATAGAACACTTGGCTCTTACTTTGTAAGAATCTCTGTTCTTCAAGTTCATGTCGATGAAGACTCTGGCTTGCTGGGGATTGGCAATGACGGGCAGCAACAGCTTCAACGTTTCAACCCTGTCGCCCTTTGGGTGGACCTTGAGCAGCTCATCGAATACCCTCTGGCCTTCCTCTATGCCGAGCCTCATCATGCTCAGGCTCATGATCAACATGGTGGATGCCTCCCCTGTCGTCTTCTTCACCTGATGTAGGACCCTATCCAACGTGCCGTTGTCGGTGCTGCTCCCCTTTCCCGGCTCGGAGAGCTTCGGCTTGAATATGACCCTTAGTTCGACCTTTCCGATGGCAGGCGGCCTATATACGACTTTCTCTCCCTCTCTGACCATCTTTTTCTCTTTGAGCCTCAAGTCGGACATCTCGTCCTTGAGCTGCGTCAGGAAGTCGGTGAACTCGTCTAATTCGATACTGCCGCTTCCGTCGATATCGAATTGGGTCATCACTCTCTCGATCTCCCTGTCGCTTGCGTCCTTGCCAATCTGAGTAAAGACCATCTTTAGCTCTTCACGATCGATCTCACCACTTCCGTCCTTGTCGAACTTTCGGAAAATGTCCTTCGGGTCCCGCTCGCCGCTCAGCCATTTGACGAGTTCGACGTCACCTTCGTTAGGAAGGGTTTCCGTGATTATGCGCTTCAGCTCTATCGGATACGTCTGTCCATGCTCGTCAGCAAAGTTAAACTTTGCAAAGTTTGTATCTTCCATATCAATCCTGTCATTAGGGCAGACTATCGTACAGCCGTCCTTCTGGGCAACTAGTCGCAGCAACTCAATCAAAACGGCGCGATCGTACGGTTGCGATAGATCAAGGATCTGGTGCAGTTGATTCTTAACGTTGTCCAACTGAATCCTCATCTCCCCTGTCATTGGCTTTGCCAGCTGAGGCTTAACGCTCACCGCGCCAGGCTTCTTGTCTTCTAAAGTCTTGTCAATGGCGAGAACCAGAGCTTCCGATGCCTCTGAGAAATCTTCCCTCAGTTCCAGGATTTCCTCCCTCGCATTCATCGCGGAAGCCGTGTACAGCCCAGAAGGTGTTTCGGGGTCAAACCTGCGACGAAGAAGTGCAGGTGAGAAAAATACGCACTCGATGATGAATGATTGCGGGCGTCTATGAGACCAAACTCACCAGCACTTGTCGTCAACCAACTCCAAGTTGCACTTGTCAAACTTAATCTCTAATCCACTGGTCAACTCAATTGGGAGGGCCATGATTGCTTTACCTCCCATCTGCCCCAATGGATTTCCGGAGAGATCAATCGTTCTTAGGGTGGCATTCTGTCTACATGCAACGGCAATGCAGAAGGCTGCCTGGGGACTAATGCCGTTGTCCTTCAAGAAGAGGTGTTGCAAAGATACATTCTCGATGAGGGCCTGGCCCACCGCCATTCCACCCTCTGATCCAAAGGCATTGTAGTCCATGTTCAGCCACTGTAAGCTGTTGTTGATGGACAAGGCATCTCCAATTTCGATGGCGGAATTGAAGCGGATAAGATTCCACTCCAAGTTCAGCCTCTTCAGCCTGCAGCCTTCGCTGGCAAGGTACGCCGCGATCGCCTCGCCGCCGGTTGTAAGCTCGGGCTGCACGACATTGAGAGATTCGTCAGAACCGATGATGTTCCTCGACATGTCCAAATCTGTCAGGTTTCGGTTGGTTGCCAAGGCTTCAATGAACTCCACACACTCCCCATCGTCGAGGTCGGCGCCAGAAAGGCCCAGCTGTGTCAAAGGACATTCTGGGTCGGCCATCATCTGGGCCATCTTTTCTGCGGCGGCACCATCAATCTTGTTGGTTCCAATTATGAGAGACTTGAGGTCCCTTTTTTTCTCGAGGGCGTGGAGAATGGCGTAGCAACCGACGTCGGAGAGTCTATTGTCGGAGACGTCAACCCTCTGGACCTCAGGTATGTCTCCGAGAGCTTTACCGAACAGAACCGCTAGCTCATCGCCCATGCCCTGGTGGGAAAGATTGATGGTGATCGTCCTACTCTTCCTTATGATCGGGCCCATTCGGGGGGGGATCCCTAGACCCTCCCTTGCCATCGTGCACGCGTACAGGAACTTGGTCCTTGCCGTCGCTTGGTTGAATCTTCCCGCGACGTGGCTAAGGTAGTCAATGTTCAATTCGAGATCATCAGATTGAAGTTCATCTTCCTCGGCCTTCTTCTTGGCCGCAGCCTTTTTCATGTCGAGCTTGGGAACGAGCAGCCTCTTTACCTCGGCCTCGTGGGGAACGCCATCGCCATCAGCATCTGATGGAACCAATCCCGCCAAACGTTCAAGTTTAGCGTTCTCCTCTTTCTCTTCCTCCTCTGTGAAGCGGGGGATGACGATGAGGTCGTCGGAAGTGACGCTTTTTTTGTCTTCTCCGCCGCTCTCTTTGTCCTCCTCTTGGGATTCAGAGTCTTCAATAATGCCTTTGACGAGAGTTTTATATTGCTCCTCTGTGTAGTGATGTGACTTCTGGTGCTGGAGCTGGTGGTGCAGCTGGTAGAATGACTCTTTTGCTACTCCCCAGTCACCGTTGCCCTTGCCAAAATAATTGCTGACGGTGCCTGAATCAAGAGAATCCTTCTTAAAGTGTAGGTTGACAGCACGCTTCCTCTGCACGATTGGTGCAGCGCCCTTCATTTCGACCTCCATCATCTTTTTCATCTGGTTGACGCTGTCCCTCAGGAAACGGGGGTTCGAAAGCGAAGATATGACGGAGGCCTCGTCGAATTCCGAATCATCTGAATCCGACTCGGAGTCGGAGTCAAAAAGATCCTGGTAGGTGATCTGGGAATGTGCATCATACTTGCTTTTTGCCGTCACCGTTTTTACGTGCTCTTTGGCTGCGCTATCCCTCTTCTGCGATGCGTGATGCATGCTCAGTCTGCTGTACTGGTGGCGTCCTCCCCCTACGGCAGAGAGAGAGAGAGACGTGCGCGAATTTGGGTCAGAATGTAGTTGAAGGAAACGCATGTCTCGCTTATTTGGCCGCCCGCTGCTCTGTCTTCCTCACCTATAATCACGTTCCTGACCCCATCCTTCTTTGTGTAAAGACTGTAGGGAGTCACGCGGTCCGGATTTCCTGTGTCTACCAGACCCTTGGCAAAACCGCCGTCGTTATACTTCTTAAAGCCGGATCGAGGGACCACGGACCCGGTCTTGAAGGAACCCTTGCCAGAGTCTGTAGAGGGGGTCAGCCAACGGTCCCAAAAGGAACCGTCTCCGTCCCCGTAGCGCGAAAGAACTCCAAGTCTGGTATCATGCTCTTGGGGTAATCCTTTCGTCTTTGCAACCAAGCCCGCCTTCACCATTGCAAGGCTTGAAGCATCACGAGCGGCCTTTGCTGAAATGTCGTAAGATAGGGTTTCGACGGTACCGTCGGGATTAGTCATCTTGACCGTGTACGTCTCTTTCGTAGCTGCCCTCTTCGGCGCCAGCTTCTCCCCGAACACCTTGTCCGAAACAAAGCCGACAGACTCCTCATTGACAAAAGGGGACACCACGCCCCTAACAGTATTTCCCAGCTTCTTGGTCCCCTCCCTAAGCTCCTTGCGCTCGTGACCTAAGTTCTCAAGCGGTTGGTCAACAAAACGGTGGATTCTCTCCAGGTTAAAGTCATTCAGTCTCTCATCATTCGCCCCTGCCTGCACACGAAGCTTGGAAACATCACTAAAGTGGGACATATGGGCGTACTCGGGGTTCTTGGAGTTGTCTCCAGTACCCTTCATCGCACCAAACTTCTTTACCATCTTAGGCTCTGCAAATCCATCCCCCCCAGGCCCACCAGGGTCGGCTGTTAAGCCTCGAGATGACCCCTTCTTTGGAAGCTTGGATGCAGGTACCGAAGCCATTTTATGGTTTTCGACCGTTTCACGTCGTCCCGCGTTCCCAGAAGTCTTGCGTAAGAGGGAAGTTGAGGGGTTTCAGAGTAAAGTGAATTTGGCCAGAAAACCCAATTTCAGTCCCTTTTTTTTCATTATTTGAGGTATGGCTGGGACAGAGCCACGCTTGACTGACGATATCTGTTCTGAGGTACTTTTATCCCTTGATCGAGAAGCTCGTGACAATGATAACTCTACAGATGTTGATAATGAGGTGCAAAATCAACGATTAAGTCGACAAAGGCTCCCTACCTCAATCTTTCCAGAGGGGATGGAATCCTCGTCGTGGCAGTGGCCGAAAGGCGTCGTTGCTGGTGCCATACCGAACAGCTACTATCCGATGCCGGCTATAGAAGACGAAGTTGAGGACTTTTTCAATGATAAAGAGCTTCAGAGCACCGTGAAGAAGTCCACGATGGAGGAGTATCTTAGGGAGGCTCATTCCCGGTTATATGAGCATGCAGGGGGGTTTAAATCGGCTTATGTTGCGGTCGGGGCGTTGGGAAGATTCAAGGGGACTATTGTGGAGATGGAGAAGGGGGAAACAGGGGAAGGGGAGGGGAGCAAGACGGAGGAGGAGGGGGAGACGGGGAGGGGGAAGGATGAGGGTGGGAGGGGGTTGGATGGGGCGCCCCTTGGTGCTCCTGTTGTTCCCGTCACGAGGAAGAGGCAGTTGAAGGTTTCCGTGAGGCTCTGCAACTCTTCGTCGAGAACGAACGTCATCGACTATAGGCAAATTGACTCCAAGGTGAAGCAAATGGTCATCCCTCATGTTTCGAACTTCCTCCAGAGGCAACCGACATTCGTGGCCAGGGCAACCTTCCCTCGTTTCTTGCGGGAGGACATTGGTGACCGACCAGATGGAAATAACTTCCAGGTGAGAATAGACATGTCGGGTCGTCGCTTTGCTCTTTACCCCCGCTTCGATCTTAAGTCAAATGTTTTTCTGGATAACTAGCCTAACCTCAATTCTCATCGCTTCGTTCCGAACGCTCCTCGCTACATCCCAGCTCGAATCCTTCTCCAAATACAACAATGTCACAATGAAAAATGACGGTGACGTATTTGGGAGTTCTATCGTGTGGTGCGAGCACAAGAACAAGATGAAATCCAAGAAGCATGCTTCCTCTCTCGCCGATCCGTCCCGGAATGCTCCAGGCCACCAAAAGCAAGTGATCGACTCTGTCCATGGCTTGGTCTTGAAGGACAAGGAACACAAGAGGCCGTCCGAGGTCAAGGTTGTGATCAAGGTCAGTGGCAGCTTGATTTTGGGGCACGCTGATGACGACGAAGCAGACCTCAACCGGACGAACTTCCAGCATGGAGCCCACAACGCCATGATTATGGTCGATATCCCCAAGTGCGTCAAGAATCTCGTTACGAAAATGAGGAGTGCGGACGGGCAATCTTTCCCAACGATATCGCCTCCGAAAGCTGTAGGAGGGGAGAGCCCGGGGGAGAGGGAGGAGCTGGGGAGGGAGGTGGAGGCGGAACATGAGGAGGAACAAGAACAGGAACAACAGGAAGACGGGGAACAGGAGGAGGTGAGACAACGTACAATAGCCACCGGGCCATATTCTAAGTAGCTCGCTCACCCCTTCCTCGTTGCTCAACTCGTGAAGAAGAATGGAAGACGGAAAAGTCGAAGAACGACGAGAAACGTCAATGTCTTTCCGTCTTCCCCCGACACTCCTCCCCCCGCGCCCAAGAAGT
>JGI24540J26637_10001265_pt1 | contig 11126 bp, 7 predicted proteins | sample NorSeaMetagenome_FD_26637 | JGI IMG/M metagenome (IMG submission 26637) | reverse complement strand
AACATCAAAAAATTCTTTCAAAAGTTAAGGGAATCGAACCTTTAATCCTTGAATTTGAAATTCAATGTTTTAACCTTTAAACTAAACTTTTAATTGAAGCAAATAATTATCTAAAAAAGTATTGTATTAAAGTTTTTAAAAAGCTTGATAAAAAAAATTCGTAATCAGTTATCATTTTAAATAAATAATTATTTGATTCTGACCGATCAAAGTTTTCGTATAAAACTTATTTTTAAGTTTATTTGGGCAATGTTTCAAAAATTAATGCTTTCATTTTTTAAAATTATAAAGCGTAGTTAAAGAACTAAAATTTAAATTATTCATAACAATAGGCTTTTTCTACATCGATCTTCTCATACTAGCGTAAAAAGCCCTCAAACTTAATAAATCAAGCAGATAGAAACTAAACTGATTCGCATCGTTTTAAACCCAGTTCATGGAAAGCCTTAGTTAGCGAACAGCTAAACCTTTGATAGCTTCTTCACCATCAGGTTGCTTTAAACCGACATCGATATAACAATCAAAAACGTCGCTTTGATCGCTTGGTTTTTATTATCTTGTTATCCCTACAGTATCTTTTATCTGTTAAGCGATAACTTTTTCGTTCAACATTATCGGATCAATAAAACCTATTTAACATACCTGCTCAAACAATCTTAGCTTCGCAGTCAAATAAGCATTTGCTTTTTCGCTTAAATATTTAAGAAATCTTAAATAAACTTATCTTTGTATTCCTTTATTACTATTTCAAAGGGGTCTATCCCAGACAAACTGACAGATCAAACGCTGTTTTAACAAAAAATAAAAAAGCTTTAATAAATTATTGGATAGTCTTTCATTTCTGTTGAGTAAAAACCACTATCTATTACTAAACAAATGAATTTAAAAAAGCAACGTTTGAATTCAGTAAAGATTGATAGGGTCTTTTCGTCTTGCTTTAATAAGAAGGAATCTTCACCCTCATTTCAAATTCACAAGAATAGAAAACAAGAAAGTCAATGAGTTGTTACTGGATTCATGCAGGACTACAATCAATAGTCAAGGAATTTCGCTACATTATCATTCTCAAAATAAAACGCCTATTCACCTCTCTTTATTAAAAAGCTTATACGACTTTTTGTTTCAGTTTGAAGCATTGAGAACCAGTCAAATAACATACGTTGTTACTTAAATTAGCGTTATTTTAATTTTTTATTAAAAAGTCACTCATTGTTTTATCATATAAGATCAACAGTTTCTGTTTAATCAAACCTTCTTATCCCAAAGTTACGAAGTTAATTGCCGAGTTCCTTATCTTCTATTTTTCTTTGCGCTTTAATATCTCTTATTAATCTACCGGAGGCGGAATAAGCTACGACATATACATCTTACTTTTTCCTGAAAAAGAAATAATGTTAAGAAATCAATGAAACTTTTATTAACATATTTTATTTTTAAAGTATTATCATGATGTTATCACTTATCGTCAAAAACTTTCATTTATAAACTTAAAGTTCGATTAAACTTAAAATAAAAATAAGAAAGCTTAGATTAAATACGAATTAATATTAATTTTAAATGTTACTAATTTTCACAGCAACATTTTTGATTATGCCATACTTCACAGAGAATCAAAAACCTATAATTTTATACAAAATGCTCTACTACCGAAAATAAAAATCCCGCTGCTTCGAATAGCTTAAAATCTTAAATTTTAAGAATTTTTGAGCTTATTGTTAGAACTATTACGTTTTCATTAAACGGTGGCTGTTTCTAAGCCAACTATAACTTAATTTTAGCTAATTTGCTTTATTTAAAGCTAAAAACCTTCATAAAATTAACGCTTTATTTAAATACCTTAGCAAGCGATCTGAGTTGTTTCTCTCTTGACTATAAACTTTATAGCTTATAGTCTAACTCACCGTTCTAGAACAATATGTATTCAAAGTTTAAAAGCGTTTGAAAAAGCATTAAGCAACCCAAAACGAAATCAGAGCTTTACCCCATATTCAAAAACGATGGCATTACTAAAATAATTTTCGTAGAGTTCAAGCTATAACTAAGCTTGATTAGCCTTTCACTCCTATTCAAACATCATTCTAGTTTATTGCAACAAACACAGATTAAGCCTTCCATATAACTATTAAATTATTTTCAGCTAGTATTTGAATAGATCGCTTAGCTTCGTGTTTAAAGAAAAAGATTAAATAANAAATCAAAATTACAAACNAATAGCTTTTTACTTTAATAAAAGCTCACCTTATTCTTTAAATAATGAAACCGTTATGCAAAAAGTAAAAAGTTTAAAACAATAGAATAATTAAGATTTCAAATTTATTATAAACTTCTTTCCTTATCTTACGAAGTGCTTTCCTTCTCAATACTTATCCACTATCGATCTTATATTTTAAAAGCTAGAAAACGAAGTTCCTATATAAATAACAAAACATTATTTAAAGCTATAAATTACATTGGGTTTTTACCCATAAATTATAATTAAAATATTTTTTGATTTCACTCACCGTTACTTTCTATTTCTCTTTTGATTTTTTTAAAAGCTATTTAGATGTATCAATTCGCTAAGATTTAAAGCAAATCATTAAAATTTGCGTTATAATGAACAAAAACAATATGTTTTTGAAATAAAAGTTTTCTTATGCAGGAATTTTAATTTTTAAGTCTTCTGAAAAATTAAACATTTCGTTTTGAAAGTAACGCCTAAAATATAAATCAAGCATTCCATTTGAAATCCATTAAACATTTTAAATAAAGCCGAGCCATATAAAAAAATAAATTATTTAAAAGTCTGTTTAAGAAAGACTGATTTATGAAAAAACAGTGAACTTTCTAAAACATTAGATTTTTTAATGAAACATTTAAGATTTAAATCAAAAACTAAACTTGAAAAAGAACTACTAAAAAGAAGAGGCATTAAGCTGATACTATTCAATTTGTCCTGAATAGGTTTTAACACTTGACTTTTTAATCTTAAAACATTATTTAGTTTTGATAGAAATAAAGAATTTATTAAAAAATTTAATTCAAATAGTGAGGTAGATCAATCTGAACGAAGACGACTAAGCAGCAACGCTAAAATAAATTGAAATCTTATAACCAAACCTCTAAAGAAAAAAAACTCGTTAAAGTTCGAAATAAGAGCCCTAAATCTAGAAAAAACAACCAGCAGTAATTGATCTTCTAAAGAAGCGGCCGTTTTTTTGATATAATCAGAAGCTTCTACAGAACCGAAACTATAAGCAAAAAAAATAAAAGCAATAAAACATAAGACCAATAAAGATTCCTCATTATGAACTATAAACTCAAAGCTTTCACTTAAACTACTTAGAAATATAACAAATGAAATTAAAAAAAGAATAGAATTGCTCATCTAATCAAAAACTTCCCAACACTTAAAAAAAATTAATTTCCTCCTCAAAAATAAACAGCAACATATAAAAATAATCAAACTATATCTACAAAATGCCAATAAAAAGCTGCAGCCTCAAACCCAAAATGATGTTCATCCGAAAAATGATTTAATAACATTCTAACTAAGCAAACACAAAGAAATAAAGTTCCGACAAAAACATGAAATCCATGAAATCCGGTTGCCATAAAAAAAGTAGACCCAAAGATACCATCGGAAATACTAAACGCTGCAGTAACGTATTCGAAAGCTTGAAAAAATGTAAAAATAATTGCTAAAACTATAGTTAAAACTAAACCCCAAACAGCACCCTTCTTATCACCCGCTGTAATAGCATGGTGAGAGTAGGTTATAGTAGCCCCAGAACACAATAAAATTAACGTATTTACTAAAGGAACCTCAAAAGGGTTAAAAGCTTCAATTCCTTTTGGAGGTCAAACATTACCGATTTCAATCGTCGGAGCAATACTCGCGGCGAAGAAAGCCCAGAAAAAAGCGAAAAAAAACATTACTTCGGAAACAATAAATAGAATCATCCCATAACGAAGCCCTAACTGAACTATGTTTGTATGGCAACCTTCTAAAGTACCTTCTCTAACAACATCTCTTCATCAAAAAAACATACAAGCGATAACAGAAAATAAACCAAACATTTGAATTTGAAAACCAGCGACGTAACCGTGAAAATATAAAACTGCACCTAAAGCAGTGACTAAACAACTTAAAGAAGATAATAAAGGCATGACACTAGGATCAACCAAATGAAAAGCGTGGCGTTGCATAAAAAAAAACATCCAATAAAATATTAAAATACTCTTACTTGAAACTTTAAATATTCAAGTAAATCTCACTTTTATTAAAAAAATATAAAAAAAGCGTAAAAGCATTAACTATCAAACGCGAATGAGTTTGGGTTTAAGCATAAAACGTTATAGATCTTTATTGAAATTGAAATAACGAAAAAAACGAACGAAATTTTTTAAGATCTTATTCCAACTGCAGATTCATCTACAGTTACTTTGTTACGACTTATTCATAATTTCAAACCTTAACGAATATAAAAAATTTCTAAACTTTTAAGAGGATTTAAAGAATAGTTTTTCTTATAGTTTATTAGAATCTAATTTCAAGAAGCGACGGGCGAAAAGTATAGAAAAAAATTAAAGTTTCATGATTGCTGACTAACCAATCATTACTGTTTATTCCTTCTTGATGTATTTGAGTTTCAAAAAACAATCCGAACAAAGTAAGATTTTAATTTTAATTTTCAATAGTTAATAGATTTTAACTTTTTGTTTTCTTACATTGTATTGCATTAAAAGCCCAAAATATAAGCATCATAAAGATTTAGAAGTCATTTCTTTTTGTATTTTTTATCAAAATATCTTCTTAGAATCATTTTAAAATCTTAAGAAAGAAGTTTCGCCCTTTAACTGAATTAACAGAACATTATAAAATAAGGACTGACGACAACCATGCAACAACTGTTTAAATGAAAAATATAAGAATAACCAATACTATTTAAATTCAAATTTTGGTAAGTTTAGCGTGTTTTATCGAATTAAATAGCACAATCCACAAACGATCTTTTTTCTCGTCTTATTCTTTAAATTTCAATCTTGCGAAAGTACTTTTTAGATCGATCGATTTATTTTAATTTTTTATTAAAAACGTTTTTAATAAAAACGACCTTTATTGATAGCTTAAACTACAGGAGTCTCTAATTCCTTTTGCTACTTAAGCTTTCGTAACCAAAGAAACAATACTTCGTCAAGAAACCTGCTTTAACCATAGAAATTCTAAAAGCAATAGTAACATATTATCGCTACCTCTTTTATTCTAGTTTCTTAGACGGTATTATAGAACTTTAGTTTCTTCTCATAAAATCAAATAAACTGATATTTTTTTTAAAGCTTGAAGTTCCTCCCTTTTACGATTTAAATCTAATAATTAATATAATGCTCATGCCTTAAGCATTACCGAGATTTCTGGCACTTAATTTTATCAGCATTAATTTTTTGGAAATCATTGTTTTCTTTATTAAGCTCTGCCCACAAACACGCAAAAACAGCTAATCTTAATCACTGAATCAAAAGTTTTTTCATTGTTCAATATTCCTAACTGCTGATTTCTAAAAGAAATATAGCGATTTACTATTGAGGCGGGTTAATCGTTAAATACCGCTAAAGATCATAGACTTGAAAAATTGTAGAAAATCAACTATCTAATCTTATAAAAGCCCAACGTAAATTAAATTTAATCTATTTATTTATTTTAACGTTTGATCGTTTTTTTTTACGCTAGTTTTCTTTTATCTTACTCTCCGATCACAACATAAAAATTTATGTTTATTAGCATGTTTTAAGTATTAAGAAAGCATTCATATTGCGCTAGAATAAAACGCAAAAGTATTTAAAAAAACCTACAATAAAATAGCCAATTCTCTCAAAAAATCATAATTTAATATACTCTTATAGTCTCGTTTTAAAGGAATCGAACCTTTATAAATGACGTAGAAAATCAAGACTTTATCCGTTAAGCTAAAAACGATGTTTAATTTTTTGATAGGATAGAGTGACTTTAATGCTACAAACACCAAATTTTGTCACGATAGTTGATAGTGAGTAATCCATAAAAGAATTAGCTGATTGATTGTTCAATCTTCCTAGATTAAAATTAATTTTTTGAGTTCTACCAGTATTTGTTTTAATTCATTTGCCTTTGCAAGAAACCTTAATCCCAGATACGAAGAACTTGGATTTTTTATTAAAATAATAGCGAAGCATAGATTGAATTCCGCTTTGAATCCCTAATCTAAAAGCTTCGTTTCTTCTTCTGGAGGATAACCTGATTTGAGAGGCTATGTAATCAGAAAAAAACTGAGCGGGTAGATATCAAAATAATAACTTACTTTCCCATAAACTTACTTTTTTTTTATATTTCAAAGAATTATCGGATCTATTTGAAACATTTAAAACGAAATCTTTAAAAAAGACNAATTGTTTTAAAACTGCTGGATCTTTTTTGGTTGATTGAGCGACTCGCTTTAAATGTAAATTTATAGACCCATTTTGAGGTTTAATTAACGTGTGGTTTGCTTTAACACCTAAAAATGAAGCTAGAATTTTTATAGAGTTCTTTATTTCTATATCTTTAAAAAGGAAATGAGAATAAGATTTATTATATTCGCTTCAGATAGAATTTCAAACAATTTTATTTGAAATTCGTAATGATATTGGGCTTACTTTTTGAGCCATCGTTTTTTATATTTAAATCTATCAATAGTTTAACAAAGTGAATAACGAGATTCGAACTCGTACCATTAACTTGGAAGGTTATCGATCTACCATTAATCTATACTCACAATTAATTTAAAAAATTTATTAAACAAACTTACAAGCTTTAATTCAAGGATTAAACGAAACTCGCTGGTTACCTGTAATAGTTATATAAACGACGTAAACAAAAAAAGCGCTAGACATCATCGTAATACAACTTCCTAGACTTGCAATGTTATTTCATGCGTTATAACTATCTGGAAAATCAGGAATTCTTCGAGGCATCCCAGCTAGACCTAAAAAATGCATTGGAAAAAAACATAAATTTACGCCTATAAAAGTAGTCCAAAAATGAACTTTACCTAAAACTTCTGGATATTCTACGCCTAAAATCTTAGCTATTCAATAGTATCAACCCGCAAATATAGCAAAAACGGCCCCCATGCTTAAAACATAATGGAAATGAGCAACAACATAATACGTATCATGAAGTGCGATATCAATCCCAGAATTAGATAAAACGATACCAGTTAAACCCCCAAAAGTAAATAGAAAGATAAAACCATTAGCGAAAAGCATCGGAGTGTTTAAAACAATATTTCCTCCGAACATAGTAGCAATTCAACTAAATATTTTGATACCCGTTGGAACAGCTATTATCATAGTAGCGCTAGTAAAGTAAGCTCTTGTATCGACGTCTAACCCTACAGTATACATATGGTGAGCTCAAACGATAAACCCTAAAAAACCAATAGAAAGCATAGCGTAAATCATACCTAAATTACCGAAAACAGCCTTTGAACTAAAATTGGATACGATATGAGATACTATACCGAAAGCAGGTAAAATTAAGATATAAACTTCCGGGTGCCCGAAAAATCAAAAAAGGTGCTGATATAGAACAGGATCTCCTCCACCATTCGGATCGAAGAAAGAAGTATTAAAATTTCTATCTGTTAGAAGCATTGTAATAGCACCCGCTAAAACAGGTAAAGAAAGTAATAATAAAAAAGCTGTAATGAAAACAGCTCAAACGAATAATGGAGTTCTGTGAGCTGTCATTCCAGGGCATCGCATGTTTAAAATTGTAACAATAAAGTTTATAGCACCTAAAATCGATGAAATTCCAGCTAAATGTAAACTAAAGATAGCTAAATCTACAGCCCCTCCAGAGTGAGCTAAAATTCCAGAAAGCGGCGGATAAACAGTTCAACCAGTTCCAACTCCGGCTTCAACTAAAGATGAAGAAAGTAATAAAATTAAAGCTGGAGGAAGTAATCAAAAACTGATGTTATTTAAACGAGGGAAAGCCATATCGCAAGCGCCAATCATTATAGGAACAAACCAGTTTCCGAAACCACCTATTGCAGTAGGCATAACAAAGAAAAAAATCATTAAAAATGCNTGAGCAGTAACTAAAACATTATAAAGTTGATAGTTACCNGCTAAAAAAGCATCTCCGGACTGCGATAATTCGAAACGCATAACCATAGAAACAACAAAACCTAAAACNCCGGAAATAGCTCCGAAGATAAAATATAGTGTTCCTATATTCTTATGATTCGTAGAAAATAATCATCTGTTAACTCAAGGATTAAGAAAGAACGACATCAAAACTTAAGAAAGAAATATTGAAAGAATTTTTAAAAACAAAAAAAGCTTAAACGACAAGATTCGAACTTGCGAAATATAAAAATATTTAATAGATTAGCAATCTATCGCTATAAACCGCTCAGCAACGTTTAAAGAAAACCGTAAAATATTATTCTTCCTTGGAGATTCGAACTCCAAACTCAATAAGAGATAAGTTTTTAAAACTTAAACGTTTACCAATTCCGTCAAGAAAGAAANAAAATTAAAGGACAATTATGGAAGCTTTTAAATAATTTACAATTATATCTGGATATAAACCAAAAAGAAAAGTTAAGAAAATAAAAGGAAAAAGCAAGTAGAATTCTCGCCTATTTAGATCTCTAAACTCTAAGATTGAAAATTGTTTATTATTACCGAAAGCGATACGATTGCATAATCACAAACTGTAACCTATCCCTAAAACCATACCAGATCCTGATAATAAAGCAGTTCAACTATTAGCTTCGAAACAACCTATAAAGATTAAAATCTCACCAATAAAACTACTTGTTGCCGGCAAGCCAATGTTCCCTAAAGTAAAAATTATAAAACAGACTGTAAAAATAGGCATAGAGTGAACTAACCCGCTGTAATATTTAACAATCCTCGTTTGATGTCTTTCGTATAAAATACCAATACANAGAAACAAAGCCCCAGAAACAATTCCATGACTAATCATTAATAAAATACTCCCTAAAATACCCTGAAAGTTATTTGAGAAAATACCGATAGTAACCAAACCCATATGAGCCACTGACGAATAAGCTATTATTTTTTTTAAATCGATTTGCTGAATCGTAGTTAAAGAAGCATAAATAACCCCAAAAATACTAATAGAAAANATTAACGGAGTAAAAAAAGCCGAAGCCTCTGAAAATAAACCAAGCGAGAAACGAATAAATCCGAATCCACCCAACTTTAATAAAATTCCAGCTAAAATAACCGATCCGGATGTCGGGGCCTCGGCGTGAGCTTCTGGTAACCAAACGTGAAAGGGAACCAAGGGCATTTTAACAGCGAAAGATAGAAAAAAAGCTATTCAAACAAATTTTATGATTAGCGGATCAAACTGTATTGTTTGAAGCTTTAGATAGTCCGTTGTCCCTGCCCAAAAATATAAAGCTAAAATAGCTATAAGCATAAAAACCGAACTTATAAGAGTGTATAAAAACAAAAGATATGAAGCCCTAATTTTACGATCTCTGGAACCATAAACGCCAACAATAAAGAACATCGGTATTAAAACCGCTTCAAACAAAACATAAAACATTAACAAATCTAAACTACAAAAAACGCCAAAAAGAATTGATTCTAAGATAAAAAAAGCTATATTATATTCTTTTATATTGGATTTAACAGTAGGACTTCAAGAAAGTAAAACACAAACAGGAATTAAAAAAGCTGTTAAAATGATCATAAAAAGCGCTATTCCGTCAATGCCTAGAATAGCGTTAGAATTAGCTAAAACAAGTCAATTTATACTACAAAATAATTGAAAATTTGAAGAAGTGGGATCAAACATAAAAAGGAGTAAGATCGAAAAGTTAAAGATAAGTAAAGATCAAAATAATGCAAAATTTCGATGAAATCACAAATTAGTTTTTTCAACGAACAACAAAACNATAACAGCAAAAAAAGGTAGCGTAATAAGTAAGGATAACATCAAAAATAAATTTAAAGATAAACGGGGATTTAACCCGCTATTTTATAAAAAAATAAAGGATCATCGAAATGAAACTTTAAAAATATTTGGGCAAATTTTTACCTCTATCCAAAGCTGNCNGGCAATGAATAATAGATACTATTGGAAGTTTTGCATCCGGGATCTAACACAGGGGGCAGAGCGAGGTTTAACGATCAAATTTTAGATGCGGTATTTGGGTTTACACTCAGCTCGCTACAATTACGGGAAATGTAGACTGTAAAATCTTTATTGAAATTAAAATAACGAAAAAATTTTATATAAGCTTGATCAGCCTTCACCACTTCTATCAAATAAAGTGGGATAAAAAGTTTTTCGAAACTGGATTTGAACCAATAACATCTTAGGTGTAAACTAAGCATTCTACCATTGAATTATTCGAAAAAAAAACTATAATTTATCTCTTCGCCCTAATTTTAATTGAATCTCTTCCGAAAGGGTTAAAACTTATCTTTTTTATGTAGTATAAATACATAAGCAAATCAGAACGAATTGGCATCCTAACTCGTTTTTTTGGTGTTTTAGGTGGATGAGATCACCATATGAAGTAGCCTGAGAGTTTACCTGCATCAGACCTCATTTGGCATAGTTCAACGAGTTCACATTCATTCCAATTAAAACTATCAAACAAAACCATTCTTTTAAAGTTGAAGTCGTTGTTTAGTCTAAAACTCTTTTCTGGTAAATTAGCCTCCAAGCTTTTATAGACTTTCTCAGAGACCTTGAAAATTTCAAAATTGCCGTATCATCACCTTCTTTTTTCAGAAATGATACCTTGCTCTATTAGCTCAAGCATTTCTTTTCTACCTTTTACAGGAGAAATTTCAAAATATAAATAAAACTTTTTTTTCATCAAACGTTAAAATAAAAATCTAAAGGAATTGAACCCTAATACTTTTGAAAATAAAAATCTAAAGGAAAAAAGCGAGAAAATAAAAGAAAATAAAAATCTATCGTTAAAACAAATAAAAAGGTTAGCATTGAATATAAACCTACAGAATTTATAGTTGAAAATAAAAATCTAAAGGAAAAAAGCGAGAAAATAAAAGAAAATAAAAATCTATCGTTAAAACAAATAAAAAGGTTAGCATTGAATATAAACCTACAG
>JGI24540J26637_10001264_pt1 | contig 11128 bp, 4 predicted proteins | sample NorSeaMetagenome_FD_26637 | JGI IMG/M metagenome (IMG submission 26637) | reverse complement strand
CCAAATCCTGCCGTTCCAAACCCTGTCCCCTAAACACCCCCTCCCCCACCCCCACCCCAGTCCCAATATGCGGTGTCGGTTCCGGGAACCCCGACGACTGCTGTGGTTGGAGTTTCGGCACTGGCGGCTGTGTCCCCGCGTCCTCGTGTTCGTACCAGTACCGTTTCGGTGACCTCGCTCTTGACCAATCGTGCCGTATCGACCCCTCAGGAGACCAGGGTGGTGATACCCCACCCAGTGGTGGCAACGGGGATAACGGGAGCGGGGAGAGCAACGGGGTTAAGGGTGCACTTGCAACGTTCCTGTCTAGGTTCACCATCGCTGTACCAGACCCTGAACCCATACCCGCTGACACGGGGGGTGGGATGGTCGTGATGACTATATCTAACCTTGAGTGCAAGAACATCTACCTCTCCACCCTGTCCGCTTCCCATCTCTCCCCCGCTAACTCAATGAGGTACCAAATAGGGGGGCTGGGAGCAACATGCTCAGGTGACTGGATGTTCGAGTACGGTTACACAACCGATTCAGGTGAATTCGTTAAGCTAACCTCCGGGAACTGTAACATCGCCGTTGTCGTAGCCGACAGTTCAGCGGGCCTTAAACTGACACTCGACAAGGACTCTGACGACTACAAAGCCACTGGTGTCACGGCAGACGATTGCCAACTTAACGTTAACATAGTAACGCTGGAATTCGGGGGCAGCCTGGAGGCTTGGATAATAGACCTTTTTGCGAAGCCTATTGAGGTTGTTGTAGAGACGCAGCTCGGTAACATCCTCTGCGCAGACGACGGACTTATCGAGAAGGGATTATCCGACTCTATCAACCCGCTCATACAGGACTTCAACGATAACATAGCGCCTGGTTTCCTGCTCAACTACCCTGACCCTGAGCCGTACGTCGGGTCCCGTGAGAACTTCGTTAAGTGGACTGAGCAGGGATGGATGGACGTTTTCAACGGGGCTGTGGACCTCATGGGGGTATGCCTACCCCTCAACGACATCGTGGGGGTCATCATAGGGGAGTCTGGAGACCTGAAACTCACCAATCTAAACGTTACGACGAACATCACAATTCCGACGTACGCTGACATGACCCTGGGTCTGGATGGTGTTAACGCAACCGGTCTCAACACGTTCTCTAAGTTCGACGTCCTGGAAGTCCTCCCCTCCATGGTGTACTCGCTGTCTGAGGAGCTCGACCTGGACTCCTTCGGTATCCAGGTCGGGGCTCACGTTGACCTGGAGCCACTTGAGCAGCTGGAGGGGAGCATACCGTTGCACACTGAGTTCGTTATCGAACTCGGGATCACGGAGCTTAAGACGGACGTTGTTAACTTCCTGGCTGTTGAAGCTGAACTGACGAAGGATCTGTATGTTGAGCAAGTCATTAAGTCACCGTTGTGTCTTGCCAACGCTATCAGCTCGGCTAACTTCACGGACCTCGGGGTGTCAGTTTCGATATCTAACTTCCAAGTGGAGCCCAAAAACGTCGAGGAGGGTGTTTTGGAGGACCAGATAGACAATTTCGTGAACGTTTTCGCGTCTGTTATGCTTGAAGATTTCAGCGAGTGGGTGACTGATTTCATCTCCGGTACTGTGCAGGGGCCAGTTAAGGAACTCGCGAACACGGTGATAACCAACATCGTGGGTGGTGCCGATGGTGCGTGCGAGGTGCACGAGGAGTGGACGAGCGGGAAGTGGGAGTTCCTTGAGTTTGACAATGCCCTTGAGATCATCATGAACCCGAGGGTTACGGACACAGCACCGGGTGAGAGGGTACAGCCCTTCGACCCTGCTGAGTATATTGACGACGAGCTGGTACAAAGGATCAAGGAAGGCTTCCTTTCCCCCGCCGGGATCAACAATTTCGCGGACTGCATCGTTGGGGGAATCCTTGGAGCCATAGGAGCGGAGGTTGACATTTCACCCATGGATGGCTTCAGGCTGCAGGTCAAGGACATCTATGTCGAGGGCTTGAACACCTTCTACGCCCTCAACGTGTCGACTCCTTCCCCTTACAACGTAAGGGCTGGGATAGGACTTGGAGACAAGGACGTTGGTAACTTTGGATTCGGGATGAAGGTCGTCATCGAGTTCGGAGAGAGCATCGATGAACTCGACGTTAAGTTCAGGTTCTCGGACCTAAGCATTGTCCTCGAGGCACTTGTCAAGGTTGAGGTTGCTACCCTCATGAACATGAGGCTTAAGCAAATGTCCAACCCAAGCTGCCTCATGTCAACCCTCGATACCATGGCGCTCGAAGAAATGTCAATATCGATGGGAGACGCCGAGATCGACATCGGAGTAACCACCCTCTCCTCCAGCACTAGGTGGCTCTACGGTGGAACCAAAGTCTCAGCCCTGCTCAACAAGATATTCGCTGCTATTTTTTGGGGTGCGACTCCCGTTGTTAATGAACTTGTCCGTGTCCTTCTCGAGGGCCAGGACGAGGTCTGTCTCAGCGACAGCAACCCGGTTCCAAAAGACACGGTTGTTGAAGAGTCCTCCTCGCACGGCTGGATCGCCCTTATTACGGGACAGAATCTGTTCGCATTCTTTTTCCTATTGGGGCTCTTGTACCTTTACAGATACAGGTCAAACACCAAAGCAAGGAAGAGGAGGCTTAAGCTCGCAGAGAAGGCTATTGAGGCAGGAAACTTTGACGATGCTGAGAAGATCCTCACCGGCATGAAGGGGCAGACGGACTGGAACACGGCGCTCGTTTTCCATCCTGACATTTCGCCGCTGATGCGCTACGGAGTCGTTGTTGTCCAGATATGTCTCCTGGCCCTTTTCGTCGTTGCCAACCTCCAGCCAGGAGCCTCTGTGGACCTCTACCTGAAGATTGCCCAAGACCCAATCGTCATACATGACCTCTTCCTCTTCACCCTGGCGGGTACCATTTCGGACATGCTCAACGCTGGGGTCTACTTCCTAGCCATAGTCATCATTCTCTTCTCTGGCTGCTACCCTTACTGCAAAGTAATGACGCAGCTCGTGTGCTGGTGCTTGCCAACCTCGAAATTGTCGCCAAAGCGTCGCGAGTCGATCCTGCTCTTCGTGGGCGCCATTGGAAAGTGGAGTCTAGTCGATACCTTTGTCCTTTTCCTGATGATGGTGGCCTTCAATATGCGCATCGCATTGCAGGAGGACGACGTCAGAGCTGACGTCTTCATCGTCACTAAGTTTGGCTTCTACGGATTCTTGTTCGCCACCATGGCGAGCTTGAGCATGGGCAGTCTCGTCCTTTGGTTCCACCGCTACACCACTGATTACATTGAGGTTGATGAGGGTGGACCAAAGATATCCCTCTCAGATATAACGCACCGTTACGGAAAGCTCTTGGTCAGGAGCACGAAGCGGGGGAGGTGGGTTGTCACGATGATACTCACCCTCACGGCGTTGGTGTGTATTTTGGGGAGCATCATTCCGTCTTTCAGATTTGACATTGAGGGCCTTGCCGGTATGGCTCTTGAGCTTACGCCGAACGTCAATCCTACTGTCGAGTACTCTCTCATTAGTCTCGGGCTAACTTTGCCTTATGCGACCCTCGACCCCAATGACATTATGATAAGATGGTGCCAAGCCACCTACTTCATATTCTCTCTCATTTGCCCGCTCTGCTACCTCGCCGGGCTCTGGATGCTCTGGTGCAAGCCCATGACTCTGGCGTCCCAGCGCACCTGGTTTGTGATGACTGAAGTGTTCTCCGAATGGGCTGCCATGGAGGTTTTCGTGATTTCCATTATTGCTTGTTCGGCACAAATCGGGCAGCTCGCGTACTTCATGGTCGGCGGAGCTTGTGACGAGATCGATCTTATTCTCCAGGAGGCAATGAAGGTAGACAAGGAGATAAAGAACTTCGTTGGGGAGCCCACTTGTTTCGGTGTTGCAGCTTATCTTGAGCCGGGAGCGTACCTCTTGTTGCTAGGGTGCATTGTCTTCACTGTCGTGGGTAGGTACCTGCAGGACTTCTGTCACAGAGGACTCGAAGACAGGCTGAAGAATAGTCCGAACGCCCAGGAGCACAAAGAAATCACCAGGAGATTGACGGAGGTAAACGGGAGGATGACCGTGAACAGATTCAGCGTGATGGTCGAGGAGGGGATGGGAGGCGCTAATGGAGGAAATGAGGATGAGGTCGTTGGGGCCAAGGAGAAGATGGGCTGCTTGAAGCGCAATCTCTTCCACTTTTGTGATAGATTTGGCTTGCTTGAGGTTGTTGACGAGGAATCTGAGGAGAGGGTCACGCTAGGCTTCGCCATGGAAGACGTAGAGGAGGAAATTGACGGTTTAAACCCTAGGGTTGGCCGGACGCAAGCAGTAGCCGCGCCTCCTCCTCCACCACCGGCGAAGCAGGTTGCTGGTGCCGTGAATGGGGACAACGATGTTACGAACCCAATGAGAAGAGGTGGAGGTTCGCAGGAGATGGAAGAAATGCGCACCGAGGGCCTTAGCAGAAGAGCGAGCAGCGTAGTGAGTAGATTGGAAGTGCGGCTCAGCGAGGACTCTAAGAAGGTCTCTTGGGGACGGAAGAAGTCTTCAGAGCCCAAGCTCGTTAAACTCACCGAATACAAGCTCAACCAAATGGATCTCAAGGGAGTGGGTGTAGCCCTCGATGATCTAGGGCTTGGGCAGTACAAGGAGGCTTTCATGAACGAAGGCATAGATGGTCCCGTACTCGTTGCCATGACGTTTGACATGGACGGAATGGACGAATGCTTGCGAGATGAGATAGGCGTCGAAAAGAAGGTCGAGAGGGCGAAGATTAAGGGTTGGGTTTCAAAAATGCTCAGGCAGGGGGCATGATTAAAGAGCAACAATTCTTTCAAATCAACACAATTTTTCCTCTTTTTCCTTCCCACCCTCCCCCGTACCATTGCGCCATTGTACAATATAAGAGGCTAATTTGCCCTCTGTCTGCAACTCTCGTAAGTTGGGCACATGTACTTGATGTTAATGAACGCGTCGGGACCTCCGTATAACTCGAACATCTCAAGAGTCTCCCTTATGAGCTCGCCAAGGTCGAGCCTCCTCCTTTGGCTGTAGTCGAACATATCTCCAAGGTTTTTCTCGTTCGAGCGGAAAAGGTTGAATACAGGCAGGATGCTGCGGAAGTAAGGAACAAACGCTTGGCCGATGTGGGGGTTCTGGAGCAACATTTGCTGAAGGATCTTCAGCACTGAGCAGATGATGTCGGGCTCCTTGGTTCCAAGGGCGTTATTGATTGGAAGAATGAGCTGGGGGACGACAGGAAGAAGCTTCTCGGGGGCAGCCTGGATCATATCAATGACCCCCTGAATAGCGAGAAACCTGTAAGGGTCGTCAACCTCCCTGAGGCCGTCAACAAAGATTGGGAGGTAGACGTGGTAATCGAGCTTCCTGACGTCGCTGCTCCAGAGGACCTTGTTTCCTCCGGCACAGTGATCGATCTTAACTGGAAGGTCGCCACGGGAGTAATACTTTCTGAAAACAGTGGCCTCAATTGCACGCTTCTTGTAGGCTCCTGCCCGGGGCACCTTGGGCGCCCTAAGCTTGGCAGACCTGACGGCCCGAATAGGTGGGGCGGTAAGGGGCCTCTTGGAGGCAGATCCGTCCTCATTGGTGAGCTTGGAAGTTGGGATCCAGAATTTCCCTGTCTTTTTGAGGTATCTCCCCACGTGGTTCAGCTCTCCAATTTTTTCGCTCCTGTGGGCCTCCTTCTTCTTTACGGCTCGTCTCTCGGAAGCTGTGAGGGGTCTAGGAGGCGCCTCGTGTATGATGGAGGACCCGTTAATATTGAAATTGGACCTGAGATGCACAGGAATCTCCTCCTCCTCGTCTTCGGCGAACTTCTTCGCAAATCCCTCCTTCGTCGGGGAGGTCGTTTTCATTAAGTCGGATATACTCTTGGTGGTCTTCAAGACGTCAGCAGACATACTCTTGGTCATCCTCTTGGGAATCTTCCTGTTCAGGTAACTCACAGGGTCCTTGGCAGCCCTCCTCACCCGATCGGGCGTCCTGTCCCTGTACCTGCAGCTCACGTTTCCACCCCACGTGTCTCGCATATGATAAGAGGAAGGAAACTTCCCGAATGGAGACTCTGCCAGGGGGGGCTTCAGGTGAGCAGGCCGGGACTCCTCGTTCCTGAGTTGATAGGACGACGTGAAGCATGTGTTAGCGTATACCCAAGCTTGGTAAAGCGTGCACTGTCGTCAATTAATCACAAAGAGATTTTTTCCACGCTCACCTGTACTTTTTCTTGACAATATCGCTCACGACTAACGAAGAAGCAATCGCCTGACTATCAGCAAGCATGGTTCTCGCGGCCGCCGTCATTGGCCTCTGGCCGTTCGCACTTCCTGGCATAGGACCAGGAGTCATAGGAGCCGGTGTCGCCATCGGGCCTGAACAGATCAAGGTTGTTAAGGTTCAGCGCTGGGAAAGAAAGGATCCTCACAGAAATCAGCACACAACATGGAGGGGTGGTCGAGGGAGGAAAATTAGCCTGAACAAACTAATTTCTCGTTGGCTTGGTGTTCTACGACAAATACCTGCGTATATTCCTTCCTTTCTCTGATGGAGGCGTCGCGGGTTGGGCGCTTGGACGGCAACATTGACGATGGAGACCATTCCTTCGCAGCCTCCCTCATGGAGAGGGATTCCTCACGTGAGTTTCAAGAGACAAATGATATATTGCTTAAGGATATTAGAGATACCAACAAGTTTGTGCCCGGTACGGCCATGTTGGATTCGTGGATGGTTAAAAAATACGCAAAAGAGGTGAGATGTATTGTATTTCCAGCGGGCAGGGAGCGTGGTGACCATCTGGAGTGAAGGAGGGCAAGAGGCAGCTAGCGTGATAACTAACAAGTCGAAATACGACACTGTTCCACGTTTGCCTTCGCGCGTTTGTTCATCGCAGTTTGAAGCGCTTCAGCAGCATAAGGACCCCTTTGAGGTTGATGTGTCCGATGTCAAGAAAAACATCAGGGGGAAGGAGGAGATTTACGCAGATTTCAGCGAGCCCCCCTTTCAGGATAGTGACCGCCCCAAAATATCGAAATCTGGTGTGTCCAAGCGCGAAAAGCTCTTTGAGTGTGCTTCCATGTTTTTTTCCACGAAGGTGGTCAACCAAAATACCCAAGACGACGCCCCAATCGACGCCGATTATCAAGACGTAAAGGGGGGGGTTCCTGAATCTCCACTCTGTGAATGTGTTGTACAAGAAGAACAAGTGAAACTTCCTCCGGCATCCTCCACTTCAGACCCAAGTTCCCAAACTGCCTCCCCCGTTTCTAATTGCCCTAATTCCACTCCTCGTGATGGGGGGGGTGATGGCAGCACACCGACACCGACGCCGACGCTGACACCCGAGAAGGTGTTTCTGCCCATTGGGTCAAAAGACCCAAAACTAAACCTGACCAATTCGGATGATTTTCATGCAGGTGACCGTAAAAATCACCACACTGTCAACGTCAACGAGCTTGAGATACAATTCCTCGAAGTGGACCAGTCAGAATACAAGTCGCGTGTTCTGTACGCTTTAGTATTCACTATTATAATTTATGTGGGGGGGAGCCACATGTATTATAACAAAGTTGTTAACTTGGTCAAGGCCCAGAATAATTATGGAGACCCGACTAGAGAGTTGTTGGGGTACAATTTTGAACTCTATACAATAACCCGTGGGTATGCTTTCGCCCGCATCAACCTCAACTTTCGCTTGACTTCATCTAGCCTCATGTTGGTCCTAATGCTATGGACCGCTGTTGTTAAATTGAGCCCCAACAGACACCACGATTCGATCATGTTATTCTTCAATATTACCTGCATCACAATTCTCACGCGCTTTCTCTACGACGTTATGCTAATGGGCGTCTACAGCCAAGTGCTTGGTTGCGTTAAAATTTCCGAGCAACAACCATTTTCGCGCTTGCACACCTTTCCAGACCTGTCCAGGGAGAACAACTCTCACATTGAAGCTTTAAATGCTTGTATACTAACTTCCAACAGGTCGATCTACGTTTGCATTATCATCGCTGAAGTTTACCTTCTCGAATTTACGAGGATGACGATAAGGAAACATTGGCACTTGCAGATTTCCTATCTCTATATCTACATACTCCTCATATTCGTCTTGCAGTATTACTTGCTCATATTCCCTCAAACTCCTTACAAAATTCTTGACCTTTTCTTCCACAACTTTTTCACCGGGACCTTTATTTACGTGGGGGTAATGTACAGGGAATTTGTCTCGTACCAACAGGCAAGAAAGAAATTTATCAATGAGGCGAAATCCATCTATACTCTGGACAAGAACCGAAATACGCAGATGCGTGTCTACTCCAAGTTGCAACATGAGGTGCAAAACGATGTGATTGCAATTGAGGGCACTGTCGCAGAAATGCTTTCGACGCTCTTCAACAAGGTCGAGAGGCCAGGTAGTGCCAATGATAGTACCGAAAGCATTAACGTTGACCCCTCGATGGAGGAAGAGGCCGTGTCTGAGATGAAGAATCTCCTCGCCAATGTCATCATGGTCAAACGTTCCATCCACCACCATGACATGATCAGACAAATAGACGACAAGAGCTACATAACTAGAAAAACGTGGGAGGGTTTGGACGACATTATCGCCATGCTCACTGAGGGTGAGAGGAACGTGAACGTCGTCTTCGGAGACGGCATTGTCAGTGAGGGAGGCGGCAAGTTGCCGCCGTATGAATTTTATCTTGACGGAGATGCCTTGTCCTTCCTTATGGCGGATGCCGTCAGAAATGCCAAAAAATATAGCCCTGGAGGAGAACAGGTGATGATGGTTTTCGACTTCAATGGAAAGGAGTTGATTGTAGACTGCCAGAACAAGGTGGGAAGCAAGCACAAGGCTCTCACCGCAGAGAACATCGAAAATATCTTCGCCAGGGAGGCTGACCTGGCCAACAGGGGTTTTGTCAGTAGCAACCTGGGACTGCCTGCTGCCTACCACACCGCCAAGTTCCTCCCTGAGATGGAATTGAATTTCTACGACAACCACGAGCATCAGAATTACGGGGAAGGTAATTTTGAGGTCGTGGTTCACTTTGAAGTCACGTGCACCTGCGAAATGAGGTTGGGCTCGATCAATAAAGAGGGGTCGTTTCCTGTGGGTCTAGTAGGGGTTGCAATAGACGACAGCCTTGTGGCGAGGAGAACGTCGTCCCTGTTGATGACGAGGTACTTAAACATCGAGGAGTACTACATTCTAGGAGTCAACCAGAAGGAGGTTCTCGACGTCGTTCCCAAGATCATGGGACGCGTTGAAGGCTACAAAAAGGCTGACATTATCTTGCTGGATCAGGTAAGACCGGACGAGGAGCCAAGGCAGCGAGCGTAGCAGCTGCCTAATGCTCCTCTATGCGATAAGCCAACTCCCCTTACTCGTCGCTTCGTTCCTCACCCAACTGTTTTCGCGATTCGCTTCTCGCTCATCACAGAACATTGACTTCCATGATGGAACGAGAATCCTCGGTACGAACATCGCCAAGATTCTTTACAACCACAAGTTCAAGGGTCTCGTGGTTATATTGTCTNCGAATTCTAGTAGGATCGAGGAGGCCATCTACATGAAGGTCCCAGGAGTGGACTGCGTTTGCGGGAAGCACATGACAACAACACAGAAATTAAACAGGATCAAGAGCGCGTGGGCCGAGAAGAATAAACCCAAACGAAGGAGGCCGTGGAGGGAGAGTCCGACTGTATACGGTGGGGGATCAAAAATGTGAATTTCTTGATTTTATGTGTAAGAAAGTGATTTTTTTACTCCACAGCTCCGTTTACACCCACGCACTTGGCCGTAACAGCGAGTAGTACCTCGTCGTGAACGTTGCACGCCTCGGCGAGTGTCTTTCCGTTCTTGTCTATTTTCATTAAGCACCTGCAGAACGCTGCGACTCCGAGCTTTGGGGACTTCTCTATATGGGACAGGAGGATGGATATGGAGGGGGAAATCTGGGACCATACGCGGAGGAATATTTCGACAGCTAATGCCACTGGGGGGGAGGAGAGGGTAGAGAAGGATGTGGAGAAATCGTTGAAGGTACGGATGGAAAGTACATGGTCGTTGAGGAGGGCGATTGCGGAGTGAGCTGCGGAAGCCGAGGTGGTTGAGGAGTTGTCTTGGTTCGTAGGGGCGACCTCTATCCAGTCGTCTTCGACCTCTAGCCCTCTGACGATCCTCTCCGCTCGTTCCATGTCAAGGTTTTGTCCGTAGTGAATTTTAAGGCAGTGGCAACCCTTCAGTATAATCCCCGTCTCCCCGCCGTAGACAACCCCGGCGAGCCAAACCTCCCCGACGGCACCCAGGAAACGTAAGATGTATGATTTCTCGGATTTTGGAAGGGATGCGGCGGCAAGGGTTGAGAGGTTGAGCAGGGTTGAGAGGGGGGAAGGGGGTTGGGAGGGGGTTATACGGTAGGATTTTTTTCCTGATTTTTTCAGAATGAGGAGAGAACCGACGACGATTTTCCAGTCTATTGACGAGGGGTCGTGGGGAGCTTTGTTGTTTGCTGGGTTGGTGAGTTTGTGGAACATAAGGGAAGGGTTTGGTATAGAAGTAGGTTGCGGTGGCGAGGGGGACGCCTCGTTCTTCGACCACGTTAGATCCATCTCTTTTGACGAGCATGCATGGTTCAGGAGGGATACGATAAAGTTGTCAACGCCATCGTTGTAGTAGTCTGCGCCGAGGTCGGACGTGGAGAGGAGGTCCAGGAGGGTGGAGATCAGCCAGTCGACGATTATCTGGGAGGACAGGAAGGGTCTGGTGAACGAGGGGCTGACGTATTTCACGAGGGATGTTTGGTCGATCCAGGGTAGGACTTCCCACTCAGTGTTATCAAGAGTGACCTGCACCGCTACTTCACTCGTAATCTCAGGGAGGAGGAAGAGAGATTCGAACGCGTCGTACGCCGACGCGCCCCGCGTTGTTGCGGACACGAACATGTCCTTCGCCGACGGTGTAAGGAACGCGAGGGCTTGAAAGATTGGGGGGCTGATGGTGGAGTCGGATGAGACCAGGAGGGATTTCAAAAGCGTGACGGTGCTGTCGAGGTCGAAGAACGCGTTGTTCTTGTGCCTTTTAACCACCTCGTGTGGGGTATTGTTGG
>JGI24540J26637_10001263_pt1 | contig 11131 bp, 9 predicted proteins | sample NorSeaMetagenome_FD_26637 | JGI IMG/M metagenome (IMG submission 26637) | reverse complement strand
CCCCACCCGTCCCTGCCCCCGGGGTACTGCCTCACCGGCGGGCCGTGGCCGTGCGGGTGCGGGCCGTGGGCGTGGTACCCGTTCCGTTCGTCGTCGTGGTACCTGCGATCGTCGTGGTACCTGCGATCGTGGCCGTGCCCCCGGGTCTCGTCCCTCTCGTGTCCGTGCTCGAAGGATCGGCGGCGGCGGTCGTATCCTCCCTCGTGCGACTCCCGTTCGTGGTACCTGTCATCCCTGTGACCGTGGTGGTACCGTTCGTCGTACCCACGATCGTCCCTGTAGTACCTGGGACCCTCGTCCCTGTAATACCTCGGGTCCCGCGCGTCATTGTCTGCGGACCGAGGGCCGCCGCCGCCCGCTCCGTTCAGATCGGGAAAAGAGTCGCTGCGATCGGGGGAGCGGGCGTGGTGGTGGTGCGACGGCGGCGGCATGGACGCGGGGTGGCCGCCGGACCACGGCGCCTCACCGATCCTGGGCTTGTGCACCAGCGCGCTCTCCTCCGCACTGGGCTGGTTCCAGGTGTGCGAACCCTTGGGGACGAGCTCCACGTTGGGATCCAGCCCTCCGTGTTCCCTCTTCTGGCTGGGCAGGTTGATGGGCTTGGGCGCGGAGATGCGCCCCAGGGACACCATGCGCCCCACGCGATGGCCACCGCCGGGTCTGTGATCGTGGAGGGGGGATTCGGTCAGGGTCGGGGTCGGGGATCGCGGGGCGGCGGGGTTCGTCGCGACACGTCGGAGGCGGAAAAGTTAGGGTAACACCGGGGCCAAGTGGACACGAATGGCAACAGCCGCCGCGCCCGGACCCGCGCGTGGCGACGCGTGATCGTGTGAGGCGCGGTTCGATCAGGTGAGCGATCCCCGATGGACACCGGTGACCGATTCGGCGGGTCGGATCGGCTCGAACGCATCGCGTCGGGCCGTGCACGCACCTGGAACTCATGTTGGCGCCGCTTGGCAGGGGTTGCCTCGTCACGCGTGTCACGTGGGGGCAATCGATTCACGGGGGCGGAGATCTACCCTCGCTGCCGTCGACGATGCCGCGAAACTCGCAGATACCCGCCTCGCCTCGAACTTAAGCCTGCGGTCTCACGCGCGAGTTGCTATTACCGAACCCGCGCGCTGACGACGCTCGCGACAGCGGCGCTTTGTGGCGCCCCGCGATGACAGGCGGGAAAATACGCGCCCGAAAGAAGCCTGACGCGGACGATCGAGTTTGGTTAGAAGTCAAACGCGTCGAGGTGTTGGGGTGGGACGCATTCCCGACCGACAGCGAGGAGATTGGCGTCGTCCTCGCGTCGGTTAGCGTGACCGGAGGACCGAGGGCCCTTCGGTGCTGGTGGGGAAGCGTCCGGGGCAGGGTCGGGGCGCGAGGGGCGCGATGGGCGCCGGCGCCGACCCGCCCAAGATGGGCGGGTCGAAAATGAGGTCGCGCGGGACCGGTGGCGGGGTCAGGATTCCCGCCCTACAGAGGCAGAGACGGGCGTACCACGATACGGGGGTGGGCAGGGCGAAGTCGACGGCGGCGGCCAAAGAGTATGCGGGTACTAAGAACGCGCGGGCGAAGAGGGTGGCCCGGGACGAGCGAAAGGATTGGGAGAGGGCTCGGGCGAGGCTGGAGCGCGATAAGGAATTCGCGGAGATGTCAGACACGATGATGGACTACCTCGAGGACGAGTTCACCTCGGTGTTTCTCGCCATCCTGTACGCGTTCTCCATCGTGTTCTTCATCCTGGCCATCGTGAGCAGGTGGTACGGGAGCAGGAAAGCCATATGGGGCTGGATCATCGGCCTGTCCGTGCCGTGGTTCGTGGCCACCACCGCGTACCTCATCGAACCGAGGATGGAACGGTGGACCGTAGACGGGATCACCAAGTTCTACTTCCGCCTGCAGGAGCTGAGCAGGAGCGACGCGGCGACGGTGACCGAGACGCTAGAGAAGTGGTGGGAGTGGCGAAAGGTGCAAAAACCGCCGAGGGTGTTCGGCGTGTAACTCAATCGGGTGGGAGACCCGACTGATATTTCGTAGGAACGATTAGGCTTAGGTTACTTAGATAACGGTACATGTTACGTACAACACTGGCATCACCTCATCGGCGCCGTCGCGATGCGGGACGCGACCGCATCCTCGACGGTCCCCACTCCCGCCTGGCACTCCAGATCCCCAGCCTTGTAGTTCTTCTTGATGGCGTCCTCGTCCCTCAAACCCGGGAGCGTCGACTCGACGTCCACCTCGACCGCCTCGAACAGAGCCCTGGTCGCCGCGATGTCATCCTCCGTCGCGTCGAAGCGGCACACGAGCACCTCGCCCGCGTCCTCCGCCATGCCGAACCTCTTCAGCCCCTCGGTGATGTGCTTCAGACCGGACAGGTTGAAGACCAACTCGGAGTGGAGGGTGTGCGTGACCAGCGCCTCCCTCTCGTGCGCTGCCATTGACTTGTGCGCCGCCAGGTGGAGAGCGAAGACGCTCTGAACCTTGCTCGGGTCCAGCAGCGCGAGCTCCGGTTCCAGCGATCGACCCAGCAGCTTGGCGTGAATCTCCCCGGCGTTCGTCACATCCTTGAACATGATGGCGGTCAGGTTACGCTCCGGAAACGCCTGCGCGACGACGGATGGGAACAAATTTGTCAGAGGAAAATATCTCGTCGGCGGCGGCGGTACGCGCGGGTCGGGTCGGGCGTTGGCTCGACGAGGAACCCGGCCGCGCGGGTTTGGGCGTGTACATAATCCATGCGGTGATATCCGGCCATCGAATCGTCACTCACCTCAAACTTGAGAACCAGGGGCGCGACGGAACCCATCTCTCTCTCTCTCTCTCTCTCTCTTCACGCGGTTCAGGAAGGGTTTGTTATTTCCGATGTCTGCGTCGACGTCGCGATGGAAGCACGTCAACGACGGCGTCGAGCGGACTGGACGCGCCGATGCGATACCTCGAGGTTGACGTCGAGTTGACGAAGGCGCGTGAAACCCGGGTCGGGATGGTCCACGCGTGGCCAAGTGGAGCNCGTTCGGATCCGAGGCCAGATTACTGTTCTTCTCGGTGCTCCCAAATCTCGCTGCCAAAAAGTCTCGGGGGAACCAGGGAGACGCAGTGCAGAGCGCGCGCCATACCTTGGTTAGGGTGAAACCTGGGAGATGGCGCCGCGTTCACCGTCGAGGAGGTCGCGGTCGCGATCCCTTCGCGATGAGGACGGGCTGGACTCGTGCGGCACGGCGCCCACGCCCACCCGGCGGATCGTATCGCGTCCGCCAAACACGCCCGCATCCAAGCTGAAAGTCGCCGAGCTCAAGGAGGAGCTCAAGATGAGGGGCCTGGAGACGGACGGGCTCAAGGCGACGCTCGTGGAACGTCTGGAGGCGGCGCTGATGGAGGGACTGGACAACGCGCGCGCGGAGTCGGAGAGGACCGGAGACGCGATGAACGTGCGCGACGTCGCCACATCCCCGTTGAAAACTCGGGGTGGTGGCCGATACCTTGGCAACCTGAGGGAGGGTCAGGGGGGCATGAGCTGGCCCCTCCAGGCGATCCTGGCGTTCGCGATACTCATCGTGGCGTATCTGGTCACCCCGCGGGGTGCTCCCGTTCCCAAGACGTCCCCCCTGTCGCAGACCGCCCCGCCCCGCGAGTCCGTTCCCGAGGCTCCTCAATCCTCCGAGGCTCCTCAAGCATCTGAAGCTCCTCGAGCGTCTGAAGCATCCCCGACGCAAGCATCCCCGACGCCGCCCCCCGCCGCGCCCGTCGACGAGGATCCGGACTTGGCGTTGTGGGCGGCCCCCAGCTGCGCGGCTGCGGCTCAGGAGAAGGAGGTGAGCCGGTTGACGCCGGATGACTGGTCGGAGACGATCGCGGTGTTCATGGACACGGTGAGGGAGGCGGACGCCGCCGGGCGGGGCGGGGCGCGGAGCGTGGCGGGCGTCGGCAAGGGTCCGTCGCTGCTGCTCGTGGCCAACGGGGACAGGGACGAGGCGCGGCGGCAGGCGAAGGAGGTGGTGGCCGCGTTCGAGCGGTGCACCGAGGATAAGTGCGTGCTCAAGCTCGACTGCGGGGCGGTGGCGCAGACGGCGGAGCGGACGTCGGAGAGGGAGGCGAGGGGTCAGCTGCAGAAGGTCATCGCGACCTTCCTCCAGCGGTGCCCGCGGGGCGTCGCCGTCTTCGCCGGGGTTGACGCGTTCACCCCCGAGCTGCTGGGTGCGATGATACCCGCGCTGAGCGAGGGTGGGCGGTACATGCGGGACGGGCGGGAGATAAGAGCCGACCTGGCCACCTACGTCATGACCGCCGCGCTGGCCAGGGAGCAAGAGGAGCTGCGGGAGTGGATGGAGAGCGAACGGCAGTTCGCGAGGAGCGCCAAGGATGCGCTGTCCAAGCTGATGTACAGCCGACGTAAGGACGAATCGACGGAGGATGACGGATCGGTCGGGGCGTTCAGGAGGAGGATAGACTTCGTGGCGCCCCTGAGGTGACGTTGAAAAAAGTAAAGAATCATTAGCTACTTTATGGTGGCGTCGACTCGACTCGCCTTCCCTGACTGCTGCGCGCGGTGCACCCCGCGGCCATGGTGTTCGAGTTGGAGAACCACGAACGGCCGCGGGTGTGTCATCAGTGCCGTCGCTTGGGATTTTGGCTGGGGTCCCTTTGCGCGACGGCCGTCACGTTTTGTGCACACTCAGACAAACGCAGCAGAGGGAGGCGACGGGTTCGACGCCGTTACTTCGTCCCTTCTTCGGACTTATTTACATCTTACCACCGATCGCCGCGAGGATCTTCTCGAGCTTGTCCATGGAGTCCACGTAGCCGTCGCCGTTGAGCTTGGAGTGGACGAGCTCGCCATCCACCACCACCTCGAACGCGCCGGACGTGTCCTTCGTGGGTTCACCCTCGGCCTCGACGCCTGGGTACTTCGACTTGACAGCATTCTCCACCTGCTTGTAGCGAGGACCGTAACCTGCGATTGAACGACGGAAAAGTGGGTGGATAGTCAGCGATACGCGCCTGGAAGACCGGCGTCCGGGTCGGTTCGGCGGGGAAAACGGGGGTCCCTGTCGCTTTTTCAAGATTTCCCGGGCCCGCCGCGTTGGGACGTGTGGGCGATGGAGCTCACCTCAGCCACCGCAGTACGTGACGTGCATCTTCACCATGTTTGTGACGGAGGTGTGGAGTCGAGCGAGGGAGCGCCCGAGAATGGTGTTCGGCACTGGGAGCAGTGCGCGACGTTGTGACCTCCTCATTCTTCGGGTTTCTACTTCCGTCGGCCACGTGTTTGTCATCGACCATCAGGACCTTTGTCACACTTCCTGCCGGCACCAAACCCGACCCCATTTTAGACATGTTCGTTAGAGAGACATCGTCGAGTTTGTTTGTATTTCCGTATTTAATTCCACATGTGTATGTGCATTCATGTAGGATGGATAATTTACGAGCCGCGCCAACGAAAAGCCCGGCGAATCTTGTTTGTAACCGACAGAACAAGTCCGCGCGGAACGCGAACGCGAGCTCGACGACGCGACACGACCTTCGCTTCGTCGGTTCCATCGCGATGGGCTCACGCGACGACAACGTGGGCCCGGCCTCGCCCGTGCGATGCATCGGCGGTAAGACCGTCGCGTGCTTTCCACAGCTCCGATCCCCGGACCGAGGTGTCCGAGAGCCGCTCATTCCATCGGGCCGCGCCACCCGGAGTGGCTCGTCACCCGGATACAGCGACCTATCCGACGACAAGGATGACACCGAACCCACCGTCACGGGCCGCAAGGACCGTGAGCTCGAGCAGTTCACGGTGTATCCTCGGGGGGGCGCGGCGATGGGCACCTCGGACGACGACGGCGACGCGAGGGACGCGGCCATGTTCGCCAAGGGAGACGGACGCGCGCCATGGGAGGCGGCGTCGTTCTTCGGGTGGAGCAACAGGCTGAGGGGCAAGAACAAGAAGGGCAGGTGGCGGGACAGGCAGCACTGCGGCCCCGACCCCACGCACTGCGGTGGTGGCGTGGGGTGCCGCAGTCCGCCGAGCGCACCCACGCCGCGGTGGTGGATGGGGTGGTGGAGCGGCGTGTGCACGTTGGTGGTGGCGGCGGGCGGTCCGTTCGGCGCCGGTCTCGCGCTGGGGTACACGCGCGCGGCGTACAACACGCTGGTGTGCACCGAGTCCGATCAAACCGAGATTGGGGCGTTCGTGGACTGCGACGGCGGCGCGGTGGACGGGGACGACTTGGTCAACTTGGAAAACGCGTTGCTCGCGGGCGCAGTCTTTGGTGCCGTCTTGGGCGGGTGGGCGATGGATTCGATGGGCCGACGCGGTGCGATGCGCGCGTCGGGAGCGATCGCAGCCATCGGATGGATCGCCATTCCCCTGGGTGGCGCGGACAGCACCCTCGCTCTGGTCGGAAGGGCGCTCACGGGCGCGGCGGCCGGGATGTCGTCGGCGGTGACCCCGACGCTGGTGGCGGAGACCGCCACGAAAGCCTCCCGCGGCCAGCTCGTCGCGTTCGGTCAGCTCGCGTTCTCACTCGGGGTCCTCACGCAGATCGCAGTCGCTCTGGTAGGCAAGTGGGTGGACTACGGGGTGCTCGCGTTGGCGGGTGCCTTTTACAGCGTTTTGTACGCGGCGGTGGTTGGCACGACGCCCGAGAGCCCGAGGTGGTTCGCGTCGCGTGATAACTCGGTCGGTGTGCACAGGTCCCTCGCCGTGCTACGCGCGCTGCCGGTGACGTCTGTGGAGGTTGAGGAGGAGGCCAAGACGGTGATGCACTCGGTTCGTCTCACGCCGCCGGTGAGGGAGGAGCAACGGTTCTCGGTGCTCAACTTCTTCACCCAGCGGCATCTTTCGCAGCCCCTCTTGGCGGGGCTCGCCCTCATGGCCATGCAACAGCTCGGCGGGCTATGCAGCCTGGCGATGCACGGAGTCAACTACTCCATGAGCAGAACGAACGGGTCGCCGGATGAGGTCGCGGCGGTGTTTACGACGTCGCAGGCTTTTGGATGCGTGGCTTGCATGTGGCTCCTCGGTGAATCAGGACCGGGCCGACGCATCGCTCTGCTGGTGAGCCTCGCGGGCGCGACGGTGGCCAACCTCGTCATCGCCATCACGCTCAACCCGCTCTTCTTCGGCGCCGCACCCGTGTTTGGCTCGGGTGCGGCGGATGGCGCCTCNGTTGCTCAGTACGTCGCNGCGACTGCGTTTGCGTGGTTCCACGCCGCCGGACTNGGAACCGTCCCTACGCTCGTGGCCGTCGAGTCGTTCCCGCAGTACGCGCGAGGTAAAGGCGTGGGTTTCGTCGCGGGTGCCGGGTGGTACCTCGCCCTCTGTCTCAGGTCTGGTTTCCACTCGTTGGTTGCGTATTCGGGTGGCCTGGCCGTGTTCACCTTCTTCGGCGCGGTGACGGCGGCGGGTCTCAGCGCGGTGGCGCCGCGGGGACAGAAGCTGGCACCGCCCGAGGCTGACCGCATGGAGCTCGAGGAGGTGCACGCCTGGGAGGAGGTGGATCTCGCGGCTGGGAAGTACGCGTATCTCCCTTGAATTAGCTTAGTCGACTTTGAAAGAAAAACAGGTGAAAGCCTCTGGTTTCAAGTTTGATCGACAAATCCAAACCAGGAAAATTGGGCGGCGGCGGCGGCGCCAACAGAATCACATCGGACCGGCACAAGAGGTTGAGCACGACGCGAGTGAACCGCGACGAGTGAACCTTTCGACGTGCACCATGGACATCGACAACCTCGACCCGCAAATCGCGGACCCGTCGTCCACGGTCAACATGGTCCTCAAGAAGGCCAAGACCAACCTCGGCAAGCGCGCTCTCATGAAGAAAGCGCCAAAGCTCGTGGAGACCGAGGGCAAGATGTGCGTCATGCTCCACGGCGGCAAGAGCAGCCAGGTTCTGAAGAACCTCATCACCGACCTCTCGGTGCTTAAGAAGGGCGAGTGCCACAAGATGACCCGCAAGAACGACGGCATCCGACCCTTCGAGGGCGGCGGCGAGACATCCCTGGAGTTTTTCGCGCAGAAGGCTGATGCGGGCGCGTTCGTGCTGGGCACCCACCAGAAGAAGCGCCCCGACTGCCTCACCCTCGGTCGATTCTTCGACTATCACCTGTTCGACATGGTCGAGCTGATGGTGAGGAACTACAAGTCCATGGACGAGTTCGGGTCGGNNGGCAAGGGCGCGGTGCTGGGCTCCAAGCCGTGCATGGTGTTCCTGGGCGACAGGTTCGAGACGGAGCCCGCGCTCGTGATGGCGAAGAACATCCTGATGGACATCTTCAGGGGTAAACCCGCGAGTAGGATCAACCTCAAGGGCGTGGACAGGGTGATCATCTGCACGGCGCTGGAGGACGCCGTCATGTTCCGCCAGTGCGTCATCAGGTACAAGAAGAGCGGCACGAGGCTGCCCAAGTGCGAGCTGGAGGAGATGGGCCCGTCATTCGACTTCGTCGTGGGCAGGCACCAGGACCCGCCGCCGGACGTCAAGAAGCACGCGTACGCCAGGGCGAAGATTGGAAAGAAGGTCAAGAACGTGGAGCACGACTCGCTGGAGGGCAAGGTTGGCCGCATCTACGTGGAGAAGCAAACCGGACTGGAGGAGCTGGCGTACATGAAAATGAAGGGCCTGAAGAGGGAGAGGAGGCAGGCTGCGGAGGAGAGGGAGGCGGCCAAAAGGGCGCCGAAGAAGTCCAAGACGGACGACGACGACGATGGAGAGGACAGCGACTAATACCTCTCGCGTTATCAATCCTACCTTTTAGCTCTAACGATACTAAGTCTAACAACTTCCGCGCCTCACTGCCCGTAGTAAAAATGCGGCGACGCCTGCCTCGTGTCCTTCGCCGACGCCGAGCCCGGGTCCTCGCACGGTTCCTTGCACGTCCCGGCGTCGTTCGGATCCGGCGTCGCCTCGTTGCCGAGCGGCCGTAAAAAGTCCGTCGGTCCCGCATCCGTCGGCCAGAGGCAGTCCACGATCTTGTTGCCGTAGTCCGCTATCCTGCACTGGCCCCTCTTGCACATGCACAGGCAGCACGACGCATCCGGCAGGGAGAACGCGGACGCGGGTATGATCATCCTCGGCACGCCCGGAGCGCCGTACCAGAACCGGAGTCCGGTCCACGTCTGGTCCACGAAGAACTCGATGCGAACGTGGTGGTACCCCGCGCTGAGGTAGACGTGCGCGTGCTTGGTCCTCATGTCCGTCTCCCCGGTCTCGCGGACGCTGAACTCGTTGTTCACCGCCAAACTACCGTCCACCCACAGCTTGGCGCCCTCCCTGTTCTCCAGCTCGAGCGTGTACGTGTTTGTTTTTTCGATGAACAGGTTGCCGGTTATCCTCGCCGCCCACCGGTCCTGGTACGTCCGTCCGTCGTAGTAAGGGAAGGCCGGCGCCACGTCGGAGCCCATGAGCTGCACCTCGGGCCAGATACCGAACGTCCCGGGCTTGTTCACCTGNGTCATCCACGTCACCAGGTCCGGGGGCTTACCGTCAAGATTCGGTATCGAGTAGAGCCTGCTGTAGTACTTCCACAGCGCCAGCTGCAGGCCCGCGACGCGACGGCCGAGGGTGGGGGCGTTGAAGTCGCTCAGGTCGGCCTGGCCCTCAGCCCCCCGCGCTAACGCGAGGAGGAGGAACACCACATGGACGACCACCGCCCGAGCCCCCATCGCGCGTTTCAAATGTGTGCGTGTCAACAACGGGCGCCCCAGAAAAAAGGCACTCNAACACTCTGACACCCACGCCGCCAACATGACGAAGTTCGACAGCGTGCAGATCAGCCATCGCGGCAAGGAGAAGGGTAGCTCCTACACTACTGCTGAGCTGCGCAAGAACATGGCCATATTCAAGGCCACGGGACAGCATCCTGAACTGGAACGGAGAGCAGAGGAGGCGGCCGCTACGACTTCAGCTGGGTTGCCCCGTGCCGATGCGAATAGGCCTCACGTGTACATGGACTTGACGGCCGACTCCGAGTCGTTGGGCACCATCGTCGCGGAGGTATTCGAGGATATCGCACCGTCGGCGTCGCGTGAGTTCGTCCTGCGGTGCACGGGATCAGGGAAGGGAAGGGGCGGGAAGGAGGTCTCGTACCAGGGGACGGAATTCTTTCGCATCGTCGATTCGGTCCGCCTCGACGGCGGGCCTCCAGGGAAGGAGGGGGGCGTGAAGGTCGAGGAGAGCCGTCGTCTGACCCACTCCGAAGCGGGGATCATCTCGTTGTTCCCGGATTCCGCGCAGTTCACCATCACGCTCGGTCCGGCGTCTCATCTCGACGGCAAGCAACAGGTGGTTGGGAGGGTCGTTCGAGGAAATAAGATCCTCGCCGCTCTCTCGGACGCCGAGGTTGACGGGGAGTTCTTTCCGGAGAAGAAAACTGTGGTGGCCGCGTGCGGTACCACGACGATTGGAGCCGCGGATGCACCGGGTGGGGTGCTGCATATGGCGGCTGAGCTCAGGATGGAGAGGGCGCAGAGCGAGGCCGAGAGGGCGGCGAGGATGAAGGCTGAGACTAAAGAAGAAACCCGCGCTCGGTTGGACCGGGAGGCTGCCGAGCAGGCGGAGCAACTCAAGCGGTCCGTGGCTGACGGGCTCGCGCAGGCTAACAAGAAACAGAAGACGACGGAGACCGCGTTTCAGAGGGGAGGCATGATGGACGAGTTGTTGGGAGATATTAGTGACATGTCGAGCTCAGACGACGAGGAATAAAATATTTATGTAGCGGGCGTAGTTTGTCGCCTCTCAGATCAAAGGGCTGCGATGAGATCGTCGATGATCTCGTCGGCGATGGGCGCGGGTGCCCTACCCTTTGCCATGTCGTAACCCTTCCTCCTCTCCACCCCGGTAGGCTCCGTTAGGGTCTTCTCTCCCAGCAGACCGAACGGATCGATCATCTCGCACACGACGCTGAGCGCGGCGCAGTCGGCGGGCGGGGTGGAGTCGACGGTGGCCATCCTCAGCAGGGTCGCCGCGAGGTTCAACCGCTTGGTGTACCCCTGACCTTCGTCGCCCTTCTTGAAGTACAGGTCCTGGTACTTGACGTCGTACAGGTTATCCACCAAGCGGGCCGAAAGATCCGCGAGGAGCAGAGGACCGTTCCCCCTCAGCTCGCCGCTGCGGACGATGTGCGTCGAGAAGCCCTGCTTCGCCGCCGC
>JGI24540J26637_10001260_pt1 | contig 11143 bp, 9 predicted proteins | sample NorSeaMetagenome_FD_26637 | JGI IMG/M metagenome (IMG submission 26637) | reverse complement strand
ATCCTGTGTATCTGAGTCATTCATATCGGCTTGAGCGCGAGTGAGAGTGAGGCGAGCGAGGTTCTAAGCCCAAAAAAACACTTCTTCCGAGGCGAAACCCGGCAGCTTTTCGTTTGATTTCCCGAAGCGACGCGAGGAAAGTGCCGACGAGACTTGAGGAGTGAACAACGGCATAAGACGCGCACGCGAGAACGCCATCAAGTGGTGGGTAGCTTGTCGCCACAGCGGCGACAATGGCGGACTACGGGCAGTGGTTCTCGCTCGCCGACGCGGATGGCGACGGCAGAGTGAGTGGTGGCGAGGCGATACCTTTCTTCCAGCGGTCCGGACTGCCTCAGGAAAAGTTGGGAATGGTGTGGCAACTCGCGGACCAACCGCCTCGGGGTTACCTCGAGAGAGTACAGTTCGACGCCGCGATGCAGCTCATATCTGTCGCACAGGTGCTCCCCTTTCCTTCTCATGCGATATTCTCCAGGATGACCCCCCCGGACACCCCCAATTACCCTCCCGACGTGCGCCAATTCTGAAACAACGTTCCCTAACCAAACTGCAGAGCGGCGGTGAGCTCGACTCCGCGCTTTTGAACAAGATTGCCGGCGGTTTCGCATCGTTTCCGGCTCCGAAGATGCAAGGTTTGACAGATAGCTCACAGCAGCAGGCGCCTTCAATGATGATGGGTGGTGGGCTACCTGCGCAAGGCCAAGCAGCACCATCGGCACAGCCACAATTAACAACGGGGCCCAGCGCTCAGATGGGGATGGGAGGCATGGGAATGGGCGAGATGGACACCAAGAGTCTGGCGTCGGGGGAGTGGCCACCTGTCACCTCCGCGGACATGGTGAGATACCAGCAGGTATTCCAACAGACGGATGCGGACCACGACGGCAAACTCACCGGCGGTGAACTGGTGCCTGTGCTCATGTCCCTGAACGCGCCAAATGAGCTGCTCAAGGACATCTGGGCGCTCGCCGACACAGATAAAGACGGAGTGCTCAACTTCCAGGAGTTCATCATCGCGATTTATCTCACCGAAAGAGCTCGCGAAGGTCGCCAACCGCCGTCGAGCCTGCCTCCCGGGCAGTTCCCACCCATGGCGCAGGGGCAGCAGCCACAGCCTCAGCAACCACAAGCCGCGCAGGTTCCTCAGAGCAGAGGAGCGTTGGACGCCGATCTATTCAGTGGTGGCATAGACCTGTCGTTACCATCAATCTCCGGCACGGGGATGGGACTTGGAGCTCAAGGTGGTGACATGATGAGCGGCGGTGCTATACCCCCTGCGGTTATGCCACCGGCTGCGTCAATGCCGCCAGCAGCAAACATGCCACCAGCTTCAAACATGCCTGTCATGCCGGTGACATCGGGAATGAGCGCGCCGATCAGTCAGACAACCGCTGGGACTGGTGGAGCTGTGGAAGCGGGATACAGTTTTCGAGGCCCGCAGATTTGGATCTCTCGGGTACCACAGGCCCAGAGGTTGACAGGTTAAAAAGTGCGAGGGTAGACGCGGAGGCATCAGACAGGCAGCTCTATGAGAAGGAGCAAATATCGACGCAGGCCAAGGTGGACTCCGCGACTTTATCTCAGAAGCTACAAGAGCTCGTGTTGTTTCAGCGTAGATGTGATGCGAATCTGGTGGAGGCTGCAGACAGGGCTGAGAGGGCTGAGAGGGAGGTGAACGAACTTCGGCAACGGGTGGAGCAGGTGACGGCAGCCGTGGAACAGGTGTCAGGGAACCTGGACGGGTCCAACTCGCGCACAGCAAACGCAGAGGCGGAGAAGGCCAAACTAATGCAGCGACTGCAGCAGCTTCAGGCGGAACAAGCGAATTTAGCGAGCGGCGGCGTCTCTCACGCGCAGGCAGCTTTGGAATCTGAGTTGCAAGCAATGCGAGCGCAGGTCGCAGCCGCCGAGGCAGCTTTGGGTCCGTATCTTGATGCATCGAGTCGGGCTTCTCAACAGCGTATGCAGCTCGACGCCAAATTGGCGGAACTTCGCCTATACGCAGAGGGAGCATCAGGAAATCAGGTCCCCAAGCTGCCCACGTGGAGAGACTGGACCGATCTCGAGGATGAGGGATTCGACGCCGTCAAGCTCGCATGGGGGAGTTGGGCACGCGAAAAGGCATCTAATCCACCTCTGCCTGACTTTCAGCAACAGCAGCAGCAGCCACAGCATCTAACAGTAGCGTCTCCGACGACAAATGTTTCGACGCCTCCGCCTCTGATGCAACCGACTCCGACAACGGTGCCTGTTGGAAATAATGCGAGCGCAGCGAATGGAGCTTGGGCCGCATTCTAGCTAGAGAATTACAATAGAACAACATCTAAGAAACCGTCTCAAGTATCGGCTGAGTACGAAGGTCCTTTAGGGTCAACGTCCCCCTCAGCTCGTCCCGAATGCTACTGAGAAAGGCGTTGGGGTTCTCTGTGCCGCTGACTTCAAATGAAAAATAGAACAGCACCCGCCGCTTATCTGAAGAGTTACCCCCACCACAGTGCAGCAGACGAGAGTCAAACATGGACACGTCCCCGACTCGAAGAGTCGCCACACAGTTAGGTGCCGTCAATGCCGGACCCCCCACCTCGTCAGCCTCCTTGAACGCGAGATGTGCGCTCGCAGTGTGACTGCCAGGAATGAAAACAGTGGGGCCCATGTCCGACTCAACATCCTGCAGGGCCACAAACGTGGTCACCACGCACCTGTCCCGGCGGTAATTCGTGTCCGGGTGCACGGGTTGCCTCGTCGACCCTGGGTCTGACACCAACGCGGCGAATTCGCACAGCTTGGCGTTATTTCCTCCCGCCACCTTCTCGAGCACTGGACCCAAGTTCAACGCAGCCTCCCTGAGAGCCGCCTCCGCAACCCCGCGAAGGGGGAGCTTCAGGTCGTACCGGTTCCCTTTGCAGTACACATTACCGAAAGAATCGGAAGGTAGCGAATCCTTCCCTGCGCGCGACAGCTCTCGGTCGAGCGTGGCATTCACCTCGTCCAGGAGTGCCGCCGCGGTGACCGGGGAGAGCACACCGTCGACGCGAAGCAACCCATCTGTGTCGAGCGAAGACGCAGCCCCGGACGCCGCCGAAAGGTCCTTCACCTCGCCCACGGGTACACCNGCCACNGGGACCGTATCCGCCGCCTGCATGGCGGCCACCTGTTTGGCGACTCTCTCCATGATTGCGTCCTGCGAGGCTGCCTGCTCACCGTCGAAGCTCACTTTCATCCCCACCAACCCGCACACAGCCGTGACCATCAGCACCACGAACTGCGCCCAGCCATCGCCCGAGTCCATGGCGGAGGGTACGTACGTTGTCGTCGTGGATAGAGTATCCACCGAGTCCATGGCGTTCGCGGCGAAAGCCGACACTGCTGGCAGAGCGGCCAGGAACGGCAGGAGAGAGGTCGCCGCATCCGCTGCCTCACCCTCACCACGGCACCTCGCTCGGCACCCCTTCCGTGTCGACGGGTGTGTACACCTCGGAGCGGACCGCCTCGCTATACGATGTGATCCAAATGTCTGGATCACCCTCAAAGAGCTCTGCGCGGCTGTGCTCATCATGACGACCGCCGCGCTGTCGAGTGTGGGCTTTGGCGTCACCACCTTCCCTTACCGATTTGACCCTTTAACCCTCAGGCCAAAACCCGAAACGTGACGTGGAAATTGCCGGTGCCACTTGGTTCCGCGCCGGCGGACCACGATAGGGCTGCCACGACGATAGCTGGCGTGTGCGTATCCCCAGGACTTGGAAGTCCAAGGGTGATTGGACGTTGCTCAGGTGGTCGCGCGGCATTGAGGTCGCTCCTCCCCGGCCGTCGACGGAATAGGGCGAAATCCTGCGTTGTTGCGTCAGCACCCTCGGGAGACGGCAGCATGAACGTCTCATCGAGCACCGGGCGTGCACTCACCATCCAATCGCACGTGGTGTCAGGCTACGTCGGTAATAAGTGTGCCGTGTTTCCCCTTCAACTCCACGGGTTCGACGTGGACCCCATCTTCTCGGTGCAGTTCTCCAACCACACCGGGTACGGCTGTTGGAAAGGCGAGGTCATGACGGGGGAGCAGCTCCAGAGTCTGGTGGAGGGCCTAGAGCAGAACGGCTTGCTGGAGGGATACACGCACCTGCTCACGGGATACATCGGGTCGGCGTCCATGCTCAGGACGGTCGCCAGGCTGGTTCGAAAGCTGCGCACCTACAACCCCGACCTCGTGTACGTCTGCGACCCGGTGCTCGGTGATAACGGGCGGTTGTACGTCCCGGCGGAGCTGACCACCATATACAGGGAGGAGATCGTGCCGCTCGCCACGCTCCTGACTCCCAACCAGTTTGAGGCGGAGCTGTTGACGGGGATGACCATCGGGAGCGAGGAGGATGCCCTGGCTGCGTGCGCATCTCTCCATCAGGCGGGACCGCCCAGCGTGGTGCTGACGAGCCTGGACCTCGACCACAGCGCTTCATCCTCCTCAACCATCACGCTCCTTGGCAGCACGAGCCAGCCCCAGGCTGAGAGGTGCGGCCAGCGATTCCGCATCGTCGTGCCGCGTATTCCGAGTTACTTCACCGGGACGGGAGACCTATGCGCGGCTCTGCTGCTGGCTTGGACGGCGAAGATGCCCGATAAACTCGGGTGCGCCGCGGAGATGGCCGTGGCGAGCTTACAGGGGGTGTTGAGAAGGACCGCGGCGGCACAGGCGGTCGCAGAGGCGGCGGGGAAGACGGGTATTGGGTGCAGGGAGTTGCGTCTCGTCAACAGCGTTGACGAACTCCTACATCCAAAGGTGTCGGAGGAGGTGACTTGGCTCTAGACGAGTTGTTATAGAAGCTCTGAACGACCGGAGCTAATAAACGTTCCGAACGACCGCCACTTTCGTCAGCACACGGCGGACNCTGAGCTCGCGGATGGCTTGTGCGAGCAAGGCGGTATCAACGTCAAAGTCGTTCGCAGCAAGTCATNGGGTGTATCGCCGTCCTCTGCGGGCCGCGAGAGGTCCNACGCGTGCCGAAGCTTCGAAGAAGTCGATGATATTCGATGCGGGCGTGAGAATCCAGGACCTACCCTGGGGGGCTGAGGGTTCTGGAGAGGTGAAGTCCCGAACGCTCTCGTATCGAGATGGAGATGTCACCCTAGAGGCATATATGGCTTGGGACCCCGCAAAGGTTGCCGCTGAGGGCCCTCGGCCGGGCATTCTAGTTGCGCATACAGCGATCGGACCGCAAGAAGTTTTTGTCCAAAGTGCTGTCGAAGCTCTGGCTAAACTTGGTTACACCGCCATGGCCCTTGATTTGTTCGGCACGGGTCAGTGCGTGTTCGACAAGGAGGTGCGTAACGATATACTGCAACCCCTACGCGAAGATAGACGGAGGCTCGCTAAGCGAATGCAGGCGGCATATGACGCGCTGGTGAGCGAGGGAACGGTTGTGAAAGAGACCTCGGGTGTGGCTGCCGTGGGGTTCTGTCTCGGTGGGCAGGCTGTGCTGGATCTTGCGAGGGCAAACACGGCGAAGGAACTGCGAGGCGTGGTTTCATTTCACGGGGTCCTCGACCATCCCTCAGTTTTCACGAAGAGTGATGAAAGAGAACCCCCGAACGCGCTCATCCTTCACGGCGAAGATGACCCGTTTACTCCCGATGAAAAGTTGAAGGAGTGCCTGGACGGCTTGACGTCACTCGGAGTGACTTGGGACTTGCATGTCTACCCATGCAAGCACGCGTTCACGAGGCCAGAGAAGGTCACGGACGATGATTTCAACGCGGGCTTCCAATACGACGCGAGGAGCGCTCGACGGAGTTGGAGCGCCTGTAAAACATTCATCGAGAGCCTGGTGGGTTAAAAAGCTCCCTGTTAGTTTTTCAAAAGTACACACATCCAAACCAACGAAGCGCCGTAGGGGTGAACATGGCGGATCAAAACGCGATCGACGCGATGATGACGCCTCCTCGTAGCAGGCCCGGAGGGGGTGGCGGCTCGGTCGACGAGTCGCTCGCCTCGCCGGTCGTGATGGCGACGCCCGGTTCGAACGCGATCCNCGGTGCCGAGGATGTGATNCCCGGGACGCCGGAGGAGCCCGTGGTACCCGCGAAGCACGTCCCCGCGCAGGTACGACACCCTCCGAAGCCGCTGCACGATCCCGATGATCCAGGAGCGTTCGTGCTGTGCACAGCGGCTGAGGCTGAGGCCCTATCGGGAGACGGGAGCCCCGGTGTCGCCGTGGTTGTCGATCCTTTCATCGCGGGAAAGCTGCGCCCCCACCAGCGCGAGGGCGTCAGGTGGATGTATCGCGTCCTGCACGGGCTGGAACCCGACGCCGGAGCGCACACGGGGTGCTTATTGGCGGACGATATGGGACTCGGTAAGTCCTTGCAGTCGATCGCGCTGGTGTGGACCATGCTGAAGCAGGGACCTCGCGGGGTGCCAACCGCGAAGCGGGTGCTGGTGGTGTGCCCAGCATCGCTGGTGGGGTCGTGGGGAGCGGAGTTCAACAAATGGCTCGGGGGTGTCCGCGCGCAGGCTGCGCTNGCGGAAGGCGGTGGGGTTGATGCGGCGGATGCGTACGAGAAATGGAGGCGGGGGGCGCCACCGGGCACGCAGAGCGCCTTCGATTGCTGGCCCGTGCTGGTGACGTCCTACGAGACCCTGCGCCGACTCTCGCCAATCGCCGCGAGAGCCGAGCCCGACCTCCTCATCTGCGACGAGGCGCACAGGCTGCGTAACGCCCAGCAGGGATCACAGACCCTCGCCGCGTTGCGCGCCGTGGACGTGCCGCGCCGCGTCCTCCTGACCGGCACGCCCATCCAGAACAACCTAGACGAGTACGCCGCGGTGATGGACTTTGCGTGCCCGGGGCTGTTGGGACCGGTTGCGGAGTTCCATCGCAGGTTCACGGCACCGGTCCAGCGTGGTAGCGAGCCGAACGCCACTTCGGCTGACGTGGCGGCGGCGCAGCGTGCGGCGAAGGAACTGGCGAGGCTAACCGCGGGGCGGGTGCTGCGCCGCGAGGCGTCCATCAACGCCGCGCACCTTCCGGCGAAGACGGAGATGGTCGTCTTCTGCAGGCCCACGACGACGCAGCGTGCGATGTACGAGCAAGGGGCGAACATCGTACAAGGATGGACGGAAGGAAAGGCTGGTGCTGGGTCGACCGCCGCAGCCTTGTGTGCGATTGGCCTACTCAGGCAGTTGGCAAACTCTGTCGACCAGGCTGTCAAGAAGAAGTCGGCCAAGGCGAAGAAAGGGAGGAAAGGCGGCGGTGATGACGGATCCCCACCGAGCAAGCAGGCCCGCATTGAGAAGGAGGGTGACATCGGAGGACTCAGTGACGGAGATGAAAGCGATGAGGGCGACATTCCGATGGGCGGCTCTACCAAAGACGCGGATGATCTGCGTGCAAAGCTGTCCTCGAGTGTCCCGTCAGGATACGGCGGTGGTGTCGAGGGTTCAGGCAAGCTGGCGACCCTCAGGACGCTTCTCCGAGGGTTGGCGTCGAACTCTTCCGGCGATGTTGAGCGCATGGTGGTTGTCTCCGGGTTCTCAGCCGCCCTGGATCTCGCCGCGGGTGTGTGCGCTGAGCTCGGACTGGCCACCGACAGGTTGGACGGTCGCGTCCCCCCGGATGCGAGGTCCGGACTGGTTCGAAACTTCAACGCCGGCCGAGGGGGACGAGTGATGCTGCTGTCGTGCGTGGCGGGAGGTGCCGGGCTGAACCTCGTAGGCGCGTGCAGGCTCGTGCTGTTCGACACCAGCTGGAACCCCGCGCACGATAACCAGGCCATGGCACGCGTTTGGCGCGACGGCCAAACCCGCCCGGTTACCATATATCGCCTGCTGGCGGCGGGCACGGTGGAAGAGAAGGTGTTCCAGCGACAGCTCCTGAAACACCGTGAGGCGGCTGCGGCGGGTTACGGCGGTGATTCCGTCGGAGCGGACGGGGGTAAGACCGACGTCGGACGTTTCACCAGGGATGAGCTGAGCGAGCTCGTCAGGTTCTCGTCGCCGGCGGAGCCAGCCACGCTCACGGCGGTTGGGTGGCGGGACTCCAAAGACGAGGTGGAGGATCCTCTGCTTCGCGCCGCCATCGACGACAACGATAGTACAGTGACGGCCGTCGTGCGCCTCGCGGACGATGGGGGGCGAGCCAAGGCTATCGCGGCGGCCAAGGAGGAGATTGCGGCGGCTAAGCCCAAAGCTTCAAAGGGTGGGAATAAGAAGCGGTTGGCTTTCAGCGAGCTCTTATCCAAGTCGCGTAACCAGAGCGGACCCGGGTGTGACGTCTTCTACGATGTTCTCGATTCCGACGATGACGAAGACGCGAATAGGTGATAGCAGTAGACGTAGTCGACAAGATAATAGTATTAGGTCTCTACACTTGCGCGGCGGCGCGCTTCTTGAGCAGCGCATCACACTCTTGCACGAGCCACATGGCATTTGGGAGGCTCTTGTTGTATGAATTGCGGTTCATCGAGTCAAAGTTGGCTGCCAACGTTTCTGGCGAAGCCTTGACTCGGACCCACTGGTAGCCGAAAACAACGCGGCACATGTCCATGACGGCAGCCTCGTATTGTTTTTGGACCTCCTCTCTGGTCCACGTTGCCGCTGCCTCTTCGATCGATGCCGCAGCCCCGTTTGCGGCGAGAGCCGTGCAGAGTTCCGAGTAGTAGTGATCGATGAGAGCCGGGGCTGCGCCGGGTTTAACCATCTTGCCAGTCTCGTCGTAACCCAAGGCCTCCGGGTCACAAGATGCGCACAAGACATGCGCGGCGTCGACTGCGCCCAGACCGAACCCCATCCACTGAAAATCAATCAGGCCGACCTCCCAGCCGTCCTTCTCCTCAGAGTTCTCGCGAAGGAAGATGTTCGCCGACTTTGCATCCCCGTGAATCACTGTTCTCCACCTGGCTGCCCAGCCTTCCGACTCACCACCTGACGGGGCGTCCAGTCCAAAAGGGTGCGACTCACCCCCAACGGATACGGCCACCTCCTGAAGCCTGTCCCCGAGGGAAGCGTACTCCACGTCTTTCGGGAGTTCGGTGGCGAATGCTTTCTCAAAGTTGGGCAGGTGAATGTCTCGCCAAATTTGGGCAAGTTCCGTCATCTGCTCGGGAGGCTGCATATCGGGTTGCCAGTACGCCCCTGACGGCCAGATCGCCGCGGCTGCACCTGCGAGGAGTGAGTCGTCACCTGGTTCGCCCTCGGTCCTCGCCGCAGCGGCGGCGGGCATGAAGGTGGCGTGGAGCCGAGCGAGGGCCGTGAGCGAGGCGCGGGCCTGGGACGGCGACAGAAGCCGTTCCGAGCGCCATCCCTGACCCGGCGCGAAATCCTCGAGCAACAGCGCGAACGCGGACTCGATCGGATCATCCTCCCGCGGACGAAGATCCGCGTTGAAACAGCGTGGAACCCTGACTCCGGCGGCGGCCAACGCGGAAGCGACGGGCTCGCAGGCGAGGAATGCCGCCTCCACCCCCGCGGACTTGACGTCGCGCGCAATTTTCATGGGCTGCGTCACCGCCTTTGTCCTCGCGTACTCGAGGTCACCGAGGGTTACTTTCTTGTAGAACACCGTCGAGGGCATTCCAGCTGACGATGCATCGCCGTCCCATATGAGCTCGAGCCTGCATGCGTCGGACATCAATCCACGAATGGCTGAAGATTCCGGCGCCGCGTACCCCTTGAGCTTAAAGTCGTTTTCTCCACCGCAGAGTGTCTCTGTGATGCGCTCGCCAACCCACGATGCGTCGAGCGGAGCACCCTCGAGCGAGCGGGCAATGTCCGTCGCTTGAGTATCCTTCGCGCCGGGTGCGTCAGATGCCTCCCCGGCGAACCGCTTGAGGAGCGCTTCCCTGAGTCCTTCGTCCGCCCTCATCGCCGCGGCCATCGCCGCGTGATCGCGACCCTTGGAGTCGACAGAGGCAATATCGTGACCCGTGGCGAGGACTCCGAGGTCGTTTATCAGACCTCCGGGCCGCGCCGGGTCGTGCACGAGCGGCGCGCCGAACAGATCGGTCACCTTACCTCCAGCAGCGCGGAGCACAGCCTCAGGGGCACACGTGTCCCAAAGGGATGTGCCAAAGTGCATTAAGGCCACCTCCGCTCGACCCTCAGCAACGGCGAGGATCTTGTTCCCTGCGCCACCAATCGTGGCTTTTCCAGCGGAATCCACTGCACCTTTAGCCGCGGCGAGACTGGCGTTGTTAGAGTCGCCGGTGACGCACACGATCCCGCCCTTTGTCTCCGGGGAGAGCCTGGGCCGCTTGGGCGCCTCGCCCGTGGCGCTCATTACGCCCGACGCCGCCCCGGGTGCCGCGATACCCCAGACCACGGACGTGGGCTCGGCCAGGGATCCTCCTGGGAACGGTAACCCGATCGCTCCCGCGACGGAACGTCCCCTGCACGCCACACCGATGAGGCACTGCACCGCGTCGAGCCTTCCCTCNACAAACTCTCTGGTTCCATCCACCGGGTCCACGAAGACGGTGAGGACCTCGATGGGCTCCGACCACCCCACGAGCGAAGGAGACTGGGAGACATCGCAGAGATCGCGGCGGAGCTGAAGCGCGGGATCCGAGACGTCGACTTCGTTCGACTCGTCCTCGTCCTCCTCGCCTACGATCCTCAGGTTCGGCCAAGTCGCTTTTATCCGATCTACTATCGCCTGTTGAGCTGCGAGGTCAGCCTCCGTGAGCGCCGACCTTGGGTCGTCGATGTCTTTCATCGTGCTCGCGAGCTGACCANTGGAGGCACGGCGCGCCTGAACTGCCCTGATTTCCTCGCATCCCTTCTGCGCCGCATCGACGCACGTGCTCAGGAGGTCGACGAGCGAGACCTTCTCGCCCGTGCCGGAGACGAGCGCACCGACGGTAGGCATGGCGAGCGAACCACGGACGATGCGGTGATGAGACTGCGCGCGATTGGGGCGGGTAATGCGACACAGGCGAGAGAGTGCTCGAGTCGATGTGGTCAGTACTCCGTTCGCGCTCATGGGCCACCAGACTCGTGACGCTCCCCGTTGTGGTTGTGGAGTCTTCTTCAGGGAGGCAGTTTCCTCAACCTCGGGCTGAGTGGGGATCGGGTCGACCGGGATCGGGTCGACCGCGGGCAGGCGGGCACTTTTGTTCGACTATGTGACGATTTGCAACTACAACTCCTACTCCG
>JGI24540J26637_10001257_pt1 | contig 11160 bp, 3 predicted proteins | sample NorSeaMetagenome_FD_26637 | JGI IMG/M metagenome (IMG submission 26637) | reverse complement strand
GGTCAATTATGCACATCAAGGTCAAGGTACTCTATAATCAAGACTCNGNCACGAGAATGGTGCTAAAACCAGTGAGGGTGCAGATTCTGTCGCTTGGGATGGTGGCGTGAGTTCGATGGCGGGTCTGGGCCTTCGCTCTGATGACGCTTCGTCGCGTCCTCGTTAGATTGGGCCGCGTTCCCGAGGTGCGCTAGTAGTCCGCCTTTCAGTTGCCGTGCGCAGAGTTGATGGTGGTACAGGATGGTGAAGCCTCGAGGAAAGAACGCAAAGCGTCAGGCCGTCGAGAAGCAGCGGCTACGGGACGAAGCAGACGCAAAACGTGCAAAAGGTCCCCCTCTCACCCCTCTCCTCCCCCTTGCTGAGCGTTTGTCTCGACTTATATATTGTGTCCGACGCAGCGGATGAAGCGCCGAGCGGGGATCACCCGATGGGAGATCATACGGCAGACGCTGCATCTTCGCCGCCCGGTGGGTTGTCACGCGTTTTGGTTGCCATCGTGACGTGTGAACCCCTCTTCTTTCTTCTTGTCTCTCTTTCACACTAGCGCTCACTCTATTGATTCTGTCTGAGATGTTTCACACTAGCGCTCTCTGTCTTGATTCTGTCTGAGATGAATAGTGTGAGAGCGAATAGGCGAGTGAGAGTCGCGCTGATCGTGTCTGAGGTCCACCATTGCCCTCTTCTCTTTCTTCCTTGCCCTGAGATTCGTGCTGGCAGATGCGGCAGACGCGGATACAGCGGCAGATGCGGTAGATGAGTTGTGTTTGCATGTGTTCTGCTTGTGTAGTGTAGTTTGATTTCTTCGTGCGTGCTGTTGCGACGCTTGCGTATTCTTAGTGCGTTCCATTGCAATTTTTATTTCTTCAAGCGACTCCGAGTCAAGTGATTCGGTGTTTGTACCACAATTATTCTTTACGTTTCAGAAATTTGTGATTCGTCTGGTAGGTTCTGGTAGGTTTTAGAATTTTCTTTGATTTGTCTTGCACTTTCCAGCGGTTGCAAGGCTTTTGCAAATGTAATTGCCTCGCACCCTGCTGTACTTGTAGTTCGAGCCATGCATTTTTTTTTTAACATTTAGCATTGTCTCATTATCCCATGTGTTGACGAGTATTTGTTTGTCATTTTAATCATTCCATTACCCGCAATAATCCCATACCGATGCATCATGTCATGGTCACAATCATTTCGTCCTGTTAAGGTTGTTTGTTTTTGTTGCATTCGAATTGATTGTTTATTAACTGTGTGTGGTTTTTAGGCCGCTGCTCCACCGCTTACCCATGAAGATCCTATTCAGGATGTTGCGCACATTGAGTGCAAATATTGCAAGCGCGTGCAGCGGACCATGGCCATGTCTTTAGGAGCACCACGTTCTTACTGTGAGTGCGGTGGTTCCCGCAAAGATGGCGGACACAGGCAGCACAAAATGTGGCGGCGATTAGAGTGTGGTGAACAACCAATCCTTATTGCGTGCCCAAGTGCTCACTGCGACCACAAAAAGCAGGTATCCGAACGCAGTCTTGAGCTCGCCCATTGGTGCCCAGCATGTGACCCTGGCGCACCAATTAAGAAACAACACAAATGGGTGGACATTGCGAGCGATGCATGTGCAGCTCATCAAAATGTGTGGGATGCGATGGAATTCTTTTGCAAAAGCACTGGGCATGGGCGTTTCCGAGACTCTTCTGCTCTTAGTGCAGCAGTCGCTGCATTGGCAGCAGCGCAAGGGGGTGTGCAACCTGCCCGTGCCACAAATTGTAATGCAACAAACGACCCACTAACAGCGTTACCTAGCGATAGTTTACCCGTGAAACAAGCGAAAAGGAACTTGCGAAACATTGTAGATTCACTGCAGGCAGAGATGTGTGGCGAAGTTGTTTCACACTTTGATCGAGTCAAATCCGTGAGTGATTGTTGCGATGCGGTGCGTGATGCGTGTGTCGGCCAATCACCATGCGCTGGGTGTGGGTGCATGTCTAATCGTGGTGGGTTGAAAGTTCTAGCTCTTGGCGATGCTATGCTTGATGGATTGCTAGTGCCAATGATTGACTTGGAGGAGATGCAAAACACTTGCAAATTAGTGAATGAGTGCACTTGGAATGATGGTAGCCCAATGTTCAAAGAATTGAACGATGGTGAGTTGGCACCGTTCACTGTCGTCAAGCGTGCGGCTGAGGGAGCGGGGGGTGTGGAGTGGTTGCGATTGGACCGTGCAGGAATTTCAGGAGAGTCAGCGCAAATGTGTGCTTCGTGCCTAGCAGCCTGCCGCAAATGGGCCAAGGCGAATGGTAACAGCACCAGCGGTGCTGTTGAATTTCAGTGGCCATCGACCATGGTCGTCGGCGGTGCTGATTATGGCAACCCGGAATCCTTAGGGCTTGCCATGGATTTGAAAATGACGGAAAAAGCAGTTTTATCGCAAGTCCGCGTGTTTGACTCCATAATTAAGTTACGACCGACCGGCTCAAATGGCCCCGGTTGTGTCGGACAAGACGGTTTAAAAGGCCATGTCGTGAGTTTCGATCACAATGCACCTGACGCGATCACACAACTCGTACTCAACACTGACGGCGCTTGGGTTTGCGAGTTTGTTGACATGCTACATGTCACATTCGTGGGTGCCAAGCACATTTGGGGGAGGTTGAAGTCATCCGGGGAATTGTTGAACAGTGTGAGCGTCCGTGCGTTAGAGGTAGTCAAATGGATCGTCTCTTTGAGTCTGTTCCACACATCGTACACTCATTTAAGAGAGTCTTTCTTCACGCGCCAAGACGGAGAGCAAGTGTTCACCATGCCGATAGATGTCGTTGCGACACAAAAGCATTGTGATTTGCAAACTAATCAGTTGTTGAGTGCTGCGACCATTGCGGATGGGGGGGTTGCAAGTGCAATGGATGATGTTGCTGGAGCACCGTTGAATGTGGATAGCAATTTTGAGCAAAGTGCCAAGGGTGCTCCCATGAACTATGAACATGTTCTTCTACAAAACGATTGCACCATCCGCAACCACAGCTCGCCAGAAGTGGATTTGTTGCGCCAAACCATGAAGTTGTGTGGCCACCAAGTAACAGTTGCCGCTGCCAGTGACCCAATTTCTGAATTCGATCACAACGACAAGATAATCACTGGTATGTGTTTTGCTTGATTTTTACCTGATTCATGGTTATGCATCACTATGATGAATTTGTGCTGTGTTGTCTGCCAGGCGCTTTTCCGCACGTGTTCTTCTTGGGCAAGGGGGTCCCGACTAGTGGCAGCGTTAGGAAGTCGACGCTACAAGCGTGGTTGAACCATCACTCGATGCGTTTCGAACACGAAGCGCAATTGTTATTTTTATTATTCAACCAAATGCAGAGACACCATGTTTGTCGCGACGTTAGTGCGACCGTCAAAGCATGCCCAAAACATGTGGAGGCTTTCAATTCGATGGTTGCGGAACCTGATTTCCTACAACGTTTGCAACGTGCACTTGATGACCCAGACACGCCGGGGGCACGAAAACTAGTGAGTGAAATCGAAAAGCTAGTCCGCATGTCAGGGCGGGACGTGCCATTCTCCCCAGCACAACGCCACGCTGCAGTTTCACAATTGTACTCGATGGTCCAATTTTACGGGTTGCCATCATGGTTCGTGACCGTTTCTCCGGGTGAAGTGAACAACAAATTGGTCATGACTATTTGCGACAATATTGACTGGGCAGCTATTGACATGGAACAAGTCGGCGATGATGTAACAAACTCAAAAGCCCCGAAAAAGAAACCAGAGTTTCAATGGTCGATGGAATTCGATTATCCCGACCGCGCTAGGAAAGTCGCGGAGAACCCAGTTGCCGCAGCCAAACACTTTGCTGCCCTAACCGAAGCAATTATGAAACACTTGTGCAAATTGGAATGCGATCACACAAATCGTAAAACATGCAACATTGACAATGTAGCTGGTGCGCTCGGGAAAATGATTGCTCATTTTGGAGCTTTGGAATCCCAAGGTCGTGGCTCGCTGCATTTCCACGCAGTAATGTGGTCGGGCCTAACTCCGGAATTGTTGCAATGCTTAGCGACAAATGTTGAGGTGTTGTCTGCACTCAAAGAAACCGCTGCAGGAGTGCTAGATTCAATGGCATCGTCTAAATTGCCTGCTGGGGTGCATGCCGGGAGGGGTGAAGACAACGCCTCTAGGTTGCAAAGGTTAAACTCTGAGTTGGGGCCATGGACCGCCGAAGAGTGCACTACACTCGGGAGCCATTCTGAGCATGGTTTGGTAAACGAAGCAGATTTTAATGAGGCTGTGCAACGCAATGTTGTGAATATGACGAATTACCACACACACTCAGCTACTTGCAGGAAAGGGAAATACGGGTGTCGGCACTGCAGATTAGCACAACCACAGCCGATTTGTGACGAATTAAGTGGGCAAACTGGCCCGATTCAGCTAGAAAAAGAATTACTTAACGATGGCGACGAGGGAGGTGGTGGGTACACGGTCGTTGCACACCCTGTGTGGAGCGAGCCACCGACTCGGGGCGATAGTTTAGAGGCTTATCTAGAGGACCCGCTATCACCGCTTGATACACGTTGTGTAATGTGGGAGCTCGGGAAGGGTGGCGTAAATGGTGACGGGACCGACGAATTAGTGGTACCGTACAGCACCTCTTTCTCTGCTGCTGGGGCTTGCAACACTGCAATTGTCCCGCTCGGTTGCTCCGAACAAGCCAAAGCCGTGTGTTACTACGTCCTCAAATACATCACAAAGGACCCGACTGCTTTGGAAGCCACGAGGGTGCTCGTCTTCCAAGCTATTTTGCACATGGTCCACCACCCTTCCACAGCTGAAGACGTTGGCAGTGGCTCGCGAAATACAAAGCATTTACTCGAGAGGATGTTGAACAATATGCAAGGCGCGCAGGAAGTGAGCTCGCAGATGGCGGCTACCGCGCTTTTGGGCAAGCCCCCGTGTTTCAGTTCCGACTCATTTTGGTATGCGTTTATTTGGCCAGCAATCCAAGAGGTGCGGCGCCATAGCCAAAGTTTTGAGCAAAATGTCGATGGTGGTGAAGATGTCAATATCGGCTGCAACGCCGACGACGAAAATGATACCGGTCCTGACTTGGACATTCTAAACTCGATCGAGCGCGATCAAGATGTTGAATTGCACCCAAGCCACCGTGCTGAAACTTTGGCTAGTGACGAACTCGGTTCTGCCCGCACATATCGTACACAGGATGAAAATGGATCGTCTGCATGTGTGTTAGTAGCACAACACGTGCATTATATCTTCCGACACCAAGAGATGCAGGAGATGAACTTCCACGAGTTTGTCAGTTTAGTAGACATTGTACAAAAATCTAAAGGAGTGCGAGGCAAAGGGCAAACAGGTGGCCATGGTGGGGGGGGTGTCGAGGATAGTGCACAAGGGGCTGCGGACGAGGTACAGCCGGATGGTAGTAAGGGTATTACCGGACGAGGGCGCAAAGCCAATGGCAGGTGCGCGTGTAAGCTTGTAATTAATAATTGCACATTATTGCCCCCAAGCCCTCATGCATGCCACCAACTGGTTGGTGTTTGTAGATTTGAGTTTCGGGAAATTGGAAAACATCGGCACCCGATGACACGCACTCATTGCATGATGCTGCGATCCAAACGCAAGGTGCCAATCTTAGCTGGTTCGCCACCCCCGTTGTTGCCTGCAAACCCAAACAAGGCTACCGCAGCAGCCGACCGCTTCGCTTCCTACATGCTGGTCTTGCTGTGCCCATGGGTTGCACATGAAGCCGTAGAGGGTGATCTCCCACTTGTGGAGGTGAATGGTGACAAATTAAGATACCAGGATTTTTGTGAGAAAATGTTTGAGTGGGAAACCGGCATCCCGCAACGGACTGGTGGCTACGTGTGCCCAATCCAAGGTGGCGAGGGGGAGGGGCTCACGGAGTTGCTCAAGGAAATGGGTCGCAGCCGTGCAAAGTTTGCAACAAACATCGCCCGTGGTTTACGCGTGAACACTGAGCGCAAAAACACCTTTACAGGGTATCGATACAGCCAAGCCAAACAGTGGGATGATGGCGACCCCACCAACCCACCCGACCACGCATCTGGGCCTGGTAGCAACTCTGCAGGGCAGGAGGACCCGACGACCAGTGACATAGCGGTGTTGACATCGATTGCAATGCGTGCAGTTGATCGCCGAGCAAATAAACATTCTGCAGTGGAGTCGAAGCAACGGGCTCAGTTGGAGGCGTTGATGAGCAAATTGCATGCCTTAACACCCCAGTCAGAGTCTTTAACACATGACGATACGCGCACACACACCGCGATAACCCCACAATGGGAAAGCATCGCACAACCGACCACGGACACAAATCTGGTTTTGGACAACATTACAGCACCGCTCAAGGATGTCTCAGCCAGCCAAGGCGGCGTTGGTGAGGGCACCGAGGCAAACCAAGCATCAGCACCTGCCACGGGAGGAGTGCAATGTGAAATCCTGAACAGCCTTAACTCTAAGCAAAATGTTGTGTATTCGCGTGTCGAGAGCTGGCACAAACGGCGCTCCGCAAGTGCCATGTCTGGGTCAACCGATTTGGAACCGTTGGTCCTGTTGGTGCATGGGCCACCTGGCGCAGGGAAAACTAGATTAGCAGATGCGATAGCACGTTCATTTGCATGTGCGGCCGCTGCACCGACTGGGGTCGCCGCGACTTTGTTTCTAGACGCATTGACATTGCACGCGTTGCTAGGATTGCCTTTAAATGCAAAGGGCAAGATGGGGCCCATCAAATGCATCAACCGATTGACCGAATTACGCAACCGCTTAAAACAGGCACATCTGCTGCTGGTGGATGAAGTGTCATTCATCGACCCAGTCACACTCCACCAAATCGACATGCGGTGTCGCGAATTGTTGCAAAGGCCAGGTGTCCGCTTTGGTGGGATAGGAGTAGTTTTCTTCGGAGATTTCTTCCAATTAGACCCTTGCTTCTTCGGAAGCTTGGCTAAAGCCGTGGTTGATTTACATGACGAAATCCACCCAAAGAACCAAAAAGCTGTTGAAATCCAAGAAGCAGCGAGGACATTCTCTTATGCAGAGAAATATGAATTGACCGAACAACATCGTTGCGACGACCCTAAGCACAACGAGCGATTAGCACAGATGCGTAACGCCACACAACACGGGCCAGCCATAAGCGATGATTTCCTAGATTCCATTCGTACCTTGTCCAGCGGAGATTTCAACACAGACAAGGAAGAAATGATTGCACTTGAACGTCATGTTGCGGAGGTCAACTCAATGAAAGCAGGCCAGCAAAAAAGAGACGCATTAGAAACGTTGCGTGCGCACCGTGTCCAAGTGCAACAACGTCTATGGATGCTGACACCGATAGCAGTCACTAATAATCGCTTAAGACACGAAATCAACCGCCATCGGGGCTGGCATTACGCACAAGCAACCGCGCAACCAATTTTCAAATGGAATCATAAGATAGTTGAACGGGTAGGCGACATTTTGCATTCCGGTGGTGACGAAAACAACATTGCTCTTGATGAATTGCGCACGGAATTTCCAGAATTGCAAGGGCAATTCGTCGCTGGCGCACCGGGCCACTTGTTATTTAATCTGAACCCTTCGAAAAGCTATGCAAACGGCACGCCAATTGTGCTCCACTCACTCTCATTTACTGAGCAAGACACACCGTTAGTGCTCGAAAAAATTCAACAATGGCGTGACGCGGGTTCGGTGCCCGGTGCAGAAATAATTGTGCCGGTACCGGAAACTGTGAACGTCCAAGTGCCTAGTGTGCTCGCGTCAGCTGAGAATGCATCGAGCAGAATCGATACAGCTGATTGTGTGCAATCTGACGGCACGCCCTCCCGTTGCGTTGTGATCCCGATCCCATTGTTGCACAAGTGCCCAAATACAGGTGCAAAAAAACATTTTGAACTTAAGCTTACAAGCACGAAGCACAAGTTAAAATACGAAGCACACCCCATCACAATCTCATTCGCGATGACATACCACAAGCTCCAAGGCCAGACAAGAGCGAAAATCATTCTTGATTTCAACCAACCCGCCCCACACTCAGGCACATTGACGTTGAAACACATGTATGTTGGGATGTCGCGGGTGACATCCGGTAAAGGTTTGAGGGTTCTTCCATATGTTGACGAACATTCATCCAAGCAGCACATTCGATCAAAACGGGTGTGTGAGAAGTTGACACGCTACCTGTCTGGATTTGATGGGGATGGCACAAAATACGCCGGCCCCCACGGATCGACACCCACGAAAGGTAAAAGAGCGCATCTCCAACAAGACACGAATCGCAAGCAGAAAAAGAGGAAGAGAAAAGTAGTGCTGGGATGATTCCAACCCAGAACGGGATATGTGCTCACTACATGCCTGAAACAATAATAAATTGCAACGGCGTTATTAACTTTACTTTATAATTACGAGATCTAATGGTAGATGAGAGATGCAACGCGATTTAACGTTTGGGTGCATATGTCTCGAGAGCTAGATANATGAGCGCGAAATTGCTCGGACTGGAGTGGCAAATTGAGAGTAAGTGGAGTAATTAGTGGACTAGCATGGTGTGCGTAGCTGCGCCCAACACGCACATTAAAATGCCGGTGTATACCTCATCATCCAATCCCTTCTTCGAACGTTACCAAGCTTGAATCACTGCAATTGCACTCACGAGTCACAGCAAACGCATCAGTAGATGACCTTTATTAATTCAATTATTCGTGTCAAAATTAAATCGTCACGTCTGCAACGATTTCGCTTTCGCGTTCCGATTTCTCCACAAAAGTCTCAAGTGTGAATTCATGCATTGGAACACTAAAATATACATATNTCACAATTAAAGGTGATACCAGAATCATTTAATTTTCTTTGGACAGTAATCTTCTGCCTTGTGTCCTCCAACTGTACACACACTCTAGATATCACCTGTTGGACGAGGATAGCTATAGGATAGGATAGGACGAGGTAAGAAAACTCAAGCTTGAGTGCACGTGCACGTACCTATTTACAGTAACTAGTGGCGATTTTGATGTGGGCACGTGACACTCAGTGGTTTGCTCTCTCAATCAACGAAGAGATGTATTCACTGTCACGCTAACATGCCAACAACCAGACCACGCTCCAGCCCTCGTCTCAAGAAGCCAACACCCAAGGCCGCTGCGCTAAACACGCCACCAAAGGCCAAGGCACCATCGCCTACGACTACCCCGTCGAAGCGGCAGCCCAACTCGCACGCTGCGAGCGCGACGCCGAATAAAAAGCCTCGTCGAGGACTGCAACATTTCCAGCTCAAGCGAAAGTCCGATAAGAAGAAGCCACGCGTGGCTCGTGAGTTGCTTGAGCCCGAGCCCGAGCCGGAGCTCGAGCCCGAGGACGAGAAGGCGTCCGAAAGTGAGTCATCGGGCGATGAACAGGAGGAGACTGACGATGAGGACGACAAGAAGGCAGATGATGGCCAGCCAACAGATGGTGACAACGCTGATGAGACCGACCCCGAGGCCGCCGACGAATCTGAGGACTCTGACGATGACGAGGAGTCTGATGAATCGGTCATTGAGGTTGTTAACAAGGTGCAGCCCAAGTCAAAGGCTCAAAAGTACGCTCAACGCCCGGAAAGGAAACAAAGGGAACAAACCTTCTTGGAGTTCATGGCGACCCTCTCTGAGGATGAGTCTGATGAGTCTGATGACACTGATGACACTGATGCTGAACTGGCTGAACAGGTAGAGCCCCCAGAAGTTGATGCAGAACAAGGTCCAACCATCATTTCTCTGTCATTTGATGTCTACACTTCGANAGTCACCGGCCTTNCTAACTCAACCGTCGTCNTCGATCAAAAGCGATCCGACGCGAATCAACGCTTCATCATCGACGCACGGAACATCATCGGCGTGACCAAGTGGAACAGAGGAANCATGAGTTATGACACAATCCACTATCTGAAGGTAAATGATCTGCTGGTCGGCGTCGANTTGAGGGACAAGAACACNAGAATTTCTTACGAAGCATACGGCGTCCCGCAACGCCGGTTAGTGACCGAGTTTGACAACGACATGGCCAAGTTGCTCAAGGAGCTGAATAAGCGCTTCAGCGAATTTGGATATCAGTTTGAATCCAACAGTGACGCCCCCTTGCTGCTGTTCAACTTCATCAAAGGAGATGACAACTCGAACTATTTGCACGGGCACACGTTCTTTTTGGGAGAATCAATCCTCAACGAGCTCGGATCCTCAGTTACCCACAATGGCAAACGAATGTACCGTCTGCATCCAAAGACCAAGCTCAAAGATGCTGCTCGCAAGCTCGACCAATACATTCGGAACAACGGCATCCGGGCTACCGAGATCAAGGTGAAAAACCAAACATTCCACCCTATCTTTTAACAATGCAACACTAATAGGCAAACGATTGACTGCAATGATTGACTGAATTGTAATCAAATTAAATACTTTTGATTACACATACATTTTTCAGGTGAACAACATCGCTTGTGACGACATGCCCCTCATCTTGCCATCACGCGCATTGTATTGGTGCTCATTTTGTCAAAAAGCAAAAACATTCGATCACCGTTTTGTTTGCGACGCGGCATCAAAAGCACACACACTTCTTCCAAGCTGTTTGAACTGCCAAAAAACCTTGAGCGAGCACAAATGGGTGGAGTCTAAAAATGACATGAGCCACTACCGTTGCGCAGCATGCGGTGCTCGATATTGCGACCACGCATGCTTCATGCAAGGCGAACACATGCTTTGGTGTCCGCATTGCAACTATGAATGAACATCTTGGCTCCAACTGAATCGACATTAATCCACTAGCCACAGTCTCCTATGATTAAACACATTGCGTAGTGCTAAACAACACACACTGTGGGTCCATCTTCTTTATTCAGTAAGACTTAGAGAAACTACAGACACTGTCTAAGGCGCTTCAATGTCACTGAACAGGTGGAGCACGCTTGCGTCCTTCCACCGTACCATGATCCTTCCTTGGGTGCAGGCGGTCGTTTCCAGTCGCTGCGGAAGGTGCATCGAATGATGCAGGTGTGGGGGTGTGTGTTGTGTGGGTGTGTGGGCGTGCTGCTCCCCGCGCGCACGCCTGCTTAGTCAACTATGGCTGTCAGGCCGCCTCCATCTGTTGGTCTCC
>JGI24540J26637_10001256_pt1 | contig 11162 bp, 10 predicted proteins | sample NorSeaMetagenome_FD_26637 | JGI IMG/M metagenome (IMG submission 26637) | reverse complement strand
GTATTAGTTTGAGGTCAAATGAGTTTTTGAGCTGCAACTGTAATTACTAACTTTTTCACAGCTTTTCCTGTTGTTGGTGACAAAATTGTAACACTTTTATGAGGAGGATTTTCAGTAGATAATGCTACATTAAACAGATTTTTCAGTTTACATTACTTATTACCTTTCGCTATTGCTGGGGCTGTTATTGTTCACATGGCTGCTGTTCATACTGATGGTTCTAATAATCCTTTAGGAATATCTTCTCACTCGGATAAGATTGCATTCTTCCCATACTTCTTTATCAAAGATACTTTTGGTTTAGTTTGTTTCTTAATCTTTTTCTCGTTTTTTGTTTATTACTCACCTAACACTTTAGGTCATCCTGACAATTATATCCCGGCAAACCCAATGTCAACGCCTGAACATATCGTTCCGGAATGATATTTCTTATTCGCCTATGCGATTTTACGTTCAATTCCTAACAAGTTAGCTGGAGTATTAGCTCTATTCGCGTCTCTTCTTGTATTACTTACTTTACCACTTATTAGTACTTCAGCAATTAGATCATCTCTTTATAGACCATTATACCAAGTGTTCTATTGATTATTAGTTGCAGATTTCATTTTATTAAGTTATATTGGACAAGCTGCGCCTGAATCTCCATTCATTGAAATCGGGCAAATCGCTTCAGTTTATTATTTTGCTTTCTTCCTTGTTATTATCCCTGCTTTAGGAATTATCGAGAAGAACTTAATTAAAGCTTAATTAAAAAATAAGATTAGTTTTTTAATACTTGTGTTGTAAAAAATAGCAATTGGTTGTTTATCAGCCTCATCAGTTGAAGGTTAAAGGTTCGAGTCCTTTTTTTACATTAAACTTGTTTATATATATTTGATGGCTGTTAGTCTTTTATTATTTTATCTTTTCGCTTCATTAGGAATTATCTCTTCTTTTATGGTAATTTTATCTAGAAATCCCATTTTTTCAGTTTTATTCCTAATCCTTTCGTTTTTTAATGTTTCAGCACTGCTTTTCTTATTAGAACTCGAATTTTTACCTGTCGTATTCATAGTTGTATATGTAGGAGCAGTTGCCGTCTTATTTTTATTTGTTTTGATGATGTTAAACATTAAATTAGCTGAATTAAAAGAAACTACGACTCATTATTTACCGGTCGCTATCTTTTTATTTTCTATTTTCTGTTTTGAATTAGGAGCAATCTTCTATTTTGAATTTACTCCTTTAAGAAATCAAGAGATTCATGTTGAATTTCTAGACGAACTTTGTCTAATCGTAAATTCATCTTTTGAATTCTATGTTTGATTCTTGAAACAATCAAACATTGTTTCCGTTGGGGAAATATTATTTACAAATTTCTCTTACTTATTTCTAGTTTCTGCTTTTATTTTATTACTTGCAATGGTTGGAGCAATTGTTTTAACTTTACAAAAAAAATTTACTGCAAGAACACAGCAAATCTTTAAACAAGTACTTCGTCGATCTAACGAGTCAATTAAAATTGCTGACTTAAAAATTAGTTAATACTAATTTTCAAATAATAAAACGACAAATTTTTAACGCATTTTTAAATTCATTTGGTGATTTTAAACCCAACTCAACGTCACGCATTTCATTTAGTAGACCCTAGTGTTATGCCTTTAATCTCGTCAGTTTCTTGTCTTACTACTACGCTAGGAAGTGTTATGTATATGCATGGATACCAAGGAGGATTCCAGATTCAAATGTTTGGACTTTTCTCAATTATATCTTGTATGTTTTTATGATGACGCGACATTGTTCGTGAGGGAACTCTTGAAGGACAGCACACAAATATTGTACAACTAGGTTTACGCTATGGTGTTATTCTATTCATTGTTTCAGAAGTTATGTTTTTTTTCGCTTTTTTCTGAGCGTTCTTCGCAGCTAGTATCGCTCCAACAGTTGAAATAGGAAACATTTGACCACCTAAAGGTATTGATACATTTAGTGCTTTTGAGGTTCCGTTAGTTAATACACTAATCTTACTTTGTTCTGGTGCTACGATTACGTATTCTCACCATGCAATTACAGCTGGTAGTAAAATAGAAGCCATTTTTGGTTTAGTTTTAACAATAGTTTTAGCTACTGTTTTTACTGGTTTTCAAGGTTTCGAGTACGTAAGTGCAAACTTTAGCATCTGTGATGGTATTTTTGGATCTACGTTCTACATGGCAACTGGATTCCACGGTTTTCACGTTCTTATTGGAACTATCTTCCTTTGTGTTTGTTTAGTTCGTATGGCAATGAATCACTTTACGACAGAACACCATTTTGGTTTCGAGGCTGCCGCATTCTACTGACATTTTGTAGATGTTGTATGATTATTCTTATATGTTGCAGTTTACTTCTGAGGAGGTAACTAAACATTTTTTAAAGGCTGGATTATTTACACAATAGATGAGTAATACTGTTTTACTTGTACTTTCAATTATTATTTTATTAAGTAGTTTTGAAAAACTTGAAATCATAGTTCATAACGAAGAAGTTTTATTAGCTCTTTGTTTTATCTCTTTTATCTTTTTCGCATACAGTTATTTAAGTGATAGCGTTTACGAAGATTTCCAAAAGAAAGTTGAAACTCTTGAGGGTCAACTTTTTAGTGTTATCTCTGAAAGATTTAACAGTATCTTAGCGCACTTTGACGAGTTATTTCTATTTAAGAGTTTAGAAGCTAAGCTTTCAATTATTGAAAACTTACTTTACTCGAGAATCTTCTTCCATTTTTTTTCTTTCCAACAACAAGCTTTAAAAGACCGCGTTAGCTCTTTAATTACTGGAAAGTTAATGGAGGTTGTAAGAGCAGAGGCTAAAATTGTTGAAGAAATTCAAAAAAAGACAATGAAATCTGTTCTAGTTTCATTAATTTTACCAGCAAGTTCTTTTGATTACCTTAAACCGTTAAAGCAAGCTATGCTAGCTGACGACTCTAAGGTATTCTTTGCTAAGGTATCCACAATAGCTAAATTAGCTTAATAGGTAAAGTGTTAGTTTTGTAATCTAAAGTAATCGGTTCAATTCCGGTATTTGGCTATAATAAATATTTGATGTTTTTAGAAAATTATTTTTCGGTTTTTATGTTCCTTGTAGTTAGCCTAGCGCTTTCGTCTATTATTTTTGTACTTTCATTTCTTCTTTCCCCAAAGGCGGATGACCGTGAAAAATTAAGTGCTTATGAATGTGGTTTTAATCCTTTTGAAGATTCAAAAGGTGAATTTGATATTCGTTTTTACTTAGTTGCGATCCTATTTATAATCTTTGATCTGGAAATTAGTGTTTTATTTCCATTTGCGACTTGTTTTTCTTCAATTGGAGGTATAGGGTTTTATTCTATGCTTATTTTTTTATTAGTTTTAACTATCGGTTTTGTCTATGAATGACAAAAAGGTGCTATCGACTGATAAAGTGATGTGGCGAAATTGGTATACGCGTCAGTTTTAGGAGCTGGTTTTATTTTAATTAAGGGTTCAAGTCCCTTCATCACTAGATTAAAAGAAACAGAGATATTTCCTCTTTTTCTCGATATTTTTTACTTGTCACCTCATTGATAACTTTATTTTTCTTGCTTTTCGAACAAATTGTTTTGCAAGCTTTAATAAATTTATTAACAAATATAATTTTAAGGATGCCTCGATATTTGAACAATTCGTTAAGCTTTGTGTAAAGTGATTTCAAGACACAAGGTGCAATATTGAAGAAAAATACATCTTTGAGATATAGCCAAATGGTTAAGGCAACAGTTTTTGATACTGGTATTTGCTGGTTCGAGTCCAGCTATTTCTGTTTACAATTGATGAATTCACTTTTCCTATCTTTTATTGAGGTTTCTTTAGGTACCTATATCTCCGCAGCTATTTTGTTTTCGGTTATTTTAAGTAACTTCAGTTTTTATTCTTATCCTCGTTTACTTTCGGCTCTATCAACATTTTCTATCTTTGTGCTTGGTAGCATGTTATTTTTACTTTTAAGTTTAGAAGACCCTTGTTATAATACATTCTTTGGACTTTTAAGTTTTTCTCCATTTAGCTCATTTTTTGAAATTTTATTACTATTCTTTGGTTGTTTCGTATTAATATTAAATAGAAGTTATTATTCAAAGCGTGGTTTATTTCAATACGAGTATGACCTTTTATTGTCTTTTTCATTTTTAGGTCTGGTTATGCTATGTTTATCTAATGATTTATTAGTTGTTTATATGGCTATTGAACTTCAAAGTTTAGCTTTTTATGTTCTAGCAACGTTTAGAAGAAATTCAGAATTTAGTAATGAAGCTGGTTTAAAATATTTCATTTTGGGTTCATTCTCATCTTGTTTTTTATTATTTGGTTTTTCTCTAATTTATTTATCTTTAGGTTCTACTTCATTTGATACTTTAATGAAACTTTCAGAAACTGGTGGGGCTCTTGATTTAGCTCCTTTAGGATTAGTATTATCTGTAGTTGCTTTACTTTTCAAGCTTGGTGCTGTACCATTTCATATGTGATTGTGTGACGTTTACGAAGGAGCTCTTATTTCAGTAACAGCATTTTTTGCTATTATTCCTAAGGCAGTAATTTTTTGCCTGCTTTTTAAGATCTTTTTCGTTGTTTTTTCAAGTTACGGAAGTTTCTGATCGTTCTGATTTACTATAACAGGTTTTTCCTCTGTTGCATTAGCGTCAGTTGTGGCGCTATATCAAAAACGCACTAAGAGATTATTAGCTTATTCGGCAATAAGTCACGTTGGGTTTATTTTACTAGGTATTAGTTCTGGAACTATCGACTCTATAAAAGCAGCAATTATTTACTTAGTCATTTATATGATTATGAACATAGGAATTTTTTCTTTAATAATGAGTTTTTCAAGTAATGGACTTCTTCTTAAATACTTAATTAATTGGTCTTTCCTTAAAAAATGAAATGTCGTTTTGGCTATGACGTTTGCAATACTGTTATTTTCAGTTGCAGGTGTTCCACCATTAGCCGGATTCTATTCAAAATTTGGTATTATCTTAACGTTAGTAACTCAAGAAAATATAGCTCTAGCTCTTCTTGTTATACTTTTTAGTTGTATAGCATGTTTTTACTATATTCGTCTTATTAAGATACTATTTTTTGGAGAATCAAAAAATTATGTTTTAATCAATAAAACTTCAAGTAAAGGTTTAGAGTTTTGTTTAGCTCTTTCTACTATGTCAGTTTGTTTTTTTTTATTAAAACCAAATTTTTTAATTAATATTTCTTACTATGTTGCATTGTGTCTAATTTAGAGTATGGCGTAATGGTTAACGCGTTAGTTTTGGGAACTAAAGTTTGCAAGTTCAAATCTTGCTATTCTGTTAAATGTGGCTGAGTGGTTTAAAGCGGTGGCTTGCTAAGCTATTAAATTTTTTAAAAATTTCGCAAGTTCGAACCTTGTCATTTACTTCCCGGGAAAATAGTTTAATGGTTAAAATTTTAGCTTGTCGAGTTAATAATATAGGTTCGATTCCTATTTTTCTCGTTTTATTTANTATTGATGTTTTTTATATTAGAAATTGTAGTAAATTTTTTAGTTATTGTTGTACCTATTTTAATTTCCGTTGCTTATTTAACTCTTGCAGAACGTAAGATTATGGGTTCTATGCAACAGCGTAAAGGTCCTAACGTCATTGGTTTTCTGGGATTATTACAACCATTAGCCGATGGTTTAAAGTTACTGTTAAAGGAAACTGTGATCCCTACGAATTCACATACTTTTAGTTTTGTGTTTGCACCCATTTTAACACTGTTCTTAAGTTTATTAGGTTGATGTGTTATTCCTTTTTCATTCAACGCTTATTTCGTTGATGTTGATTTAGGATTGTTATTTTTATTCGCCATCTCTTCATTAGGGGTTTATGGTATTATTTTATCAGGTTGAGCGAGTAATTCAAGATACGCATTCTTTGGAGCTTTACGAAGTGCTGCCCAAATGGTTAGTTACGAAGTTTCGATAGGTTTAATCCTTATCGGTGTTTTAGTCTGTGTTGGTTCATTAAATTTTATTGAGGTTATTAAATTTCAAGAATTTATATTTTTTTGCATCCCCTTTTTCCCTTTATTTTTAATGTTTTTAGTTAGTATCTTAGCAGAAACTAACCGTGCCCCTTTCGATTTACCAGAAGCTGAAAGTGAATTAGTTAGTGGTTATAATGTTGAATATGCAAGTATGGGGTTTGCCTTATTTTTTTTAGCTGAGTACAGCGCAATGATTTTAATGAGTTCATTAACGGTTGTTCTTTTTATGGGAGGATGAGTCTCTGTTTTCCAGACACCTATTTTTGGGTTAGACACTCTCGTTTTCGCTTTTAAAATTAGTTTAATTTTATTCTTTTACATTTGAGTACGAGCTTCGTTTCCACGTTACAGAATTGATCAACTAATGAGACTTTGTTGAAAAATTTTTTTACCCCTGTCTTTGGCATTTGTGCTGCTAATTATTGGTATTTTATTTGGTCTAAACGGTACATTTTAAATGAAAAAGTTTTATAAAAATACATCTCTTTCATTAAGAGACGGACGAAAGCGTTTTTCATTTTCCAATAATGAAATTTGTTTTTTATCATTTAAATTGCTTTTAGAAAGTAATTTTTCAAAAATGAAATTAAAAAACCGTCTTTTTTCTATGAACCACCAAATTTTGAACCATAGCCTGACTTCCGTAAAGAATAGGTGTCTAATTACTGGAAAGGGTAAATCAATATATAAAGAATTCCGTTTATCTCGAATTATATTTCGCAAAGCTGTAGATTCCGGTTTACTTGCAGGAGTTAAGCGATCTTATTGGTAATTTCAATAGCTTAATAGGCAAAGCTTTCAGCTGTTAACTGAATGTTCAAGGTTCAAATCCTTGTTGAAACGTTCGAAATAGCTCAGGGGTTTAGAGTATTTGATTGAAAATTAAAGAGTCGCAGGTTCAAATCCTGCTTTCGATAGATGGACTAATGTATAGCTCAATGGTAGAGCTTCCAGCTTTTAACTGGACAGTTTAGGGTTCGAATCCCTATACATTCATTAGTTATTTTGACGGGTTTATTCGTAGACCTATTTAAAAATATTTAAATTTTTGTAATTTGAGTTTTTACTAAATCNAGTTGGCTTATAACTCAATGGCTAGAGTATCTGCTTGATAAGCTGAAAGTTGTAGGTTCGAATCCTTCTAAGCCTATCAGTTGCAACGTTTTTAGATTTTTTTAAATATAATATGTTTTGATGATTTTACAAGCTGCTAAATTAATTGGTGCTGGTCTATCTACAATCGCTTTAGCTGGTGTTGGTGCCGGTATTGGTACAGTTTTTTCTGCTTTAATTACAAGTGTTGCCCGCAACCCTCATTTAATGAAGCAATTATTTGGTTATGCTATTTTAGGTTTCGCATTAACTGAGGCAATCGCTCTTTTTGCTTTAATGATGGCTTTCCTAATTTTATTTACTTTCTAATAATTTGGTCTGACTGTATAGCATAAGGTAATGTATCAAATTGCAAATTTGACAAATACGAGTTCAAGTCTCGTTTCAGTCTTTTTAATTTTAAAAAAATAATTAAACAGATGTTTTTTTCACCTCTAGAACAATTTACAATCATTAAACTAATCCCAATGACTATTTCAGGGGGTTTAGATTTTTCTTTTACAAACTCATCTTTGCTTGCTGCGTTATCAACGCTTTTAGCTTTTGTTTTATACAACTTTGCGTGTTCTAACGCTAAGCTAGTACCTAGCGCTTGACAAAATATCGTTGAATCTTTATTTGAGTTTGTTTACTATAATGTTTTAACTGAGAATGTTAAAAAAAATGGTGGTCTATATTTTCCAGTAATCTTTACGGTATTCTCTTTTATTTTATTTTGTAACTTATTAGGTATGATCCCTTATAGTTTTACAGTTACAAGTCACATAGTTATAACTTTAGGTCTTGCTACGGTTACTTTTTTTGGTATTAATGTAATTGGAATTCAAACACATGGTTTCCACTTTTTATCGTTATTTTTACCATCAGGAGCTCCGATAGCTTTAGCGCCTCTTTTAGTAGCTATTGAATTAGTAAGTTATAGTTTCCGTGTTGTTAGTTTAGCTCTACGACTTTTTGCTAACATGATGTCTGGTCATTGTCTACTTAAAATCTTAGCGGGTTTTGCTTGAACAATGCTTTCAGCAGGGGGTATCTTATCTATCGTTCACGCTATGCCATTAATAGTTATTTTTGCTATTGTTGGTTTAGAACTTAGTATCGCATTCCTTCAAGCGTATGTTTTTGCAGTTCTACTATGTATTTACTTAAATGACGCAATAAGCCTACATTAATAATAATTTTGGTTTTCCTTAATAACACAATCGGCTAGTGTGTCAATCTCATACTTTGAAAATATTGGTTCAAATCCAGTTTAAGGTATAATTATTTTGATGTATCTTTCTATTTTATTGTTTCCATTCTTAAGTTTTTTGTCTACTAACTTACTTGGTCGTTTTATAGGTATTTTTGGCTCTTGTATTTTATCTACTTTTGCGATTTCATTTTCGTTTACAATAGCTCTTTTCATATTTTACGAATCAGCTCTTTGTGGGTCAGTTTGTACTGTATTACTAACGTCTTGAGTTAATACGGAATTATTTATCTCATATTGAGGTTTTTATTTTGACTCTGTCTCTAGTCTAATGCTTTTAGTTGTTTGTAGTGTTTCTTCACTTGTTCATTTGTATGCCACTGAATACATGTCTGCAGATCCTCACCAAGGGAGATTTATGGGTTATCTTTCATTATTCACAGGATTTATGTTGGTTCTAGTGACAGCAGATAATTTTCTTGTAATGTTCTTTGGATGAGAAGGTATTGGTCTAGCTTCTTTTTTGCTTATTAGTTTTTGATATACTCGAATTCAAGCAGGAAAATCTGCTATCAAAGCTATGCTAGTAAACAGAGTTGGAGACCTTGGTCTAGCTCTTGGAATAAGCGCGGTTTTTCTAACTTTTAAAAGTTTAGACTATTCTGTTGTTTTAGCACTTACACCTTTATGTGAAAATAATGTATTTTCATTTTTATCTTTCGAACTAGATCGTCTGACGGTTATTACTCTGCTACTATTTTGAGGTGCTCTAGGAAAATCTGCCCAAATTGGTCTTCATATTTGATTACCAGACGCGATGGAGGGACCTACACCAGTTTCAGCATTAATTCACGCGGCCACGCTAGTAACAGCAGGTGTTTTTTTAGTTATCCGTTGTTCGGCTATGTTTGAAAAATCACCTAACTCGTTATTCATCCTTGCAATAATGGGTGCTCTAACGGCGTTCTTCGCTGGGACAGTAGGGCTGGTTCAAAGTGATTTAAAACGAGTTATTGCCTTTTCTACTTGTAGTCAATTAGGTTTCATGGTTTTTGCTTGTGGTTTATCACATTACTCTGTTGCTCTATTTCATTTAGCTAATCATGCATTATTTAAAGCCTTACTTTTTTTAAGTGCCGGTTGTGTAATCCATGGATTACTTGATGAACAAGATCTTAGAAAAATGGGTGGTATGATTCAACTATTACCTATGAGTTATACAATGATTCTAATTGGTTCTTTAGCCTTAGTTGGATTTCCGTTTTTAACGGGATTTTATTCTAAAGACGTGATTTTAGAAATCGCTCTAACTACGCCAACACTAGCTGGAAACTTTACGCATTGATTAGGATGTTTAGCGGCGTTTTGTACTTCGTTTTATTCATTCCGTTTAATTTTTTTATGTTTCATTAATGACACGAATACTAAAAAAGTTTATGTAGAACATGCTCACGATGCCCCTATAAAAATGGCTTTTCCACTAATGATTTTATCTATAGGAAGTATCTTCTGAGGATTTTTATCTAAAGATATGCTTATTGGTCTAGGTTCGCCTTTTTTCTTAAACGGTATAATGATATCGTATGAAAATTTAATTACAATAGACGCAGAATTTGCTTCCGCTCTTTTAAAGAACGTGCCTTTTATTTTTACAATAGTTGGTGCTACTCTTGCTTTTTTACTTATTAACTGTTTTATAACTTCAAAAGAAACAATTTTTGCATATAAGATGACGTCATGATATCGTCAATTCTATGTTTACTTAGTACAGAAATGACACTTTGATCAAATCGGTAATGAACTTATTGTTCACAAACTAATGAATTTCGGATATCGAATTAGTTTCCAATCTCTTGATAAAGGAAATATTGAAACTTTCGGTGCNTTCGGTTCNTCAGTAAAAGTGACACAATTATCAAAAGGGTTATCTTTTTTACATTCAGGGTTTATCTTCCACTATTCTTTTGTTATGATAGTTGGAATGATTGCTCTTTTAACATACTTCCTAGCTATGTTTGTAAATATTAATCTTAATATGTTCCTTATTGCATTAATTTTCTCGTATAGTCTTTTTATCGTTGAATAATATTTCCTGGGGGTGTAACTTAATGGTAGAGTGCTTACTTTGCAAGTAAGAAGTTAAAGGTTCGATTCCTTTCATCTCCAAAATTCAAAAAATAATAGAAAAGGTGAAATTTTTTATACAAATAAATAAATCAATTTTCGCTAGCAGTAAATCCTTAGTTAAGTTGCTACAAAATAACGATTGTGCTTGCAGATTAGAAATTAATAAAAAGAACTGCGTTCTTATAATAGAAAATCTTTCAAGTCTTCAGATAATCCCTACTATGTCATCAACACATTTATACCTTCTCATTGGAAATAAAAAATTTCGAATCTCGAAAAACTTTTATAACTTTTTACGAAAAAATCTTACCAGACGACAAATATCATTTGTTAATATTTTTTCTGGGGCGGGAGGATTTACGACAGGTTTAATAAACGCTGGGTTAAAACCTATTGCATGTTTCGATAATGACGTGATAGCGTGCAAAACCTTAAGAGCAAACCACCCTCAAATTAATGTCTTAAACAAGGATATAGACTCTATAAACTTTTTAGGATATCGAAATAGAGTAGATGTTCTTGTTGGAGGAAGTCCTTGTCAATCATTTTCGGAAATTGGTTTGAAAAAAGGGTTGTCAGATAAAAATGGAACCGCTTTACTAAAATTTATTGACATAATTTTTATGATACAACCAAGATTATTTATTATCGAAAACGTAAAAGGACTTAAAACCTTTGAACAGGGAAAAGTTTTT
>JGI24540J26637_10001255_pt1 | contig 11166 bp, 7 predicted proteins | sample NorSeaMetagenome_FD_26637 | JGI IMG/M metagenome (IMG submission 26637) | reverse complement strand
GGGGGGGGGGGAGGGAGGTAACAGCGTAAGCTTCATTAACGCGATCGCGACCACCAGGGGGGGAACACACGTTAACGCGGTGCAGAATCAGATCGTTAAACACTTGCAGAACTACGTCTCCAGGTAGGGTTAGAGCTAAAGATATAAACTCCCGATTACAAATAGGGGACTACAATCACACAAGCGCAGTATCGACGCTGCATTTCGAACACCATACCAACCCTTTTCGCGCTTTGCTTCGCTCATCGCAGGAAACACCCTGATCTACCAACGCCCAGCCCGCACCTTATCAAGAGCAAAATGATGCTGTTCGTTAACGGGAAGGTTGAAGACCCGAGCTTCGACAGCCAGAGCAAGGAGTTACTAACAACGCCCACAAAAAACTACGGATCCGACCTCACTCTCCCCGTTAATTTCCTCAACAAGGTGGCCTCCGGACCTGTCGGCTTGAGCGTCCTTGAGCACCTGAAGAGGAACGAGAGGCGCAAGTTCAACAAGATATTCCAGAACTCGAAGAAGAAGAGCATAGACGTACCCAAACTCGACGACGCCCACCTTGCGGGGAGCAAGGAGGCCGCAAAGTGCACGCTGATATTGACTGAGGGTGACTCAGCCAAGGCCCTGGCGGTCAGCGGACTGGAGGTGGTGGGAAGGGACCACTACGGCGTTTTCCCGCTCCGCGGAAAGGTTCTGAACGTCCGCGACGTGCCCGCGAAGATTCTGGGTAACAATGCCGAGGTCAAGGCGCTCTGCACCATCCTAGGGCTCGACTTCAACAAACAGTACAAGACGGAGGAGGAGATAGCGACGCTGAGGTACGGGAGGATCATGCTCATGACGGACCAGGACGCGGACGGGAGCCATATCAAGGGACTCGTCATAAACTTTATACACTACTTCTGGCCAGAGCTTCTTAGGGTCAAACCTAACTTTATGGGCATGCTTTTGACGCCCTTGGTCAAGGGTTTCAAGGGGAAGGAGGAGAGACAATTCGGGAGCATGAATGAGTTCCAGCAGTGGTGGGACGAGGAGCCCAGGAAGGGTTGGAGGGTGAAGTACTACAAGGGTCTTGGAACCAGTACGGCGCAGGAGGGGAAGGAGTACTTCAAGAGCCTCGACCAGATGACAAAACTTTTCGATTACGAGGAGGGGGACGGGGATTCTCTAGACATGGCCTTCGACAAGTCAAAGAGCGAGGAAAGGAGGGCATGGCTTCTCGATAAATTCGACGCAGGGTCGATCCCGAATTTCGCCCCCCTCGTGGCGTACAAGGACTTTGTGAACGAGGAACTCATTCATTTCTCCGCTGCCGACAACATACGCTCCATCCCCAACGTCGTGGACGGCCTCAAGCCCTCCCAGAGGAAGGTGCTCTACGCGTGCTTTAAGAGGAACCTCAAGAACGAGATTAAGGTTGCGCAGCTCGCGGGGTACATCGCGGAACAGACAGCATATCACCACGGAGAGGCCTCCCTTCACACCACTATAATAGGGATGGGTCAGGACTTTGTTGGCTCCAACAACGTCAACCTTCTTACCCCCTCAGGACAGTTCGGGACGAGACTAACGGGGGGCAAGGACTCGGCGTCGCCCCGTTACATCTTCACCCGCCTCATGCCCCACACGAGGATGATATACTCCGACCTGGATGATCCCCTGCTCAACTATCTCGAGGATGACGGGCAGGAGATCGAGCCCAACTACTTCGTTCCCGTCCTCCCCATGCTCGCGATCAACGGATCACACGGGATAGGAACGGGTTGGAGCACGTCGATACCGCCGCACAATCCCAAGGACGTTATTGACTACATCAGGGCGAGGATCAAGGGGAAGGAGGGGGAGATCTTGCCGCTTATGCCGTGGGTCAAGGGGTTCAAGGGGACGTTCTTCGAAGGACCAAAGGGGGTAGTCAGTAGGGGGATCGTGAACGTCGTGGATAAGGGGGAGGTTGAGATCACTGAGCTCCCCGTCGGGAGGTGGACGAGTGACTACAAGGAGTTCCTAGTCAAACTCAAGGACAAGGGCGACATCAAGGGGTTCACGGAGAACCACACGACCGATGGGGTGTACTTCGACGTCCTGATGACTCAGTCGGTGCTCAGCAAGAACAAGAAATCCCTCCACAAGTTCTTTAGGCTTGAAACCAGCCTCTACGTCACTAACATGAACGCCTTCGGGGCCGATGGGGTGGTCATGAAGTATGGGAGGGTAGAGGATATAATAGACGAGTGGTTCAAGTTCAGGCAGGAGCTCTACGTGACAAGGAAAGCGGAGAGGCTCAAGGTGCTGCAGCACGAGAATGAGATCCTAGAGAACAAATCAAGGTTCATAGACCTTGTCCTCAAGAAGGAAATAGACCTGCTGGGGGGAATGCCGAAGGGGGAGATCGTCGACGCGCTGGTGGAGAAGGGTCTGAAGGGGAAGAGCGAGCTGGACGCCATTCTGCACGGTAGAGAATGGGAGCCTGGGGACGGAATCTACGATTACCTCTTCGGGATGAACCTTAGCAGCTTCACGAGGGAGAAAATAGACGCGATGGACAAGGACAGGGCCAATAAGGCCCAAAGCCTAGAAGCAGTTGAGAAGGAGAGCATAGAGGACATGTGGGACAGGGAGCTGAGCGAGATCGAGGAGGTGCTATGCGCGTAATCATGGGATTGTTGTACAAAGACAGGAATTAAATAAATAGACACTATGTCCCGGATATCATCATGTAACCGGAATGGGTCAGGGCAGTGGCGGTCATACACTTGAACAATCTCATGCTCGTATCCGGGTAAACCTTCCCTCGCAAGGCCGTGGCTGTCACGAAAGTAAGAGATATCCACGAGCGGCATCATATTCGTCGCATTTAGACCCCTGGTTCTGTCACCCTCGGTGGGGGGAGATTGTTTGGACTGTTCAGGGTGCGCCGATGGGTAATTGAAAGCTGAATTCGTTGTAAGACGTTACAAAATTTGCAAATCCTGCTCTCCCATCGTCGCCTCTACTATTATTCTATGATTTTTCCAGATTTCACCTCTCTCCCTCTTGCCTCAAAAACCACCTCACAACTGTACGTACATTTCGTTGCAATTAAATACTCGATACTTTATGATTCTACCTTTATTTTTGGACTCAACAGTTGCGTTCCGCTTTGACGGCATCCAAATTCAAATTACACTTGGCACCTTAGTGAGAGCGAGCCCTGCGTTTGAAATAGATCACCTCCTATATCATATTTTACTAATTTTCTTTCGCTAATCGCTGAAACTTATATACCGCCATAGATGGAACAGCTTATTCCCGTGGTTAACAAGCTACAGGATGTTTTTGGAGCAATTGGGCAGAGTCCCATCGATCTCCCACAGATTGTGACCATTGGTTCGCAGTCTTCTGGAAAATCATCCGTCCTTGAGAATGTTGTTGGAAAGGGGTTCCTTCCTCGTGGAACTGGAATCGTGACGAGGCGCCCTCTCGTTCTCCAACTGTACAACACTTCCAACCACTCTGTCCCTGCATCTCCTGGTTCTATCTCGAGCTCGTTGCGTTCGCCCGGCGGTCTTGACGACGTGGATGAGGAGGACCCCGCAGACAACGAGGAGGTTGATGAGAACAGTAGCTCTAACCTCCACACTCCTCCCGAGTCCAAGCTCAAGAGCAAAAGGAAGGTCGCGGCCAGCGCGTCCCCCGTCGTCCTGCCCGGCGACGAGTGGGGAGAGTTCCTGCACCTTCCCGGGGAGAAGTTCTACTCCTTCGATGAGATTCGCGACGAGATCGTTCGTGAGACTGACAGGAGCACCGGAAGGAACAAGGGAATAAGCAATAAATCCATTAACCTCAAGATTTACAGCCCCCGCGTCCTCAACCTGACCCTCGTCGACTTGCCCGGAATTACCAAGGTCAGCGTTGGAGACCAGCCCATTGACATTGAAGATCAGATCAGGGAGATGTGCCTTCACTACATCTCCAACCCCAACGCCATCATCCTGGCCGTAACGGCAGGGAATACCGATCTTGCCAACTCTGACGCCCTGAAAATGGCCCGCTCCGTCGATCCTGAGGGAAACCGTACAATTGGAGTCCTTACAAAGCTCGATCTCATGGACCCTGGTACCGACGCTTCCGACATGCTGAACAACCGCGTCATCCCCCTCCGCCGTGGCTACGTTGGAGTCATTAACAGGGGCCAGAGGGACATCAGCCAGAAGCGCAGCATCAGGGAGGGCCTCAAAAAGGAGATGGAGTTCTTCAAGAACCACCCGGCTTACAGGAGCCTCAGCCACAGGTGTGGCACTTCGACCTTGTCCAAGATGCTCAACAGCATCCTCATGCACCACATCAGGGACTGCCTCCCGGAGATCAAGAACCGAATCACCGGAATGATGGCAGACATCCAGCAGGAGCTTGACGCCCTCGGCACCCCCACTGGGGACATCTCCAGGGCGACTCTGGGTGGATCCCTCCTCTCCCTCCTCTCCAAGTTCGCTGCGAGCTTCGGAAATGCCGTTGACGGAAAGGGTACCTCTGCTGACGGAGTCGAGATGAACGAGCTCTACGGTGGCGCCAGGATCAGCTACATTTTCAACGAGATCTTTGGGAGGAGCCTGACGTCGATCGACCCCTTTGATGGGCTTACCGACGAGGACATTAGGACCGCAATTTGCAACGCCAACGGACCTCGGCCCAGCCTCTTCGTACCTGAGATATCCTTCGATCTCCTGGTCAGGAGGCAGATCAGCAGGCTCGAACAGCCCGGCCTCCAGTGCATCGATCTCGTCTACGACGAGCTGCAGAGGATGAGCAGCCAGTGTGAGCCCACCGAGCTGCAGCGGTTCCCGGACTTGAGGGATAGGATGTGCGACTGTGTGAGCAGTCTCCTTAGGAGGTGCGTCTCCCCAACACAAATGATGATCTCCAACCTCATTAAGGTCGAGCTTGCCTACATCAATACATCCCACCCCGACTTCATCGGCGGCAGCAGGGCGGTCGCCCAACTGATGGAGAAGATGAGCAACGAGGGGGTCGAAGCCAACAGACCTCCCCCACCACCGCATACGGAAAAAGCCGACCCGAGTACCCCCAACGGGGAGCACAACGACGACACCTACCACACTAGCTCCGAGAGGGAGAACAACCACCACAACGAGAAGGGAGGCCTAATGAGCTTCATCTTCGGCGGCAAGAAGGACACCAGGCAGAGCATGGGTGGGCTAGGGAGCCCTTCAACCATGGTCAAGCTCCCCCAGGTACCGGATACAATGAGGAACAACGAAATGCCAACAGACAGGGAGAGGATAGAGACAGAGATAATCAAGAGCCTCATCGAGAGCTATTTCAACATTGTCAGGAAGAACTTCCTCGACATGGTACCCAAGACCATCATGTACTTCCTCGTCAACCACAGTAAGGACAGCATTCAGAACGAGCTCGTCTCGGAGCTCTACAAGGAGAACGAGATTGCTGATCTGCTCAGGGAGACCGATGACGTTGCCCAGAGGAGGAGAACGTGCTCCGAAATGAGGGGACTCCTCGGCAGGGCGCTTGAGATCGTCAACGAGGTTAGGGACTTCAACACTTTCAAGTAAATAGAGCGGGGGGAGCAACTACGGGAATGTAGGAGATGTACTATAAAGAAGGCTTCAAGAAAGATTTTTTTGTGAAACCTTTGCAAATTAATTCTCATCGTCCTCATCCTCATCATAGTCCTCGTCGTCCTCGTCGCTCTCCGACTCATCTGTTGACTCATCTAAAAAGTGAGGTAACCTCGTTTTCGAGTAAACGTTGTTAAAAAAACGCGACACGAGGTCGGCCCTGTCCGCTTCCGTAAGTTCCTCCTTCCCTTCCACTCCCTGAAACGTGGTGCCTCCGTCGCTCAATTCATCATCATCTACATCTTCCCACTCCACATCATCATCCTCCCAGTCCTCGTCGTCATCCTCGTCCTCCACATCCTCTGCTTCCTGTTTCACAGTTTTGGAAATCTCCGTTCCCTCAACTTTGGCGACAAGCTGCTCCTCCTCCTTCGACAGTCCCAATGAAACGCAAGGGGAAAAACCACACACCCTACCATGACACTCGTAAGCATGGCCCTTCTTGCACCTAGACGAGCAGTATCTCGCGACGCCGCACTTGCATAGCTTGAGGGGCTTGAGGGTACTCTCTTGATGGGCATTCCCTGCCTTCATCGAGTCGAATATCTTCATTGTCATTCTCTGCACACAGCACTGTCTCTCCCAGCACATGACTTCCGCCCCCGCCTCAGTGTCCGGTCCCCACCACTCCCTTCCCATAAATCTTATTATGTGCATTATGATCTCCTTTGGCATCCCCACCTTCCCCCCTGTCAAGAGCATTGCCATCACCGTGTCCTTGAAGGCCTTCCCGAAATTATGGTGCCTATGCGGGTTCCACTCCTTCCCCCACTCTCTCTTCAACCTGAGGATATCGTAGTCATAAGTTGGTCCGAGGGCCTTGTTCTTCCACTCTCTCGCCCCCATTCCCACGCCCCCTTGCACCCAGGTCGCCTGTTCCTCCCCGAAACCTTCTCTCGAGTTGGCTCTGTAGTCGTCATGGTTCCAGAACCTACGTTCAATAAAGGGAAACTTGTTGCTGCTTGCTACGGTCTTGTCGGAGTAGTTAACACCGTGAACGTACACCTGCTCGTCGTCAGGCCTTATCGGCTGGTTCGTCACCTGGAGCCACCCAACATACCCCACACTAGTGTCCACCTCTACCATATCTCTAAAGAACATGAGCCTAGCATTTTCAAACATTCTCCTCACCCTGTCTTCTCCCAAGCTCTCCTCCACCACCCTCAACCGCTTCCTTCTTTCCCCAGCCTTCTCGTCTGCCAAGTTCCACGGGTGCGCCCTGTTCCTCCCCCTTTCATAGCCCATTTTTTCACTCATACCACATCCATTCGGCATCCAGAACATCATGTTACAGTACGCGTTTACAAGGAAAGCCCCGAGCCTGTCAGTTCCTTCTCCGTCGGGAGTGCAGACGCTGACAACTTCCCCGATCGTCAGGAGCACGTCGAAGGAGGTGCTGTAGTTTGAGTTGAGGTAGAGATTGGGAAACAAGGGTTTCATCTCCTTCATAGTATCCTTCACAATAAAAGGATCAGGCGAGGAGGGCGATAACTTAACCGGTATTGCCCTATCTAATTCCTTAAGAACCTCCTCGGCTGTGTAAGGCGAAGTGGGCGTCCTAGCATCTCCCAAAGTTTGGAGCAACGAACGCATGCATGACACAATCCTAGAGAGTCCCCCGAACCTTACCGCTTCCTCAATGTCCAAGTTCTGCTTTGACCGTATGAAACCCTTCCTCGAGATCGACCAGCCCCCCAGCACCACGTCCAGAACGCTCCTGACCCCCATGCACCTAACGATCTGCGACATGAGTCCCATCTCCACGACTTCATCCCCATCGTCTAGTCCCTTCCTGAACCAAACCTCCCTTTTAAGCAACGCTTTCTTAACGTCCATCTTCTGGACTGGCTCGTCCGATCTCACCTCCATCCTGACCTTGTTCCCCTCGTTGTACCCCTTGAACCTCTGCGATGAGTCGAAGGGCGCGGGCGAAGCGAGCGCGGAAAGGGTTGTTAGTAATAGTAGTAGCGGGGGGGGGCTGGAGCGTCCTCATCCAATCTCACCTCCTTTACCCACACCCCTGCCGCCACCCTCCCGTCCACCTCGCTCGTCACCCTCGCGGCAAGGAGGCGAAGGTACTCGTTCACCTCCTCGCAGCCGTGCTCCGGATCCCTGGTTCCCTCGAGGGGCGTCTCGTCGAAGCAGTACGAGTTGCAGTGGGGATAGTCGAACGTTGCGCTTACGAGGAGGGAGAGGACGGCGAAGGGGTTGCTGAGGGGGTTGCTAGGGTGGAGCGTTAGGAGGTGGAGGATGAGGGAACCGTGCACGTAGGAGTGAGGGGGACCGGAGGAAACGTGGACGTTGAAGGCGGCGAGAAGGTAATGGACTCGGACACTTTGAAGGGCGGCTTTCTTTTTCAAAAACATCGCATAGTCGTCATGCGAGGAGAGATCGAGGGTGGGAAAGGAAGAAAGGTTTAGGTCTACGCCCGAGATGGTAAAGGGGTTATGCGAGAAAGAGGGGTCACGGATGACTTGGAGGATGAATACCTGCGATGACCGAAGCGAGGGGGGGACATGTTAGTTATAGCACTAGCTGTGGCCAAGCGACAGATGTCATCTTGCTTTTGCTGTCGCTTCGCTCCAGCCCTCACCTCCTCTTGACGTTTAAGGGTATTGCTGGAATCAGGAATCAAGTTACCGCAGGAATCAACTTCGATATCCTTAACTACTTTGGCTATAAATTCCTCAGTCCGTGCGTAAAACTCGTCATTCCTCATCTCCTCTTCCATCCTATGAATAAACTGTCTGTAGACCCTCTCCTGGAACTGCGATGAGCGAAGCGACGAGCAGTAGGTTGTTAGTCATTGCGCTATACAGTATACGATCGTCGATACGCTCCTCCCGTCCTTCGATCTTCGCCCCCCCTCACCTTCCTCATCTCCCCTTGGTGGCAGGACTCCGCCTTTTTCATGTTTGAATGTAGAGCTATGACATCGAATAGGGGACAGTTCAAGATACCAGAGTCTATCGTCTCATCAGTAACGTCAATTCTAGCAACCGTACCATCAATTCCAGCAAAGGAGGCCATGTATCGAGTCCCAGGATCTTAGGGTGTTGATTTTAGAGGATTAGGACCAGAACAAGTAATATGAAGTAGTAATGAGTGCTATATATTGGGATACGAGCCGGAATATGATGCTGTATATACCCTAAGGATCTTGCTCAACAAAATTTCTTTGCTTTTGTGATTCATGGACTCCGTGTAGACCGCTTTAGCAATCGAACGCTAAACGCCTCTCTGTACAGGCTCTATGTAAAATCAAAACAAAAAATAAAAGCTCTGGACCTCGTTTAGGCCTGAAACCAGCATAACGTTTCCCGCTCGTCGAGATATTTGGCACGATCTGACAGCGTTTACCCAGTTTGGAGCTATGACCATCTCGGAAGCAATGACTGCCTCGAGGTTGCTATAGCGTTCCTGGCGGTTTTTGGAATCGGACCGGAGAATTGGAAGGAGCGTTGCAAGGAATATAACCTTTACATCCTCAGCGTCCCCCTCGACCCAGCAGGGTTCGTTCATTGTATGTAACTGTTTGGAACCCTCGTCGATGATGACAATGGTCACCCGCGCCAATGAACTCAAAGCTACCATTGAGGTTATCCCAGGAAGCACGGCCACACTCATGTCAAGGCATAACTTCGAGGATCATTCCGAGGGTTAGGGTTATTTAAATAACAGAATTTAGATTAAAAGGCTGGAACCGGCATGTGTTGCAATTGTGTCGGGAAAACCATCCTGGGGTGGGGGTGGAAGTGAAGGAAAGAAGGAAGGATACATCGGAGCGAAGCGACGTAGAGTGAGACAACTACTGGGTCCTAAAGTCCGTTAGTATTAGGGTTATTGGGGTTTGGGTTATTTAAATAATAGGGTTAGGGTTATGTAACATACATCTTTTGAGCAAACAAAGTAGCGCCTTTTGAGTTTTGCCCTCCTCTACCCATTGCCACGGCCCCCTTCCCCCCACTACTTTTTTTCTTTTTTTGGTCGTTCATCCTTGCAACAGCCAACATCATTGCAGTGAAGAGAGTTGCGTCGTATCCTGGTTCAACAACAAGGTTGTACGTACCCCTAATAGCGAGGAGGGACTTCCTGGTCCTTTCGCAGGTCTCGCCAGTGGCGCAGTCCTTGAATTTGCCCCCGTAGGGTTTGCCAGAAGTGAAATTGAACCCTGAGAGTGTGAAGGTCTTCTCTGCTGAAGTATCATTGGTCAAATCAAAGGATGCCTTACCGCTGTAGATGTTAGTGGTGTTGCTCATCGAGACCATCTTGCGACGGATCGTCAGGAGCACGATGTCTGTGGCTGGGTCCCAGATGTAGACTGTCTGAGTCCTTGACATGACCGTCTGCTGCATGCTGAAGTACTCAAAACCACTTTCTGCGCTCTTCAATGTCATGTCCAATCTCCCGGAAATAGTGCACGATGTTGGTGCTCTGAAGACTTTGGCACCATCTTCGTTTAGGATGTAAGCGCCATGGTTGTTCTTTATGGAAAACATGTTGTCCTTCAGCACAAGCTTGACATGCTCATCGTAGACCTGATTAGTGTAGTAAATGTGGTCGCTCTCGATCCGGATGCCGACATCCTCACTATCTCCCTTGGCACAACCGGGCTCTCCACGCACTCTGTTCTTGTAATGAGGTTCACAGCCCTTTGATGCAGGGCAAAATAGCCTGCCATTTTGTGCGCGTGCTGACCCCTCACGTTTATGTTGGTCCTCTTTTCGCCACGCTCTGAAGTTGAAAACCAGAAACCTGATTCGTTACCCCTGTTATTATACGTTTTTGCGTCAGTAACCGTGTAGACTTTCCTGCCGCCAGAATCAGAGTTCCACGACAACTTGGGATCCGTGTTCGCATCGAGGTCTGCGGTAAATGTAAAGGTCTTGTTTTCCCATGACATTCCTAGGAACCCAACATTGTCTTTCTCTAAAGTACTTGTAAAGTTATAATCCTGCAACTTGAATTCGATATTGAACTCAACGTTGAAAGAAATCGGAGTGTTGTCCGCCTCAATCTTGCCTTTGAAGACGCGGGGTGGAAAGAGGTCGTAAATTATGTCTTCGTCACTGATGTGGAGACCATCTTTCGTAGAGACAGAAGTCAGCGTTGCCCCAGTTACTTCTTCAATTAGCAACCACATACCATCGACGTGAACGTCTGAGGGAGTTGCACAATCGGCTCTAACTTTTTCGACCTGTTTGTTGAACTTTGCTGTAACTAGCATCAAAAGATCCTTTCCGTTTCCTCTTGGCTTGACCATCAAGGTCTGGACACACCTTTCCTTGTCTTCCGTAAAGTATTCTTTAAGGAACGGAGCTAAAGTCTTGCTCGGAATGAAATTGATTTTCGCAGGAATATCATCTTCTATTTCCATCAGTTCTTTGTCATCCACAGCCTCATCAGTGTCTACCACCTCAACCCCATCAACTTCTTCCCCCCTATTCTGTGGGTCTTCGGTCCCATCAACGGGGGCGACTGGTACCTGCTTTGAAAGTGGCGACTTTGAAGAGGTTGGGGGTGGGGGGGGGGC
>JGI24540J26637_10001253_pt1 | contig 11169 bp, 6 predicted proteins | sample NorSeaMetagenome_FD_26637 | JGI IMG/M metagenome (IMG submission 26637) | reverse complement strand
CCCCCCAGGATGGTTTTCCCGACACTATTGCAACACATGCCGGTTCCAGCCTTTTAATCTAAATTATGTTAGTTGAATAACCCTAACCCTTAATACAACAAAATTCATATGATAAACTATCTGTAATCTGTCCAAGTTACAGCCCTCGTGATCCTGTTCATGAAATACTTCACACCACTGCCCTCGTCCTTGTACTCTTTCCAAAGAGGTCTATCTCCTAGCTTTTTTTGATTGTTGTTCGCATGGGGATGGTGATGATGTGCACCGTTTCCACTGTTCCCTCTACTTTTCTTTGAAACAGAAAAACTATTCCTCCCTTTTCCACCCTCGCCAGAACATGATCTCGATCTCTCTTTTCCGACCTTAGGATTATCCCAAGTACTCCTCCCATTTCGCGCATTAACAAAATAAGGACTCCCTGAACCCTCGTCCACGGCCTCCTCCCACTCGTCATCACATGCATCCTCCATAAAACCATCAGGAACAGTGAACGTGACCCTCCTTGAAGGCCCGTGTTCAAAATATGGAACATCTTCCTCAGTATAGTGCATTATCCAGTTCTGAACGATGTCCTCGCCGTCTGTGTCGTGTTCGTGCTTCTTCCTTTCTTTCTCCCAATCGCTTGTTGCAATCTCATGCATCCACCACCTATCCTCGTCAAGAATAGCATTACCTTCACCATCGCTCTCCCCGCCTTCTCCTGAAGCTAACAGCATCCTCATGGGATTCGTTGCCAAAGCACTTGACCCCGTCGACATGGCCCTTACCTCCCCTTCAATCTCGTCCCTACCTTCTTTAAGACGCATATCGATCATCTCCACCTGTTTCGTCGTCAGTCCACCTCTGCTCTTCCTCCTTCCTTCTTCCAAGGATCCACTCGTAGAACCACTGCTAGAAAGGCTGAACCTTGCATGGTTAGGCCTTGTAGTACCATCTCCGTTATCGATGCTGAGCCTTCCTACAGATTTCCCACTCATTGCCCTTCCGGTCCTGTTCACACCAGTGTTGATACTCTTAGCCAAACTGTTCATCCTTCCCCTCATGCCCATTTTCGTTTGACGACGCCTGAAGTTCCTATTTTTGTCGTAATCACTAGCGGCCTTTTTTACGTCGCCTTCGACGATGAGGGCGATAACATAGGGCACTATCATGTACTTTATCAGGATAAAAAGAGGTGACACGATAATGACAGACAGCATGAGCTCGACGCTGAAGCTCCCTACTGCAATCAAGGTTGTTAGCTGACCGTACTTTATACTGTGCTGGAAGAGGTAGAATGACAAGAAGCAAATATACAATCCTGCAAAGATCTCCATAGAAATAACCTTGAACCTGCTAACCTCGTCGGGGACATAACCCTCCTTCTCAGCGATGAAATTCTTATACAGCGAACGTTTTATCGGAGCAAAAGTTCCCTTCATGTGGTTCATTGCACGCCTGTCCTTCAAAAAGAGGGCCTGGTGAAGGGGATCGAGGCTGCATCGAGGGGAGAAGTCAAGAGGAGGGCAGGTTTGTAAGAGGTGAGGGCAGGCATACTACGTATCATCATAGCTAACAACAATAGGGCAGGCATACTTTATATCATCATAGCTAAAAGCAACTTTCAAATCTTCGCTTTGCTCCTCACCCCTTCCCTCCTCGCACCTTCTCAAACTCGCTTCGCTTGCACCCCTCGTCTCACCTGCAGAGTTTCACCAATACATCTTCCACTTCCCTCCTTCTTCGTATCTCCTTTTTATGCACAACCTTGAGGTTACGGAACCCTGCCATGTCCTTGAAGTTTGTCACATTCTTCTTGTGCTTGACAATCTTCCTCTCGAGTGCCATGCTTTCGACTACCTCCTGGTGTTCTCTGACATTCTTGAGCTGGGTCTTTAGCATGTTGAGAGTATACTTGACAACCATGATATCCTCCTTTCTCTTACTCGCCTTCTCATTAATTATCCTAAGGAGACCCTCCACTTCGTGGATGGACCTTCTCAAGTCAACAGAATTAGTCTGGACGATTCCGTGAAGAAGCTTCGCCTGGTCCGTCGCCACTCTCATCTCAAACAGTACGCGAGCCGTACCGGCGTCGTCAAGTTGCTTGAAGAGACTTATCATCGAGAACGTTATGGGAACGGTGAGAAGAACCTGTACAAACCCTTCAAGTACATTCTCGAGAATGAGATAGGCAGCCTCCGCATTGTCTGCAGTTCTGATCTGATTCCACCTGACCTCTGAAAAAAGGCTCTCGCTCTCCTCGTAAAAAAAGACGGCCATGGCAAGGAAACTAAGCAGCTGAGTGAGAAAGACGGTGCTCCTATGTGCCATGTTTACATACTCCTCGAGTTCCTGGATCTTCTCCTCCCTTTCCGTGGTGCTCATGAATGTCCCTCCGGCCTGCATCCTTCCGGCCGCTGCCTTCATCAGCTTTTCGTCCGTTTCGCTGCTCTTGGAGGAAATTGTTGTAGAACCCTTGGGGGTGCTGGTCGTATCCCTCGCAAACATCGCAGGTCCTCTGGACATTCCACCTGGACACGTCACGCCTCTGGTCTGGGCAGTGCCTAGATTTTTCGTGCTCGCACCGAGTCTACGGTTACTTAGCGCGCTGCCTCTTTTTCCGAACAAAACAAGGACCTCGTGCTCTTTCCTAAGACCCTTCCAAAACTGGTCCATCTTTCGCGTCTTGATTCTCTTCAATTTATCTTCCTGTTCGATCAAGGCAAGTTTTTCCGCTTCACTGGCATCAAAGACCTGGGAATGTGTGGAACGAAGAGTTCCAATCTCAGACTCCCCGCCCCTCCTAGTGTCCTCATCATCGGCCCTACTTGATCCGCCATCGTCGTTGATCCCCTCTGCCTTCTCGTCCCTCGTACTGAGAAAGTTCAATATGTCTGTGTCGTCCTCGTCGTCGATGCTGCAATGAGTGGCAGCGAGGAGAGGAGCGAAGCGAAGCGACGAACAGAAGGTTGTTAGTCATGTGAGTAGGCAATATGTTGATTTTGCTGTCGCTTCGCTCCAGCAACCTCTCCCCCACCCTCACCTGCTCAAACTACTCTTTCTGTTCAACAAATTATCAGACATTAGTCTGTTTTTCTTGTTGGAATATGCTGTACTCCTGTTCGTAAAGGCTTCCAGTCCTCCAGTGGTTTTGCCCCCGTCTTCAGACTGCTGCATTTCCCCAAAGCTGCTAATTCTCTGTAGGTCACCGATCACGCTGTCCTTATGACTGAGCTGGATCCTAACAAAGTTCTCCCTCATTGCCCTGATCGCCTTCTCGACAAAGTCCGTTTTGAGCAACTCCTTGTGTCTCATCTTAACATTCTTCCAATCTTTAATTTGGCTCCTCAAAATAACGTAAAAGTAAATCACGTAGATCGTTCCAAGCACAATCAAGATCCCCATCTGCTGGGTCAAATTCTCAAAGGAGTTCTTCTCGAGGAGAACCCAGCCCGCCCTGATAAAGGCGTTGCCGATATCAACGAAGATATCGTCATCCTCGTGAAGAAACCGCCTCCCACCCCCAAAATCCATTGCGTCCTTGCTACAAGTGCAAACAACACTTCCTCTTTCAAGCGCTTCCTCCACACTCTGGTTGCCCTTCACGGCGCAAAGGTCGGCCTTCCATTTGCCCCCGACAAATACCTCGCAGCCGTTCTTAACCTTGGTCGCATTAAAGACTTCTCCAAGATTCCCCCCACCTCCAATAGGGATCTCAATCTCGATCCCCCCTTCCCATCCCAACCCACCGCTCTCGGGCTCCCAAACGGCCAACGACACAATGTTACTGACAAGAACGCCCGTACTCCAGCTCCCCCAAGCTTCCCTTCCAACATTCATGCCACTGGCCCTGAAGACGTCCTTGAGTCCCTCCCCCTCTCCCCCTGTCGCACCCTTGAACTTCCACCTTGTGCCGCCTCCTCCGTCGACCTCATTGTCATCGCCAACAGTGTATGAATTCGCGGTCACGGTCACTTGGCCTTTCTCGATCACTTTGGCGTCCATTCCTGGTGCGTACTCTGCAGTAAGCCTCCCCCCTATATTCCTCAACACTTGGTAGATTTCCGTCTCATTAGCCTCTCCAACTTTAAATCCGAGCGTGTTGTCAATCACTCCGACAGCATTCTCGATGCCTTCAGCCCCTAGTTCTCCTCCGGTCTCGATGATCCCCTTAATAATATTGAAGCCCTTCTCCATCCCCTTCCTTCCCTTACCTTTCTTCGTCACGACTTCGATCGACGCGGCGATCCTCTCCTTTCCTTCCTCCCCCCCAACCAAGTCTAATGCCCTTTCTATGGTGTCTATCATTTCCTCGGTGTCCGCCTCGAGAATCTTTCCCTTGACTGACCTTGCTCCAGACTCAATGTGCTTGGCCATGTCGGTTCCATCCTTCTTCATTTCCGCGTCCCTGACAACGTCGCGCATTTTTGCAATAGCTTGACTCTCCTTGATCGACGCTACGATAGCGTTTTTCTGAGCGACCGCCCTTGCACCCAAGTTGTCATAAACTTCAACCTCAATCCAGGTTTCCCATCCTGCCGCCTCCTCCCCAGATGACAGAAACGTGTCTACGCCGTTCTCCGATATCTTCCCAGTTAGTGGACTGTGGTACTGCCTAAACACGTACTCCAGGGGCAAGTCCTCGTCCATCCAGCCATCTGCCTGCAAGGAGAACACTGTAATCAGAGATGTTCCAGACTCCGGAAGCACTCCTACCCATCCGGATACGGGTGGATTGTTGATTTCCAAGACAACGCTGGTACTTGACACCCTACCGAAGGTGTCACTTGCTGCAAGGGTGAAGACGTACTTGACACCAGCCCTCATTGCACCAGGATAAATTGCAGTAATTGCTGAGGTTCGGCTAGCGGCAAAATAGTTGGCGCTAGTCTCCCAACCCTCAACACTCCACTGGTAGGTCACGGGAAGGAACCTCTTGTCCACGGTCTGAAGCCTTCCAGGAAGAGTGAGAGGGTCATCTCCGGCATTAACCTTGCTCCTGCCTGGCAAGTCGATCACAACGACGGGGTATATAATGTCGCCCTCCTCAGCAACGATAATCACGGTGGCATTAGCAATCGCAGTTTTTTGCACAGACCCCTCGACACTTCTAGTGACTTTGCAAGAGTAGTGGTACTCCCCAGCATTGAGATCTCCAGCCTGCAGGGATAAAGATCGCTGCCCAACGTTGCTCACATCAACCCCCCTTCCTTTCCACTCCCAAGACCATACTCCTCCATCCCCATCGTTGTCGAAACTCTCATCTGAGAGAGTAATCGGGTTCAGAGTTGATGTAGAAATAGCCATGGGACTTACAACCGCCACCAAGGGGCTCGATAAAACGTTGACGCTCTGAAATGCCGTGTTTTTGCGCCCACTGGTGTCCTCCACTTCCACGTTAACTTGGTAGGTGGACATGGCGTCAAGGTTGTTTGCAGATATCACCACTTCGCCTCCGCCAAAGGTCAAAAAGTCGACACTCGGACTTATCGTCCAAGTATACGTGAGCTCAGTGGCGGTTAAGTCGGCAGATGAAGAACCTGGGCAAGCAGCGGGATAATCCGCTTCGGCCCTGACTCTTACCTCCCTGTTCCTTGTTGTGTCAAGGGCTGACGGTCCAATGATCCTAACCTGAGGGACCTCACCCCCCATGACATTAATCTCCTTGTGAATGTATTCAAAGGACGGAACCTCGTCGGAATCTTGGAAGAAATTCGAGAGGGTGAGCTTGAACCTGTAGGTGTAACCAGGCTCAAACCAGCCTCCATCGATAGCGCTAGGGGTAAGTGTCCCGCCCCAGGAAGACAGCGCGTTGCTGTAGTCTCTGGCGCTTGCGATGCCCTCTTTAGTGGAAACGACGCGGTCAATGGACCATTCAATCGTGGAAAATGGCCTACGGCCGTCATTAGAACTCATGGTGCCCCCGAGTTCAAGGCCCTCGCAGCTTCCTATATTGGTCGGACCGGTGATAATAGGTTCTGGCCTAACATTATCGGATGGGTAACCAAAGTGAACCGTTGTGGTGCTGGACATCACAGCACTCGAAGGAGGATTGCTACCCTCTTCCTCGGCAGCGATTGGAAGGTTGGTAGAGAAGTGGAGCGTATGAGAACTAGTCAAGGTAGCTGGGTAGCCGAACTCCACGGCTATATGTCTGCTAGATTTGAACCAGCACTTGTTACCCGGTCCAAGAACGACTGATAAGTCCGACTCGCTTTTTCCTCCAAAAGGGCCCACAGGAACAAGAATTGAGGTGCAATTAAACTGAGCGAAGAGTTCGAGATTCCCTAAGTTTGTTGGATTCTGGAAGGTGATATTAAAACCCGAGCCATCAGCATGAAAAACTACGTCTGACTCAGTCAATTCAGGGACTTGAAAATTTGGAGTGGGTGACGCGGTAGGAGAAGGGGTAGGAGCGTTTGTGGGCGCACCGGTGGGAGCGCCGGTAGGTGCATTGGTTGGAGCACCGGTTGGATTTACTGGACAGGTAATGTCGCTGTAGTCCCCGAACCCGCAAAACCTGCACTTTGAGTGACCCATTGCCACGCATCCCAAGCTAACAGAAACTTGACAGGCTGGTTCGTAGTAGCAAGGGGTGGCGGGATTGCCATCGTAGCACATTTGTCTGCAATCGACGTCATAGGTTTCACAGTGATCGCCGCTGTAACCTGAAGGGCAAGAGCACGAGCAGTCCCCCGTAGTTCCGGTGGCTATCCCACCATTTATGCAGTGAAAGGAGCCCTCCGAACCATCATCTACGGGGTCTTCAGAAGCTGAGCATGAATCAATGCCATCGCAGTGAGCTCCCAAGTAACCTGGAGCACAGATGCAAGAGCAAAACCCTGCAATGCCGACAGCGGTCCCCGAATTGGCACAGTAATGCAAGATTCCATCGTCACCGTCGCTCGTTGGTGATGATGAAGTCACGCAGGGCCTCCTGCACTGGTAGGCATAAAACGGAGAGGTTGGGACTAGATTGTGAAGGACTAATTCCTACAATGAGCGAAGGACGAGGAGCGAAGCGACGAGCAGAAGGTTGTTAGTTATGTAATAAGGTAGTGCAATGGTTTTGCTGTTGCTTAACTCCAGCCTTCCGTTCTTCGCTCCTCGCTCTGCCTCACCTTGCCTCGGGCTGGTGTCACGGTGTTGAAGGGATAGGGACAAGTAGTAACTACTTCGACTGACACTCCGTCACTTACGGCAATGTCATCCCCGTTGCCCGACGCTGCCGAGTTCCGAGTAAAGTTGGTGCCAAAAATCTCAATGTCTGTTCCGGCTGTACCAGCATATATTGCCCCCCCTTGGCTAGTTCCACCCGCGGTGACGCAGTTCACAAAAGAACACAAGACGATTTTGACAACGGCGTTGTTCCTAATATCCAATGAGACGCCTTCATTATTTGCCCTGCCGTTCATGAAGGTAAGCGACCTCAGAGATAGAGTTCCTGCCAAAAGATCGAGGTCAGTATGGTAGGTCCCCCTCACACTCATATGAGTGTTGTCCTCTTCTCCGTCGAGAACGCAGGAAGGGTGCAAGGAGTTCGTTGCGTGGTATTCCTCACACACAATTTCCCCCCACAAGTTGGTAGTGTGAAGCATTGTCAAATAGGTCGCACAAAGTCCGTCTGAGCACTTGTAGGTACCGGCCTCGAGCTTAACCATGGAGCCCATTGCCATTATGGAATCCCCGGTCCTCATGGTGATGTCGCTGTCAACAGGACCCACAGTGTTGCTGATCTTATTGAACAAAGAGTTCATCGTATTGACACTCGTGTAGTCGCACTCTGAGAATGAATTGATGTTAACGCCGGTGATTGCCCCGAACGCATCGAGGGCAGGTCCCCGAAAGGGTGTATTCAAAGCATAAGGGTTGGGACAGGTATCGAAGATGGTGATTGAGTCCCCATCAGGATTGTAAATGTCCTTCCCTGATCCAGAGTCTGCAGAATTGCCAAAGAATTTCACGGCGTACATACTAATGGTGGCTGAACCGTAAAGAGAAATCCCCCCGCCTCCATTCTCCCTGGCCCTGCAGCTCTCGAAGACACAAAGCTCTATTTGTACAACACCATAGTCATAGACGTTTATGCCTCCTACGGGGCGAGGAGCGAAGCGATGAGAAGGGGGGGTTGGCTTATCGTATAGAGCGGCATCACATAGCTCGCTGCCTTCGCTCCAGCCGTCCTTCGCTCCTCGTCCAACTTCTCACCTCCTCTGAATTGATTGAATCCGTTTTTAAAGGTGAGAGCCCTGAGAAGTAAAGTTCCGTAGCCTGTCCCTTCAATATTTACTATTCGCCTCGTGGTTTCGCCATCAATTACGCAGGTGCTTTCTTTGTCGTTGGTGCATTTGATGGTCCCCCATAAATTATCAATCATGAGCATGGTGTCCGCAGCTGCGCAGTTGTCGCTTGAGAAAGCGCCGGCATGAGGACACTTATAGGAACCTGCTGCCATAACAACAGCGTCGCCGCTTGTAATGATGCTTGTCCCAGTGTTGAAACCTTCTGCATTATAATTGCTGACATGGCTGTGAAGACCAGACATGCCCGTCACCAAACGGTCCATGTTAGCGCAGTTCACTCCATAATGTGCTGCGCCTTCTTTGCAAGAGCAGGTGCAGGAGCCCGTTGTGCCACCGACTGTGCCAGAGTTAACGCAGTAGAAGTTGCCATCAGAGCCGTCGTCGGTGAAGGTGCTTGTTGCGACGCAGGAGCCAGCTGTCTGGCAGCTATTGCCGCTGTATCCAGTGTTACAGGAGGCACATGCACAGGACCCCGTTGTTCCTCCAATGTCTCCCCCGTTGACGCAGTAGAAGATTCCTTCTGAACCGTCAGCAGAAGGGGAAGTGGAAGCAGTACACGAACCGGCCGTCTGGCAGCTGTTGCCGCTGTACCCTCCGTAACAGTTTGTGCAGGTGCAGGACCCCGTTGTTCCCCGGATGGTTCCCCCATGTATGCAGTAGAAAACGCCATCTGACCCGTCCTTATCACTGTCAGTAGAAGCACTGCAGGAATCAGCGATCTCGCAGTGATCGCCGCTGTATCCAGTAGCGCAAGAAGTGCAGGTACATGAGGACGTCGTTCCGCCAACTGTGCCACTATTGATGCAGTAGAAAATGCCATCTGACCCGTCGTCTGCAGAATTTGTTGACGCTGTACAGGGAACACATCCAGAGTACGAGTACGGCCATCCACTGCTTGCGCCGTAGATAATAAGAGCGTCGCCTTGGGTAGGAGTAATAACGGAGTACGGTGAGGGGCAGGAGTTGCTTATGGTGATGGTCACAGCCTCGCCAACTGCGAGGAGCGAAGCGACGAGTGAAAGGTTGTTAGTTATGGCAGAAGGCGCTCCAGCCGTCCTTGGATTTTCATCCGATCTCACCTGATACAAGCTCATTGTAAATGTCGAGGCCATTCTCTGACGAACCGGTGCTCCCTACAAACTTAGTAGCATAGAGGTTTAATGTAGCTCCTGTGTCGCTTACGAAGATGCCCCCACCTCCTTTGGAAGCGCGGGTAAATTCGCATTCTTCGAACAAGCACAAGCTAAGCGTGGCCGCTGCCCCGTTTAGGAATTCAATTCCTCCACCAAACAAGGCCCGGCCTCTGGTAAAGGTAAGCGCCCTTAGCTGCATAGTCATAGTAGTTCCCGACATAATGCCCCGTCCGTCTATGTGCATAATCCTTCTTGAAAGGGCTCCGTCAAGGATGCAACCCCCGTGGTCAGAAAAGCAAGCTATTGACCCTCCAAGGTCTTTGGTAGAGAGCATATTTTCACTTTGTGCGCAATTAGTGCCGGCTTCGTTGCACGCGTACGTTGCGACCTCGACTATCACGGATTCGCCAATGTTCATGAGTCCATTTCCAGTATTGCAGGCAGCGCATTGGTAATTGCTGACAACTCTATGGAGTTCATCCATGTTTATGGGGTGTAAGTCACTCGCACACCCGAAGCCTCCGTATTCTCCATCGCAGTTAATACATGTGCACGAACCGGTTGTACCACCGATACCCCCCCCGTTGATGCAGTAAAGGGTGCCATCCGTGCCGTCCTTGGCACTATTGGTGGTAGCAGTGCAGGAGCCAGCGGTCTGGCAGCTATTGCCGCTGTATCCCGCGTTGCAAGAGGTGCAGGTGCAGGATCCTGCCGTTCCCCCAATATCTCCACCGTTGATGCAGTAAAAGAGTTCGCTGGATCCATCGGCATCGACGGAAGTTGAGGCGGTGCAGCTTACTTTTGGGGGAGTGTAGTCTGTAGGTTTGTACTCAGTTTCACTCCAAAGATTATTGCACTCGGAATCGGAGCCCGGTGACTCGTAGCCATTATAAAAAATCGACGAGGACACGGAAATGTAACCGTAACCGCCGGAGAAACAAAAAGGTCCATTCACCCTGAATGTTGTGGATTCGAGGTGAAAGCCAGTGTAGAGGTTTTGATCGTTAATGTATTCATCGCGCACGCTGTTGTCGTTTTCCCAGCCNGCAGTTTTCCTCCACTGTACGTTGTCGAAAAAATCGCCATCGTCAATGTCATTGTCCTCAATGTTTCCCGAAATTAGGTTGTTACCACCCCTAATATCAGAGCAAGACTTCATAAAGAACCCTCCAACTCTATCTGCTCGATTGCCCATAAGATAGACTCTATTAAAGTTAAACTTATTCAGACTTTCAGCGTACAGGGCGCCTGTGATGAGCGAAGCGAAGAGCGGGGAGAGGAGCGAAGCGACGGGCATTAGATTGTTAGTTATGGTGTTGGGTGGTATGCAGCTGCCGCTTCGCTCCAGCCTTCCACTACCGTTGTCAGCTCGTCGCTTCGCTCCTCGTCCGATCTCACCTCCCTTGTACGCCCTGTTCGAAGTGAACCTAACTCTAGAGAGGTTAAGTTCCATGAAAGATTTGGCATAGATGCCCGCTCCTTGAAGGCTGTCGCTACTACCTCCGTTGCCGTTGAAGGAGCAACCGACGAGATTGACGTAGAGGGCCGATTCGATCTTCATTGCGCCACCTTTGAAATTATTTAATGCTGCGATGAGCGGGAGAGCAGCGGGGAGAGGAGCGAAGCGACGAGCAGTAGGAATTAAGTTATTGTGCTATGGTCGTCACTTCGCTCCTCTTGACTCTCACCTATATTTGTTAATGTCAGGGTTTGTGAAGTGCTTCTTGTTAAAAGAAAGGGGGGGGGGAAGG
>JGI24540J26637_10001252_pt1 | contig 11179 bp, 13 predicted proteins | sample NorSeaMetagenome_FD_26637 | JGI IMG/M metagenome (IMG submission 26637) | reverse complement strand
TTTAAGTTTCCGGGTCATACCGAATATCTTTCACATAAAGACAAATCGGACTCATTAATGATTTTAATGACTAAAAAATTAAAGGTTGCAACTGCAACAACTCATGTACCAATAAGCGAGGTATCAAGCTCATTAAATAAATCTTTGCTTATCAATAAGATTAGTATTCTTAATAAAAGTTTGATTGAAGATTTCAATATAACTTATCCTAAGATAGCAATATCATCCTTAAACCCTCACGCTGGCGAAGAGGGAAGAATTGGTAAGGAGGAAATTGATATAATAATTCCTGCAATCGAGGAGTTAAATAAAAATAATATTAATGCAAAAGGTCCATTTCCTGCTGATACTCTTTTTAATAAGGATAATTTAAGTGAATTTGATGCTAGACTATGTATGTTTCATGACCAAGCTATGATTCCCATAAAAACTCTAGATTTTTTCAATGGTGTAAATTTTACTTCAGGACTATCGTTTGTAAGAACTTCGCCTGATCATGGAACGGCATTTAACATTTCTGGAAAAAATATAGCTAATCCCGATAGTCTTATTTCGTCAATTAAGAATGCAGTACTTATAGCAAAAAATAGAAATAATAATGCATAAAGATAATAATAATTCTTTAAAGCAAATATTAGTTGATAATCAAATAAGTGCAAAAAAAAGATTTGGTCAAAACTTTCTCCATGACAAAAATGTCATTAGACAAATAGTAAGGGCATCAAAGCCGGAAAATAAAAATATAATAGAGGTTGGTCCAGGGCCTGGATTATTAACAAAGATTCTTTTAGAGAGCGGTACAAAGAGTATTTTTGCGATTGAAAAAGACGAATCATTTTTACCTATATTAAATAATTTAAAAAAAGAAAGTCTTACAAAATTTGATTTTTTAATTGCAGATATTTTAAAGGTTGATTTAGATAGTTTGATAGAAGGTAGCTACTCGGTAGTATCGAATCTTCCATATAATATATCAGTACCTTTTATAATATCTTTAGTTGAGCAAGAACAACCTGTGAAATGGGAGAGCTTAACATTAACTGTTCAAAAAGAAGTTGCTGATAGAATGCTTGCAGATATTAATTCAAAACAATATGGAAGGCTGAGTGTTTTAATTCAATGGAGGAGTTTTATTGAAAAAATATGTGATATTAAGCCAACATGTTTCATTCCTGAGCCAAAAGTAATGTCTACAGTTATAAGAATTAGACCAAAAAATTATATCAAAAAACCATCTATTGAAAGCTTCCAGAAAGTAGTTTCTGCAGCTTTCGGATTTAGAAGAAAAACATTAAAAAGAAGTCTTGGTCAGCTTGGTATTGATGGAGAAAGTCTAGCAATTAAGGCTGGGATTAATCCAAAATTAAGAGCTCAAAATTTAACAGTTGATAATTTTTGTGATTTAGCAAAAATATATGAAGACTTAAAGATCCTTTAGCAAGTTGTCTATTGTATCTTGAATTTTAATCTGACGAGACCTTTTTAAACCCTCGGCTATAATTATTGATTCAATTTTACTCAAGCTTTCCTCAAAATTTTCATTAATTATAATATAATCATATTCTGCATAGTGACTAATTTCATTTGAGGCTTTTGACATTCTCCCCTTAACAATCTCATCGGAATCTTGATTCCTTTGTAATAATCTTCTTTCTAGCTCTTTTGCTGATGGTGGAAGAACAAAGACCTTAATTAAATCATCTTGTAACGAATTCATTAATTGTTGGGTTCCCTGCCAATCAATATCAAATAAAATATCCATCCCAGAATCAAGGGCGTCCATAATTGGTTTTTTTGGGGTTCCATAGCAATGATCAAAAACTTTTGCAGATTCCAAAAACTCGTTGTTCTTCTGCATTTCATTAAACTTAGATTCTTCAANAAAAAAGTAATCACTTTCATTAATTTCACCCGGNCTAGGAGGACGTGTCGTGCAGGAGACTGATAGGAAAAGTTTTTTATTTCTTTCTAATAACTTCCTAGATAAAGATGTTTTTCCTGCCCCCGATGGAGAAGACAAAACCAGAGTTATACCCCTTCTTTCATTATTCAAATCATTATTCATAAAATCAATTATAGTAGCGTGAAAAAATTAAGGAAGCATTAGTTCCGCCAAATCCAAAAGAATTTGATAAAACTGCATTGATTTCCTTTTCCTTACTCTCATGAGGAACTAGATCAATTTTAGTTTCTACAGAGGGATTGTCCAAATTTAGAGTTGGGGGAATAATATTTTCTTTTATGCACATAATACTAAATACGGCCTCAACCGCTCCAGCAGCGCCTAAAAGGTGACCAGTAGATGATTTAGTGGAAGACATACATAAGCCATCAACATCACCTTCAAAAGCTCTCTCTATAGCCCTAAGCTCAATTTCATCACCCAAAGGTGTTGATGTTCCGTGAGCATTAATATAATCAATTTCTTTTGGTGATATACCTGATTCATTTAAGGCCATTAAAATTGATCTATATGCCCCATTACCATCCGCCGAGGGTGAGGTTATATGAAACGCATCTCCAGATAGTCCATAACCCTTTAACTCACCATAGATTTCAGCATTTCTAGATAAAGCATGCTCAAGTTCTTCAAGGACAATAAAGCCTGCTCCCTCACCCATAACAAATCCATCTCGGTCAGAGTCATATGGTCTAGAGGCTTTTTCAGGAGAGTCATTGAAATTAGTACTTAAAGCTCGGCTTGCAGAAAAGCCAGCCATACCAACAGGGCATATAGCAGCTTCGGCACCGCCTACAACCATAATATCAGCTTTATTACTTCTAATTATTTGAGCGCCCTCACCAATTGAATGTGAACCTGAAGCACATGCAGTAACAGCAGCCAGGTTAGGGCCTTTTAAGTTATTTCTAATTGAAATCTGTCCTGCCGCTAAATTAATTAAAGCTCCCGGAATGAAAAAGGGGCTAACCCTTCTTGGTCCTTTTTCCTTTAAAAGAAGAGATGTTTTTTCAATACTTGCTAAACCACCTATTCCTGAACCAACACCAACTCCCGCTCTAAAAGAATCATCTTCAGAGATAGGTAACCAACCAGAATCTTTTATGGCCATTTCTGCAGCAGCAATTCCATACAATATGAATGTATCAACCTTTTTTTGATCTTTAGTAGAAACCCAGTCGTCTGGATTAAAAGACCCATCACCAGAGGATATACCCTCTCCCAAGGGAACTTCACAAGCTATAGTGCAGGGAAAACCAGTAGCATCAAATCGAGTAATTGAAGACGCACCAGATTTACCAGAAATAAGATTCTTCCAAGAAGTGTTCGTATCTCCTCCAAGAGGAGTTACAGCACCTACTCCAGTAACAACAACTCTACGCAATGAAAGATCCAATCGTCAAAAATACTAGCTTTTAGTTGAGTCAATAAAACTAATTGCATCACCAACAGATAGAATACTTTCAGCTGCGTCGTCTGGTATTTCTATACCAAATTCTTCTTCAAAAGCCATTACAAGCTCGACAGTATCTAAACTATCAGCTCCAAGATCTTCAATAAAACTTGCAGAAGCTGTTACTTTATCTGCATCTACTCCTAAATGTTCAACTACTATTGCCTGAACTTTTTCTAGTGTATCGCTCATTTTATATTCCTTTTAAATTATTCTTAATATTAACAAGATTTTATTAGTCTGAATCATTATTATGCGATTTAGCACATTGAAGTCAGTTATACAAGAATCTGATTAATTAAGTTGTAAATTAAACCATCAACATTCCGCCATTTATATGAAGTGTTTGACCGGTAATATAACTTGCACTATCNGATGCAAGATATGAGACAGCGCTGGATATATCACTTGGTATACCCAATCTATTTAATACAACTGATTTAAGTATTTCATCTTTTCTAGAATCACTTAAATTTGAGGTCATATTGGTTTCAATAAATCCAGGTGCAATACAGTTAACCGTTATTGATCTTGAGCCTACTTCTTGGGCTAATGATTTAGACATTCCAATTAAAGCTGCTTTTGAAGCAGAATAATTTGCTTGTCCAGCACCGCCTAAAGTTCCAATCACAGAGGTAATATTTATAATTCTGCCATATCTTCTTTTAACCATACCTTTTACAATTAACTTAGTTATCTTAAAAGTTGAATTTAGATTAACATTAATAACGCTATTCCATTGCTCGTCAGACATTCTGAGGAAGATGTTATCATCAGTTATTCCTGCATTATTAACTAAAATATCGATATGACCTAATTTTTCTTCAGCATCCTTAACTAGGGTATCAATTTCATTACTGTTTGATAGGTCTGCAATACTAATTGTAGTATTTTCCCCTAACTCACTTTGAAGCTTTCTTAGCTCTTCTTTATTTCTACCAGTCAAGCATACATGTGCTCCCTGTGCAATAAGGTCCTCTGCTATGGCTCTTCCTATTCCTCCGCTAGCACCAGTTAGTAAAACTTTTTTTTCTTTTAAATTAATCATTAAAATCCTCATTATCCAAATGGGAGAGAAAACTCTCAACACTAGTCTTATCATTAACGGGCCTTCTATTAAATGATGGACAACTTCTTTTTGCAAGGTTGCTTAAAACTGCTCCACTACCTATTTCAATATAATCAATTACTCCATTATTATTAAACCTAGCCATTGTCTCTCTCCATCTGACCATTTCTGTAACTTGATTAATTAAATTATCTTTTATTTTACTAGTAACATTATTAGCCTCAACAGTTACATTTGATACAACAGGAACGATAGGCTCAAGTAAATTAACATTTTTAAGAGNCTCACCCATAATTTCTTTCGCAGGCTGCATTAATGGGCAATGAAAAGGTGCGCTAACAGAAAGCTGAATAGCTTTTTTTGCTCCATTTTTTAAAAAAATATCTAAAGAATTCTCAATATCAATCTTTAGACCGGATATAACAACTTGAAGATCAGCATTGTCGTTCGCAGGATAGACTTTCTTATCTAAGTTATTTTTGTTAATGACCTCAATAACCTTATCAACTGATAAGCCCAGTACAGCAGCCATTGAACCTTGTCCTTTGGGGACAGCAGCTTGCATAGCTTTGCCCCTTACTTTTAACAATAAAGCTACATCTCTCAATGATAAACCTTCAGAAGCCGCTAGTGCCGTGTACTCACCTAATGAATGACCAGCTAAAATATCGGAGATTAAATGAATTTTAAATCCGCGTTCTTTAAGGATCCTTATAATTGACATACCAACAGCCATAATTGCTGGTTGGGTATTCTCAGTTAAAGTAAGGTCTTCCAATGATCCTTCAAACATGATTTTAGATAAATTTTGTTTAAGAGTGTCGTCAACCTCTTCGAAAACTCCCTTAGCCTCAGGGAATGAATTATACAAATCTTTTCCCATACCTACAAACTGACTTCCTTGTCCTGGGAAAACAATTGCCTTCATTTTAGATACTCCTTAACTTTCTTATATTAAATTCAATTAACGACATTATAACAAGCTTGCAAATTAAACTTTAATATATTAAAGAACTCCTTAGTTTTTAAAATAAATTTTAAAAGGAACATAATGCCATATTACGAGCATGTATTTATAACTAGACCAGAGATTGCTCCTCAGCAAGTAGAGAAACTAGTTGAAGAAGTAAAAGCTATTATTAAGGATAATGGTGGTGAAGCAGTCTANACTGAATATTGGGGATTAAGAGACCTTGCTTATAAAATCAAAAAAAGTGAAAGAGGTCANTATTCTTTACTAAGAATAGACAGCCCTAGTGCGGCCATCCATGAATTAGAAAGAGTTCAAACACTTAATGAAGATGTTTTAAGATTCTTAACTACAAAAACCGAAGATTTAAGTCAGGAAACTTCTCCAGTAATGAAGGCCTCTGTTAAAAAAGAAGGCTCATACAGCTCAAATAGGAGTGCTTAATAATGAGTAATCATGCTATTCCAAATATTACACAAATTCCGACAAAAAGACCCTTTCTTCGTAGAAAAAAAACCTGTCCATTTTCTGGAGATAAATCTCCAAAAATTGATTATAAAGATACAAAGTTGTTAAGAAAGTACCTCTCTGAAAGAGGTAAAATGATACCTAGCAGAATAACAGCTGTCTCAGCAAAAAAACAAAGGGAATTAGCAAAAGCGATTAAAAGATCACGTTTTATTGCACTTATTCCCTATCAGATGGATTAAGAAAATGGAAGTAATACTACTTGAAAGAATTGAACGTTTAGGTCAAATGGGTGACGTTGTTAATGTAAAAGATGGCTTTGCGAGAAATTTTCTTTTACCCCAAAATAAAGCTTTAAGAGCTAACAAGCTAAACCGTGAGTATTTTGAAAAAGAAAAAGTGAATTTAGAAGCAAAAAATTTAAAGCAAAAAAGTGAAGCAGAATCAGTTTCAGATAAAATAATTAAAAATAATTATATAATAATCCGTCAAGCTAGTGATACAGGCCAACTTTATGGTTCAGTTAACTCCGGAGATATCAAAGAGAGACTTCAAGAAGATGGATTTTCATTAGAAAAAAGTCAGATTGTTCTTGATAAGCCAATTAAAGAAATAGGACATCACGAGATAAGAATTAAACTTCACCCAGAGGTTACTTCAAAAATTAATTTATATATCTCTAGAAGTATTGATGAAGCAGAGGCTCTTATAAGTGGTAAAAATATTAAACCAATAGAAGAAAGCGAAGATGAAAAAATTGATCTTCAAGAAATATTTGAAGAAGGTGCTTTGCCTGGTAGTTCAGATCCAGAAGACGATGAATTAACTAAAAGTGATGTTTCTGAAGAAACTGATAATGTAAATTCTAACAAAAATAACGTTTCAGAAGAAATATTAGATGAACAAGAATCAGAAAAAACAGANACTTAAAAAGTTAACCCCGATATCCACACTTATCCACAGATAATTTTCTTTTTTTATGTTATTTTAAGATATAGATTGCATTTATGGAGCAATCATCCCCAATTATATTAAATCAAAACCAATCTAGTAATCAGCATAGAGAGCTTCCTCATAATTTAGAGGCCGAACAACAACTGCTTGGAGCTTTGATAAAAAATAACGAACTTATAGACAGGATGTCTCCTCTTGGTCTTAAGGGTTTTCATTTTTANGAGCCATTCCATCAAGAGATTTATGAAAAAATCATTCAAATGAATAATAACGGTAAAGCGGTAACTATTCTTTTTTTAAAAACACTTTTTGAAACTAATGATGCATTTGATTCAGATAGTTATTTTATTAGTTTAGTGGCTAACGCAACTCATAGTTTAATTATAAAAGATGTAGCAAATGAGATTTATGAGCTTTCTCTTCGAAGACAGTTAATTCAAACAGCAGAATCTTTAGAGCACTCCTCTTACGCACTAAGTGAGGATAGAGAAGTTTCATCAATTATTGAAGATACTGAGATACAGCTTTATGAGATTGATCAAAAAGGTCAAACTGGTAAAAGTTTTTATAGTTTCGAAGATTCTATAGCAGAGTCTCTTAATGCTGCCGCAAGTGCCTACGAGTCTGATGACGGCTTAGCTGGTTTAGCAACAGGTTTTTCAGATTTAGATAAAGCTTTAGGCGGATTACAAAAATCTGATCTTATTATTCTTGCAGGAAGACCTTCAATGGGGAAAACTGCCCTAGCTTCAAATATAGCTTTTAATATTGCTAAAGAATTTGGCGATCAAATTAATAATGATGAAATTCAGTCACCTAAAGAAAGTACAGATGAAAATAAATTTGGTGCAGTTGCTTTTTTCTCTCTTGAGATGTCTGCTGAACAATTAAGTACTAGAATAATTTCAGATCAAGCTGGTGTATCATCAAGTGATGTAAGGCAAGGAAAAATTGATGAAAGAGAGATTAGTAATTATATGAAAGTAGCTGAAGACCTTAAAAATGTTCCTCTTTATATCGACCAAACTGGTGCAATTCCGATCGGAGTTTTATCATCGAGAGCAAGAAGGCTATCAAGAACTCTAAACCAAAAAAAACAGGATCTATCATTGGTTGTTGTTGATTATCTGCAATTGGCNACCACAGGGTCTGATAAATACAGGGGAAATGTTGTTCAAGAAATTTCTCAAATTACTCAAGGCCTAAAGGCTCTTGCAAAAGAACTAAATGTTCCTGTAATTGCACTTTCTCAATTATCTAGAAACGTTGAAACAAGGGATAATAAAAGACCTCAACTATCGGACCTCAGAGATTCTGGAGCTATTGAGCAGGACGCAGACATAGTAATGTTTGTCTACAGAGAGGAATACTACCTAAGAAGAGATGAGCCAGATACAGGCACTGAACAGCATATAGATTGGCAAAATAAGATGACAGAAGCTCATGGTAAAGCATCTGTTCTTATAGAAAAGCATCGACATGGAGCTGTTAAAACAGTTGAAATGCAATTTACAGAAAAGTTTACAAGGTTTTCTGATCTTGCAAGAGATGAATATATACCAGAAAGAATGGAATAACCGTTTAATGAAAATTTTATTTAATACTGGATCGTCTGTTCTTAGATTTTTTCAAGAAACAGGAAGGCTTTTTATTTTTATTTTAAATACACTTAAAGCAATTTTTTCACGATGGTATATGAAAAATATTTTTACCCAACTAATATCAATTGGTTACCTATCCTTACCAGTTGTTGCTCTAACATCTTTTTTTACTGGAGGAGCTCTAGCAATACAAATATACTACGGAGGAAATCAATTTAACTCAGAAATTATTGTTTCTTCAATAGTGGCTTTAGGAATAACAAGAGAGCTAGGTCCTGTTTTAGGGGGAATTGTAGTTGCGGGAAGAGTTTCAGCAGCTATTGCAGCTGAACTAGGAACAATGAAGGTAACTGAACAAATTGATGCACTAAAAACATTATCGACTGATCCTTTTGAGTATTTAGTTTTTCCTAGAGTCATTGCCGGTATAATAGCCTTACCAATTTTAGTTGGTTTTGCTGACATTATAGGAATAATGGGTGGATGGCTTGTTGGGGTTCAAAGCCTTGGATTTAATGGAACAACTTATCTTCAAAATACTGAAATTTTTTTAGACTCAAGTGATATATTTTCTGGGTTAATTAAAGCATCAGTTTTTGGTTTTATTATAACAATTATGGGATGTTATCATGGGTTTAATTCTGAAGGCGGGGCCCAAGGTGTTGGAAAGTCGACTATGAACGCCGTTGTAAGTTCATCAATACTAATACTGGCTACAAACTACATAATGACAAATCTTCTTTTTGTTTCATAAAGGATTAATAATGATTGAAATTAATAATTTAAATAAAAAATTTCAGAACAATATTGTTCTTAATGACTTGGCAATTAAAATAGAAGCAGGTGAATCAGCTGTTGTGATAGGACAGTCTGGGACTGGAAAATCTGTAATGTTAAAATGTTTATTGGGGTTAATAAAACCAGATAGTGGCTCTGTAAAAATAAATAATAAAGAAATATACGATAAAAATTTAAAATATTTAAAAAAAAATAAACCAAAAATTGGTATGCTATTTCAAGGTGGAGCCCTTTTTGATAGCCTACCAATATGGAAAAATGTAGGTTTTACATCCCTTCAAAACAAAGTTTCTGAAAAAATATGTAAAATTAAGGCAGTCCAAACACTAGAAAAGGTAGGCCTTGGATCAGAAATATCTGACTTGTTCCCGTCAGAAATATCTGGAGGGATGCAAAAAAGGGTTGCTCTAGCAAGAGCTATTTTTCCTGAACCTAATATTATATTTTTTGATGAACCTACAACAGGGCTAGACCCAATTTCAGCCGATGTTATTAATAAGCTAATCCTTGAAAGAGTAAAAGACCTTGGGGCAACAGCCCTAACAATTACTCACGATATGGCAAGTGCAAGAACAATAGCAAGTAAAGTTTACATGCTTCACCAGGGTAAAATAATTTGGAATGGTAACGTCAATGAATTAGGAAAAACTGATAATAAATTTATTTTACAATTTATTAAAGGTGAATCAAATGGCCCTATCAAACTTCATAATAATTAATCATAGCAATTTACTAAATAAACATCTAACTATAGGTATCTTTCAATAAAGAGTAGTGAATGGATATTAACTGGTTAGATATAATTTTAATTTTTTCGATGTTAGTGTCGGGCTTACTTGCCTTAACCCAAGGCTTTATTAAAGAAATATTATCACTCATTGGTTGGGTAATCTCATTTATATCTGTAACAGTTTTGATGCCTGAGGCGGGAAAGTTTTTAAGACCTTTTATAGAATCAGAATCAGTTTCTGACTTAATTACTATAGGGTTAATTTTCTTGGTAACCTTAATGATTTGGAGAGTAGCAAGCTTATTGATAGTGAAGCTTTTTAAGGTCACATCAATAAGTTATATTGATCGTATTTTAGGTTTTATTTTTGGGGTATTTAGGATTTATATCTTAGCCTCAATAATATTTGCAGTTCTTGTCCTTCCAATTGATAATTTGGATAGACCTAACTATGTAAAATCATCAAATATTTCGTCTATAATCGAAAAATCAACAAATATCTTACTAAAAAATATTCCTCAATTAAAATACTATGTCTCTAAAGGACAGGAATCCTCTTCAAGTTTAATTGATTCTCAAGAAGGTATTATTAATGAAAATGAATAATAATAAAGATTTAGATGATGATAGGTTACATGAAGAATGTGGAGTATTTGGAGTCTATAACCATCCAGACGCTGCTGCCCTAACTGCTTTAGGCTTACATGCTCTCCAGCATAGAGGCCAGGAGGCAGCAGGAATTGTAACTTTTGATGGAGAAAGGTTTTTATCTGAAAAGCACCTAGGTTTAGTCAGTGATCATTTTTCAAGACCCTCAGTTATAAAAAGGCTTGAAGGAAGAAATAGTGTTGGTCACAATAGATACTCTACAACGGGCGGAACTGTTCATAGAAATATTCAACCATTATTTGCTGATTTGTGGGGTGGTGGGTTTGCAATTGCTCACAATGGAAATCTTACAAATGCCTTATCTCTGAGATATGATCTAGTAAAAAATGGATCAATTTTTCAATCTACCTCTGATACTGAAACTATTCTTCAGCTTGTAGCAAAATCAAAAGCTGATAGAACTACAAAAAGACTTGTAGATGCTCTAATGCAAATAGAGGGTGCTTATTCTTTAGTAATCCTAACAAATAAAAAGTTAATAGGTGCCAGAGATCCCTTTGGTATTAG
>JGI24540J26637_10001251_pt1 | contig 11185 bp, 10 predicted proteins | sample NorSeaMetagenome_FD_26637 | JGI IMG/M metagenome (IMG submission 26637) | reverse complement strand
GCAGTGGCAAAAAACGCAAGATGACCAAACGAGATGCGGCAGTGGGTGGTAGCAGCAGTGGCAAAAGACGGAAGATAAGCTAAAACGTGCCAGAGCAGAAATTAGGATTTTATCAAATTTTGTAAATTCAATAATAATCATTGGGACCAATGACGTTTAGTTCGCGCGCAGCCCTACGAAATTCGTCTGCAAGTTTCGCGGGGATCTTCACATCTTCATGACCACATGGATTGTTGCGCTTCTTGCGCAACTCATGATATCTATCCACGCTAAACCCTGCGTTTTGGCAATTTTGCTTAATTTTCTTGCACTGTCGCCCAACCGTCTTGTCCAAGCACAACTTACATTCACCGCATGTCATCTCGTTCTCAATCAAAACCCACAGATTTATGCAAGTTCCTCTGTGCACATTGCTATCTTTCCATTCCATTTGATTTTGATGTGAATCTGGTGCCATATCTGCCCACTCTTGCCAGCAGTAATACTCACCATTATGTGGCGATTGAAAGTGTTGGCGTTTCTTTTTTGAGCACCATTTGCATTTGTCCAAAATCAATGTTGTGTATGTTGTGTTGCTCTGGCCCGCCATGTGTCAAGTGGGTTCACCGCTTAGTGCGACTACTGCGTTGAACGTCACTGTCGTGATCCCTATTTCTTGACATAAACGAGCATGCTCAAATGTGTCTGTTCGCAAATCTGGCTTGCGAAGAGACATGTTTTTTTTACATTTTGCAGAAGAGTCAAAAAAATATTTTGTAAATTCGTTTTTTATGTTTATTATATTTTCATTAATCATTGACATTTTTCATTAATCATTCACACGTTGAAATCCTCCGGAACATTTGCATTGATTAATGTTGTACGCGCCAACAACAGACGTTGAGTTCTCCGGACACTCCTGCATCAAATTATCGCCTACACAATAAAAGTTTGCTGGACAAACTAAACAGTGCTCATGATCTAACGTTCTGTAGTAACCACTGTCACAAATGCAATTTTCCAAAGAATCAGAATTGACGGGCCCGGTCGCGTTGTTCATGCATCTGAGCTTCAAACTATCTCCAGGACAGTAAAAATTTTCCTCACATTCTTCGCACGAATCTGCGTTTGGCTGATACCCATGAATGCACAAACACTGAGCTTGCGAAGTGCTGTGTAGAGGAGAGGTAGAAAATTGTGTGCAGTCTATGCATGCACTGCTTCCAAGTTCATTTTTATATTTTGCTACGGCACATGCAGTGCATTCTTGTGAACCTGGGTAAGCTGACAAAATTGTTCCAAAATAACCAAGATGACATAAGCAATTTGTACGTAAAGTTGAAGCAATATCAAGTGTAGTAGAAAATTGCGGGCACGAAACACACGCAGTCGGCAGATTTGCAACATTATCTTTAAACGTTCCTACTGAGCACGCAGTACAGCTGGTGTTGTGCGTACCATAAAAACCAGCAATACATTGACACTGAGTTATTAGACTGCTCGCGGTTTGCAATGTTGTTGAATTTCCAATGCAGGGCTGGCATGCCCAATTGCCAATTGCCTCTTTATATGATGCGACAGCACATGCTTGACAATCAGAATCAATTAAAGAATACCCAGGTGCGCACAGACAGTCATCTAAAGAGGTCGCACCCGAAAATGAAGTTGTGAATTGAGGACAATAACTGCATGCATGATCGCCTACATCATTTTTGAATGTACCTGCAGCACATTCCACACAATCATTTCCGTTCATGTAATACCCCTGCAAACACGTGCAACTGTCGTTTAGTGCAGTGTATGGATATTCACAGGCAAAAACACGATTATCATAATCTGTGTAATTCAGTTCATTTGCCAAAACACCATCCTCGTCGGTTTGTGCTTGAGTAAATCCATTGCAATGCAGCACAAAAAACACCAGTGCCACCGCAACTTTATGGTTTGACATTATGCATGTTGTCGTTATATAGTTTTTATTATTCGATTTTTCTTTTTTTTTGTTTTTTTGTTTCATTTGGCATTTGATAAAGCGGATAATTTTTGATTTGCAGGTGCGCAAAACTTTCAAATGAATCAAAACAACTCAGAACTCATGAATGATACGACAAAAATTTATTTTGTTTGCAATTTTTTGGGCTTCTTTATGCTGCTCTTTGTGCTTTACATGGTTTTAAATATGCAACGCAAAATTATTGTGCACGACCAAGAAATAAATGCACTCAAATTGCAAATTTCGGCATCAGAAAGTGTTGCTAATGTATGAATAAAAGTTATACAAAAAAAAATATTTTTCATATTTGCCACGTGCAAGATTCGAACTTGCGCGCACATGCATGCAGTCGAGCTTGAGTCGACCCCCTTGACCAACTCGGGCAACGTGGCATTTTGATTTTAAATTAGCAGACGTGGTTATATGTAATTGACACAAGCATTTTCTCGATTTAGGTGATGTGCGAACTGGTTGTTGAAGTCGATGGCGACAATTCTCGAACCTGAAACACGCATTAAATTTTTTGACTGTTTTTTTGCCTGAGAGTTTTGCAACGTATGGCATGAAACCTGGCCATTTTTTTCTTGTGAAATTTTGTTATAAATTTGACTCGGAAAAATGATATTGTAATTTGCAAATAATGTAGCAGGAATTATTTGAGATTCAACCAAAATGTCTACAACAAGACGAGAACAATATGTATTATCTGTAGACATTCCAAATCTTGTTTTTGCATTAAAATGCCGTTTGCAAATATTGTAGGCATGTTGATATTTGTTTTGTGCAGTTGTAATCGACAAGCACGTGTAATAGTTTTTGTCAAAACTCCGTTGTCTCCACAAAACAGCACTGCCCATTACTATGCTACACGATTCATAACCAGGAAACTCAAGCTCTACATGACAAAATGGTCCACTCATAAAGCTAACAAAATTGTTTACAAGCCAAGATAAATTGACAGGATCACTGCGTGGGTTATAAAAATGTAAGTTCAATATCTGTTGCATATTGTTTTCGATTGCATAAATATTTCTTTTTATTGATTTGCACAATGCAACACTTAACAAAAGTTGCTGATGCTAATTGAAGTTTACTCATTGTGCGATTTTGTAATAAAAAAGAGACAAAAACATATATGTAAATAGGATATATACATGTATTCAAATATATACAACAATGTTCATCGCGACATGCGTGGCGCTCTTTGCATAAGTTGATGCATATTGTTGTTTGCATTGACATTTGAATTGTTCATCAATGTAGTCAAAATATTTGCATTGTTTGTCACAACTTTGCGAAGTTCATTTGTTTGTTCTTTTAGTGTTTTCAGCTGCAAATTGTTTGTGGCATTGTTTTCACTGCCAGTCACGTTTTGCAAGTTGGCCAAATCTGTTCTCAAATCATTTACATGCTGCGCTAATATTTGTTGATTAGCATTTAATTTATCAATGGTGTGTTTGTGAGTTGTTAGACCAGCCTGCGTGCTTGTGTGCAACTCTTGCAAACCAGTGTTGTGCATTGAGAGTTGAGTCGCTAATTGTTTGAGTGTTTCCTGATTGGATTTCAAAACCTGTGCGTGATTTTCTAAGCCAAGATGTTGTTCATTCAATAACGCCGTGTGATTCTCACTTTGTTCATTCTGCATTCGAATGTGTTTTTGATGGTTTAATAAACCAGTGTGTTGTAAGTTCAAAGCTTCTGTGTGGTGCATCAAACCAGTATCCTGGTCTTGCAGCATAGTTTCACTTTTTGCTTGTGTGTCCTGCATGTTTTGCAAAGCTTTTTGATGATTTAACAAGCCCAAGTGCTGATCATTCAACATGTTGGAATGGGTTTCAGCAGTCATTTTAAATTGATTCAATGCATCGGTGTGGTTCTNCAAACCAGCGTGCTTGATTCCGTCAGATTCTAGCAATGCATTCACATGAGCAGTCTGCTGTTCCAGTAGATTTTTGTGTTGCAGAAGAGCAGTGTGTTGTTTTGACAACACATCTCGATGATTAGCAATACCTGTGTGCTGCTGCTGCAACACATCAGTGTGGTGACGCAACCCTGTGTCATGCTTGTCCAATGTATCTTGCGTCATATTGTAATGTTTGGAGGCAAAATCATTCAAGTTTTCAATATTTTTTGTGTGATTTAAAAGTCCAGTGTGCATATCTTGCAATTGGGCATGATTAGCATGGTCAGAAACTGGAAATAATGCACTGGCCAAATCCTGCGCACTGGAAAATTTGATTTCAGCGTTGGTACTTGTATTTGGTGAATTGCCATACACTGATTTTTCGTTGTCCAGAATTTTGATATTGACAGCAGAATTTGTTGGTACGTTGTATGAGTTCATTGGCCTCTGTCGCACCCCTAACGACATCATCTGATGCAACCCACCAGGCAGGTTTGATTTTTGGCCAGCTGGGGAATTTCTTAACGGAAGCGAACTTAAACTTGTGTTGCCATTCATGTGTGGTGTTGGAAACGACATGTCAGAATCTGTTTGTTAAATAGCAAGTGGTTTATTTCTTTAATGCAAAAACTGTCAGTTTTTCTTCTTTGTGTTTTTTAACACTTCCGTATTTACATAAGCATTGACGTTGTAACGAGGTACAGCTCTCAACAAAAAATTGTGTGTTTTGCGTTTGGATTGAGTAGCAGAAGAATCGAAGAATGGATCAAACGCCATCTGGCTTCTAACCGATAAATTGCCGAGTCCACTTTTTACTGTTTGGAGTTGNTCGTCTNGTNGTTCCTCCAGTGTTTTTTCTGATGGTTCTTCTGGAGTTTTATCTTTAGTCAGTTGCTTGCTAAGCACCTGCAGAATGTCTACACTTGCAAAAATGCAAGCCAAAACAAATAGTGTCCAATAAATAGCTGCGGGTACTCTTATATCCAATAATAGCACAAGAAGTGGCATTGAAGATATCTGCAAAATTCGAAATAATACAAAAACGATTGGATAAGCAATATTCTGATGCCATTCTGTCAGTGCAGCCATAATGTCTGTAATTAAATCAAATACAAAAAATGCTGAGGTAATGAAAATACTTTGCCATGATCGGATCAGAACGGCTCCAGGTTTTTGTGAAAACACAGCAAAATTATTTTTGAATGCACATGAGCTATTTCCACATGCCAGCGCAAAGTTTTCGTCGATTGTACTGCAATACGTGACAATTAGAACAAAGATGCACTGTAATGCAATGCAGCGTCTTGGTGCAGATGAAAATTTGTTGTCGCCATCAATTGGCAATTTGTTTAAACTGCCGGCCACCGACATTTGCAAAGTTGCACAAATTATAAATATTGGTAACAGTACTGACAAGTATATGCTGTATGTCATTTCCCATAAAACGTGCCCTGGATCGTTGCAGTTAACACCATACAATTGACACAAAAACAATGGCCAATCATGTTTTTCATGTTGCCAGATGTCAAAAAACGTACATATAACCCACAGCACAATTATGATTAGTAACCGCAAAATTGTCTGCACACATGCACGCTGCACTTCTTGCAAAATTTCGCCATAGTTGCTGAGTACACAAAAAATGGCAATAACAAGCAGGAAAAAACAATATGAAAGAAACGACAAAATTGTGGTGCTGAGCACGGGCCATGTTTTATTGTTTGGGTAGGCAAAGACGTCAAATTGCTGAGCTGTTATTACAGTGGCTAACAGCAAAAATATGACACTTTCAACCGATAATACGTACACCCATTCGTTCATGTATATTTTGCATTTATATAAGAGTTGGAACTTAACTGACAAATTGTCTGGTAAAAAAAATGAATTTATAGCACACTAAAGACTACAATAAATTGTAGGTACAGGGTCATGCCTGCAATTACCGAAACTTCAAGTTTTGACAATAATAAAAGCAATATTATTAACAATCCAGCAAGAATACAAAATGACAATTGAATTTTTGTTTGTTTTGATAGCGAGGTAAAAGTTTTGAGCATACAGAATTACTGCGCTAAGTATACAATTTTTCAAAATGTATTACCTAAGTATTTTTGACGAAAATTGAAAATGAATAATGTTTTTGATGTTGACACAAATTTGTTTGTAGCTAATGAAGTAAAAAAAAAGCAAATGGCTGACATGCAACAGACTAATTTGATTTCAACGCAACACTCACAGACACTTCGAAAGTTTTGTGATTTATGCACAAAAATAAACATTGATCCATTGCACGCACAAGCACTGCCAACGTCAATTCTATTGACGTGCAAGTCAAAGCACACAAAACAAATTATATCGTTGTATTATACAGCTGTGAATCTTAATTTAGACATTGAAAACTTTCAAATCGATGCAAGTAATGAGAAACCAATGTATTCAAGTGTCTTCAGTTCTATGACAGATTGGTTGATTTTGTTTCAATATTTGGTTCCTCGGAAAGTTCTTGGTAATGATCTTCTGAATGCACTGGAATCAAATGAAATGTTGCGTCGCATGCAAAAAGCACTAACATCCGCTGAAGTGGTTGGTACAAAGTTTTCAAGTTTTCACACTGCGCTTTACGCTTTTTTGTTTTTAGCACCATGCTCAACACCCGCCGGAAAAATGTTAGAACATTTATATTGTCAAATCTCAAACAACCCTGTTGATGCGGAAATTAGATGTTTGCGAGCCATGACATTGTATAAAGATGCAACTGACGATGAAGACTTGTATGTCAAAACTTTGAATCTGGTAATGCAAGCGTTTGAGGTCAAAGAAGAATTCAAAAAATGCACTGAAGTGATGTTACGCAAAAATGATGAGACAAAAAAAATAAAAGAACCCACTGTCACACGGCCACTATTGAAAGTGTACGCACGCAACGCTCAACAAACATTGCATTTGTCGCGGGCTACAGACAGCTGGCTTGTATGGAAAAATTCAATGAATTTTCCCATTGTTATTAGTACATACATGCAAAAGTTTTTGTATTTTATTTGCTGTCAACAAGTATCCGTGCCATTAAGTAGTTACACTAGTCTGTTTCAACAAGATACTCTCAGCAAAGCTAGTTCAATAAGCATTGATATTATTGATGTCGAATGCCTACAGTCAGTAATTCAAACGCTGAGAATTTACAACGGGCGTGTAAAAACATTGATTGATTTCAGACAAATGTGCTTAGGAGGGTTGAGTACCAAGATGGCCAATGAGTTGACATTAGCACAAATAATGCAGCTGTACGTCGTTGCTTATCAACACCCGTCAACTGTGGAAATATTGTGGAAATCAATCGTGCCTGTTTATAACCACACCATTATCAAAAGCATTCAAAGTTTCATTACTCGCAAACAGTTTGAAATTCAAGTGGTTTTAGACAACTTATTAGAATGTATGCTGACGTAAGTTTTTTTTTATTCAAAACGGTGCACAAATTAATATAGCAGCTGCTATTTTTTGTTGTACATTAAATTTGCTTTTTGTCTAAATTTATCATTTTAATCAAAAAAATCTTTATTGTTCGTCTTACAGATTGTAAAAAACATTGCAGCTTTGTAAACAACTTGCGATTTCGATTTTGCCGCACGGCAGTATTATTTCTCATTATAAATGTTTTTTCTCGCAATTTTAAATAATTTTGTTTTGTCAGATTTGTCAATTGAATTTTATCATCATTATGCAAGACAAAATTTGCATATTGCTCAGCTGGCACAGAATCAGAATATTGACCCAAAACTTCTGTAAAATAAATCTTTGTAACTTCTTGTGCTGATATGTTAGCAAATCTTCTGCTTACTGAGCGTGAAATGTCTTGTAAAGACACCGCATTAAATCTTAATACAACTGTTTTGGCTTGATTCTTTGATTCGTAGTCAGGTAAATAATTAATTTTTAAATTTGAGAGCACTGGGGGTGCTCTGACTCGTGATTGATTTTTTAAACCAAAGCACGAATGTGCTGTATTCTGTGAATTGTTAAAAACACAAGTATAATACACAAAAATAGGCCAAGTATATGCAAAAAACTGCATTATTTATGTTTGTTCTTATATATAATTGTAATCGTTGTATATTTTCATGCTTACTATATTTCCACACGTTCATCTGCTTCAGCTTTTTGTCTTGCTTTGCAGTACAGAACACAGAAAACCAGCAAAAATACTGTCATTACTATCATACACAAAATCAAAAAGATGAAAAGTATGCCAAATGACTCGACATTGTAAGCAACTTGCTCGTCTTTCTGCGGATCAGGCATTTGTATTTCTTGCTGCTTCACTGATTTGATGTCAGTAAAAGCAACTACTCTCTTGATGTCGAGGTCTTGAACACGTGAAATCTGTAACGACGTGTAGTTTTGATCAAAAAAAAGATCATTTTTCGAAAGAACATTACGCAATGCATCCATTGTTGACAGACGAAAAGCAGTGTCTGTTACAATTCTCAGTTGTTCTGTAATTAATACACCCTCAACAATAATTGTTTTCAAGTTCATTGTTCGCAATAATTTTCTTTTTCCACTATGCCACAAATCAGCAGCCAAATTTCGGCGCGAATACACAAAATTAATGTTATTCCAGCCTGGAACTTTTGCATTTGTAAATGGGTACCAAACATTCTCACACTGTGTTAGCACACACGAAGCCTCAGCTGATGATTGCAATTGTGATTCAAAGTTTGAATTATGATAAATGCTGTTTCGAACCGCCAGTGCTAAATGAGGTGACAGTAACTGAAGTTTTTCATTTTGTAAATCAAACTTTAAAATATCTGCAAACAAATCAATGGCATTGTATAATTCTTGAGCCAATTCATGTTCCGTGACAATCATCCTACTGTCAATTTCAAAAGCAAAATATAATGCAACCCAATGGCTTGGCAATGTAAAACAGGAATATTTTATTGGCAATGCAGCGTAAGCATTATGACTGTAATTGAGCTGGTCGAATGTAGCAGGAATGCTATTGTATGGTACACGAATTTTGTCTATTCGACAATTCCACATACACCTGTCGCGAAAATTTGTACTTGTCAACTGAACGCCGCCAAATTCGGGAGCAAAATAACCAAGTGCTGTGCATGGATTTTGCACTTGAAAACTCAAATAAGTTACATCCGGTTGTTGTACTAACACTNGAATCACAGATTGATGTACTGCAAATATTTTTTGCAGTATCAGTACTTGAGTAATTTTGAACATAATTTCAAAATGTGGTTTCGTAAAATTCGCATTGACTATTTTTTTTTCAAAAATGGAATCAAAGTAGTTGTCTTTGGTTATGATTAAACTTAATGGCTGACGTACAAATATGATTGGTTTGCTGTGCTTATTTGTGAAAATTGTGTTTGATGCAATTTGAAACTCTTCTGCTGAATTCTTAATTTTCGAGCATAAATTTTCATTTTGTATGTAGTTCTGCACGTTTTCATTGACCAAAGACGTTGAATTTAACATTTGTGTGAGCGTCGAACATGACGCCAATGTGGACGTTTGTACATTAGATAAACAAGCAGTTTCATTTTCAATACAAACCTGGAATATGAGGACATCAAAATCTACTGCGTCAACATTAGAAAACAAAACTTGCCACGAATTTTCATACGCTAACCATTTGACATCTGCAGCCATTACATTGTCGTTTTCTTCAATGACATATCTAGATTCGATATGCAAAAATTGCGCACACAACCCTATTATAAACAAAACAATGCGCACACGTTTTTTTTGGCTAAGAATAGTTGTTGTTGTCATTGGCTACATGTTTATCATAAATTTAAAATGCATCAACTTTACAAAATATAGATAATTATTGTAATTGCTTGTTGCGATATTTTTTTGAATGCAACCAGTAGACGCCAAAATCTAGCAAAATACATACGAGCATCGAAAGCGGAATTAAAACCAACATCATAATTAAACTTTGACGAAGCTCATACACACAATTGTAAAAAAAATATTCACTATTGCTCTTCAATTGCCAATATGTTGTAAAGATGTAACTAGCAAACAACATAAATAGCATGCAAAACGCATCAGTCTGTAATAGGATTCCCGTCATTACAAATGATCATCCACACTTTTTGTGTTTGCACAAGCTTCCAAATCAATCAAAATCAGAAATAAAAAAAAAAGCAATTTACGCAAAAATAAAAAAAAAATAAAAATGACAAATGCCTCTTGTGCAAAAATATTTTGATTATGCAAAAATATTTGAATTATGCAAAAATTATCAAAGTGCCTCTTATGCACAAATATTTTGATTATGCAAAAATGAAAAAAAAATCAAAATAACTCTCGTCAATTTGCAAATTTGCGAGGCTTGCATATGAAATAAAGTGTTTTTTACTACAAATTTTGTTCAAAATCCACACTGTTTGTGTTAGCACAAAACGACAAATTAATCCATCACTTTTCGTTTCTTTCCGGGCTCATCATAATCAGCAAATTCTTCGTGCTCGTTTTCATAAATGTCTGCCGATCAAAACTTCATCAAATTAGTTGAATTACACAAACGCATACTCAATATCTGCAGTAAAATTGCAAGCAAAATAAACAAAATTCGTACCCATGATTGTTATCAGCGGGTTTTTTTTGCGCTCTTCGCAAAGTTGTAACCATGCTTGACAGTGCTTTACCAGTTGTTTTTCATCGTCAATCATCTTACTGTAACAAGTTTCAAGCGCTTCTAATTGATAATCTTTGGCGTCCTCCAGAAACTGACGTTCAGCACTGTACAATGCCATTTGACCGCGTCTGCTCAGATTGTCTTTCTCGGTTCTGGAAATTTTTGCAAAAACATGTGGGAACTCGTGCCAGCGTGCCCGTTTTCCCAGTATTTCACAAAAATTTTCCAAATGCTCAAATTTGTCCTGTATATTTTTCCTACCAGCGTCATAATGCTTTAACACTTGTAACAAATCTTGCTTGTGATGTTCTTGTAATTTTGTAATAATTTGCGTCGACTTGTCTTGTATTGTTGCGAGCTTATCAGCACTTGCCGACTTGAAAAAATCGGAATACATTTGTTCTTCCGGTTTGTCTTTGGCAACCTGTAAATGCACGACAGCAGTTTTTGTTCTTATTGCATCTGAATAGCTTGCAATGGTTTGCAGAGAATGCATCTGTGTAGCTTGCATTGGTTTGCAGAGAATAAAGAAAAATGAATGCAGAAGTGTTGCTGCTTTCAGGTCGCAGGTGCTTGCCACAACCGCCACTTGACCGCCGCCACTTGACCGCCGCCACTTGACCGCCGCCACTTGACCGCCGCC
>JGI24540J26637_10001250_pt1 | contig 11187 bp, 11 predicted proteins | sample NorSeaMetagenome_FD_26637 | JGI IMG/M metagenome (IMG submission 26637) | reverse complement strand
CAGCCGAGTTTTTTAGACGAAGTGGCCCGCCGCACAGATTGGGGAGGGGAGTTTTGCTTCCGCTCGGACGACCGTCCGTATTTTGATTGGACAGTAGAGCACTTAAGCGAACACCCTGATTGGGAAATCGATGAGTCCGCTCAGTGGCCTTATGAGAGCGAAACCTACTTTCAGAGCCTAATGGATCAGTATCATTCTGTCGTGGCCAAGCGAAAGTGATGGAGGTTTGCGGTAATGCATTTCTACACTACATCCAGCAAAACAAGCAGTGCAAACTGGGTCAGCGCCGTGACTCCCAGCAGCGCGTAGACGAAGATTATGAAATAATCATTGGCGAAACGGCGCTCAGAAAGCTTAGCTCGAGACGGGGTGATTGGCTGATTTGGTTCTCGAATGCCACCCTGCACTACGGGCGAGCTACCTTCGCGGTCGCGCAGATGAGAAATGCGATCAGTGAGATTGGTTAGCTCAGCCATATCTTTTAGTTTACCAATCTCTGCGAATTAGCAAGGTCAGAAGGATCAATCAAATTATGATCCTTATAAGTTTAGCTAATCTTGGGCTTTGAAGGCCAACTAGGGGTTGACGCGCAGAGAATGCATCGCCATCTACATGCCTCTCCTTTGCTTAGCTAGGGATATTAGATTCTAAAATTCAAGTTCTTCGTGAACAAACTACCATTTACAGTCTTAGCTCTTTTAGGCAGTGCATCGTTGCTCAACGCTGCAGACGGCGTGAGTCCGTCCCCCTATAAATTGACTGAAATTTTTGGTCTACCAATAACCAATTCGATACTGACGACTTGGGCAATTTCGATTCTTCTTATACTGGTGATCCGGTTTTCGGTGGGCACTCCGAAATTAATCCCAGGGAAGGGGCAAGCTGTTATTGAGAATTTAGTGGGCGGCTTACGTGACCTGCTACTTCCCATCGTTGGAAAGAAGGCCTTCTCCATGGCATTCCCACTACTAATCGGTTTGTTTATTTTCATCATGATTCACAACTGGAGTGGCTTGATCCCTGGGGTAGGGGTTTTTGGTTTTTATGACGATTACGGCCATCTAAAATATTGGATGCGCCCTGCAAGTGCCGACCTAAATGCAACTTTCGGCATGGCACTCGTGGCGATGATTGCGTGGTTATTCATCAGCCTAAAAGTCGCTGGCCCCAAGTTCTTTGTTTGGGAGCTCTTTGGCAACAAGGCGGATAAAAAAGAAACACCCAAAGCAATTTACATAATATTGGCACCAATCTTCCTTATGGTTGGTCTCATCGAGGTGGTTTCAATTGCGTTTCGTCCGATTTCGCTCTCTTTTCGTTTGTTTGGTAATGTGTTCGGGGGCGAGAATCTTTTGACTAGTATGACTGGCATGGCACCTTACTTAGTTCCAATCCCATTTTATCTCTACGAGGTCCTTGTTGGCGTGGTTCAAGCACTCATCTTTACTCTCCTTGTTGCCATTTACATCGGCTTGATGACCAATCACGACGAAGAAGCTCATTAAACTTTATATCCTTTCGGTGTTCGGGACCATGTAGTAAGTCGTGGACGGCACAGAAAATCACTAAATACAAAACTCAACGTTAAACATTATGTTCAATCTACTCGCAGAAATCTCTGGAAATATCAACGTAGCAGCNGCTGCAATTGGNGTNCCTCTCGGTATTGGCCTCATTGGCTTTAAAGCNTGTGAAGCTGTCGGTCGTAATCCTGAAGCAGCAACTAAGGTGCTTGTGCANTCGATNATNGCTATGGCTTTNGCNGANGCGATCGTCTTCTTTGCTATCTTCCTNGGTAAAATGGCTGGCTAATNCACCTTTTTAAGAGTCTTGCCGNCGATCCTCNNTGGATCGTCGGCACTTTTAAGATCATTTAACAANTCTCTCAATAATGAAGGCCATTTTNATCACTTTGCTTTTTGCGCTATCCCTCCCACTGGGACTCTTTTCAGCGGAAGACCTTCATGCTGATCTGAACTTCAGTGCTACTGCAGATGCTGAAAGCATGGAGCAGACAGAAGGCGGGGGAGTGATCTCCGAGCTTGCTGGTAATTTTGGTATTTCATGGCCAACCCTTGTCGCGCAGATGGTCAATTTCTGTATTGTTGCTTTTGTTCTCTACAAATTTGCCGTCAAACCAATCTCTGCGACCCTGGATGAACGCCAACAAAAAATCGCCGATGGTCTTCAGTATGCTGAAGAAATGAAAGTGCAGCTCGCTGCTGCTGAACGTGAGCGTGCTGAAAAGATCAAGGAAGCCGCTGTAGCTGCACAAGCTATCCTAGCAGAATCTCGCGAGCAATCTAAGGAGATGATTGAGCAAAAAACACAAGAAGCTGCGGCCCAAGCTGAAGCAATCATCCGCAAGGCGAGCGAAGCGACTGAGTTGGAGCGCCAAAAAATGCTTTCCGATGTTCGTCAAGAAGTAGCGCGGCTCGTGGTTGCAACTTCTGCAACGGTATTGTCTCGCGATCTTTCGGATGCAGAGAAGCAAACATTCTCTGATTCCGCTGCCAAAGAATTGGCCAGCGCTGGCAACTAAGCGGCACGTTTTTCTATTGAGATGAAGCGCGACCAAAAGATCACTAAGTTAGCCAAGAAGCTCGTTGAGCTTTCGAAGGACGACGGAGTCGTGACTGAATCCAAAGTAGGCGAAGTCCTCGCTGGCTTCCGGCAGGTGCAGCACCGCCATCACCTTGCAGTCCTCAAGACTTTCCTCAACTATCTTCGCCGTGAGGTCGCTCTACAAACTGCGGTCGTTTCAACGCCAGCCGGGCTAAGTGGCGATACACTGAGCGCGATTGAAGCGCAATTTTCAAAGCTTTACAACCGCCCCGTCAGTGCAATCACTCAACAAGATGCTTCTCTAATCGCCGGCGTGCGTGTGCGCGTAGGCGACGATGTCTATGATGCGTCCGTAGCCGGGCGTCTTCAGCGCCTCGCTGAAAGCGTTAACTAACAACTCTCTAANCTTTATACTTCTNTTAACAACAGTTTCTCATGAGCTCTATAGTCGAACAAATTGAAAACGAAATCGCTGGCTTCCAAGCNGGCGCTGTCAAATCTAACACCGGTCGAATCGTGGCCATCGCAGATGGCGTTGCCAAGCTTGAAGGCTTGTCCGGTGCTATGTATAACGAAATGATCGACTTCGGTCAGGGCGTCTTCGGAATCGCCTTGAATCTTGAAGAAGATGAAGTCGGTTGCGTTATCTTAGGGGACTACTCCAAGTTGAAGGAAGGTGATGAAGCCTCGACAACTGGCCGCTTACTTTCCGTTCCAGTCGGCATGGGGCTTCTTGGCCGTGTGGTTGACGCGATTGGTAATCCAATCGACGGCAAGGGTCCAATCAACTCTAGCGAAACCTATCCGGTCGACCAAGTCGCACCTGGTATCATTCCACGTAAATCAGTCGATCAGCCGATGCAGACGGGTATTATGTCGATCGATTCGATGATTCCCATCGGCCGTGGTCAACGTGAGCTTATCATTGGTGACCGCTCGACGGGTAAGACCACCATCGCGATCGACACGATCATCAATCAGGCGAAGATCAACAACCAGCATCGTAACGAAGACGGCACTTTCCCGGAAAATTTCCGCCCAGTTTANTCAATCTATGTTGCCGTTGGTCAGAAGAATTCGAACATTGCTCGCACCATTGCTGTNCTTGAGAGAGCCGGCGCAATGGAATACACCATTATCGTTGCTGCTTCTGCTGGTGACAATCCTGCCAATCAATATATCGCTCCATTCTCTGGCGCATCGATGGGTGAGTTCTTCATGAANAATGGCATGGATGCGCTCATCGTCTANGATGACCTTTCCAAGCAAGCGGTCGCCTACCGCCAAATTTCCTTGATACTTAAGCGCCCTTCCGGCCGTGAAGCGTATCCTGGCGATGTTTTTTATCTCCATTCACGCCTCCTCGAGCGCTCTGCCCGTGTGAATGAGGCCAACGGGAACGGTTCGCTTACAGCGCTTCCGATCATTGAAACTCAAGCAGGCGATGTTTCAGCTTACATTCCTACCAATGTGATTTCGATTACAGACGGGCAGGTCTTCCTCGAAACTGATTTATTTAATCAAGGTATCCGCCCAGCGGTATCGGTTGGTCTTTCCGTTTCTCGTGTTGGTTCTGCAGCCCAGATCAAGGCAATCAAGAAGGTAGCTGGCAAGGTGAAGCTTCAGCTCGCACAGTTCCGCGAGCTTGCTGCATTCGCTCAGTTTGGTTCCGACCTCGACGCGAAGACCAAGGCTCAACTTGAGCGTGGGGCACGTGTGGTTGAGCTCTTCAAGCAAACTGCCTTCAACCCAATCCCTGTCGAAGTTCAGTCCTCTCTGATCTATGCTGTGCAAAATGGTTTCTTCGATGCGATTGAAGTCGCAAAAATTGTTGAAGCGACTTCTAGCCTTCGTGAGTTCCTTGAAACTCGTGGCTCTAAAGTCATGGATGCAATCCGTGGCGAAAAAGCAATCAGTGACGAATCCGAAGCCGCTCTAAAGTCATCACTCGAAGAGTGGAAGACGGCGTTTTCAGCTTAATCGCTATCATTTGTCCTTTGAACTCTGATACTCTAAAATAGATGGCTAATCTTCGCGACATCCGCCGGCGCATCAAGTCGGTTAAAAATACCCGGCAGATTACGCGTGCGATGCAGCTGGTTTCTTCCTCCAAGATGAAACGAGCTCAGAATGCTGCTGTTGCGGGACGTCCTTACGCACTGCTCCTTGCTGATTTACTTGATACGGTAGGAGAAAAGTTGGATTTATCTGGAGCAACGATTTCGCATCCTTTCTTCGAGAAGCGCGAAATCAAGACACGTGGCATTCTGATTCTCTCGACTGACAAGGGACTCTGCGGCGCACTCAACACCAATCTGTTCCGTAAGATTGCTGAAGAGGTTAAAGGAGCTGCAAAATTCATCACTGTTGGCCGCAAGGCGACGCAGTTTGTTTCACGTTCTGGTCGCGGGCTAGTGGCAGACTTTAGCATCTCAGATAAAGCCGCTTTTTCTGAGCTTCGCCCTATGCTGAAGCTTCTGATTGATGCCTATAAGAATGGCGAAGTCGACACTATCGAGATCGCTTATCCCAGCTTTGTGAACGTCCTCGTGCAGGAGCCTGTCATTCAGTCTCTCCTGCCGATCGTTGATTTGCGTGAAGTATTGGAGCAACTCAAAAAGCGCGTCTCTGATCTTCCTTCGCTTGAAGCACGCAGCGATTCCCGTGAAATGGTGTTCGAACCGTCTGCGGAAGCNGTTCTTGATGCACTGCCTGAACTTTACGTAAAGGTCATCATTCACCAACTCCTTCTCGAAAGCCGCGCCGCAGAATATTGTGCACGCATGGTCGCGATGAAGGCTGCTACAGATAATGCGTCGACACTCATCGACGACCTCACTCTCGACTACAACAAGGCNCGCCAAGCTGCGATNACTCAGGAAATTCTTGAAATTGCTGCCTCAGCTGCTGCCTAATAACTTCAATAGCTAACCCTCATTTTTCAACCATGAGCAAAAACGGTAAAATTGTCCAAGTCATCGGCGCCGTCGTCGACGCCGCCTTCCCACAAGATAGCGTGCCCGAAATTTACGACGCCATCACAATCGCCTTCGCAATCGGCGGTGTAGAGAAGAGCCTCACGCTCGAAGTGCAACAGCACCTCGGCGAAGGTCTTGTCCGTGCAGTTGCGATGACTTCCACTGACGGCCTTGTCCGCGGGATGGAGGTTGTCGGCACAGGTTCGTCGATCTCAGTTCCTGTGGGAGAAGCCGTCCTTGGCCGCATCTTCAACGTTACTGGTGATACAGTGGATGAGAAAGGACCAGTCGCAACAGACGAGCGTCGCTCGATTCATCGCCTTCCCCCCGAGCTTGTTGATCAAGCAACAGATGCCGAGATCCTCGAGACTGGCATCAAGGTCATCGATCTTATCTGCCCNTTCACTAAGGGTGGTAAAGTGGGTGCTTTCGGTGGTGCGGGTGTGGGTAAGACCGTTGTCATCATGGAGCTGATCAACAACATCGCTAAGGCGCACGGTGGTTACTCCGTATTCGCCGGTGTCGGTGAGCGCTCTCGTGAAGGNAATGATCTTTACCACGAAATGTCGGATGCAGGCGTCATCGACCAAGAGAACATCAGTAACTCAAAGGTTGCTCTGGTTTATGGTCAAATGAACGAGCCCCCCGGTGCACGTATGCGAGTCGCTCTTTCCGGGCTTACCATGGCCGAGTATTTCCGCGACGAAAAGAACCAAGACGTTCTCCTCTTTGTGGATAACATTTTCCGGTTTTCTCAGGCGGGTGCCGAGGTTTCTGCACTGCTNGGTCGCTCGCCCTCTGCGGTGGGTTATCAGCCCACGCTTTCTCAGGAAATGGGTAACCTTCAGGAGCGTATTACCTCCACTAAGAAGGGTTCGATTACTTCCTTCCAAGCAGTTTATGTCCCTGCCGATGATTTGACTGACCCTGCGCCAGCCAACACCTTTGCGCACTTGGACTCGACCATTGTTTTAGAGCGTTCCATCGCCGAACTAGGTATCTATCCTGCGGTGGATCCTCTTTCTTCGATCTCCAATGCACTTGATCCAGCCATCGTTGGCGAAGAACATTACACGGTCGCCCGCGGCGTTCAAACCGTGCTTCANCGTTACAAGGATCTACAAGACATCATTGCGATTCTTGGTCTCGACGAGCTTTCCCCCGAGGACAAGCAAACCGTTTACCGCGCTCGCAAGGTCCAAAAGTTTCTTTCACAGCCTTTTCATGTGGCCGAAGTCTTCACCGGTACACCCGGGGAGTATGTTTCTACCGCTGATACGATTAAAGGCTTCAAAATGATCCTTGATGGTGAGTGCGACGACCTAGCCGAGAATGACCTCTACATGAAGGGCAGTATCGAAATGGCGATCGATGCCAACCAAAAGGGGTAAGCGGTAGCAAACTTCCGGAAATAGGAAATAAGAAATAAGAGAGCATTTCTTAAATCCTAATTTATACAAAATGATCACTCTAGAAATCATCACACCCGACGCAAAAGTCCTCAGCACTGAGGCCACTCAAGTCGTCTTACCGACCGAGTCGGGTGAAACCGGCATCTTGACAGGCCACATCCCAATTGTGACGAAGATCGTCGCTGGCGAGTTAAAGGTCATCAAGGAGAGCGGCACCGAGTTTATCGCTGTCGATCACGGTTTCGCCAAGGTCTTGGGTAATACGATCTCTGTATTAACCGAAGCTGCCATAGACGTCGCCGAAATCGACCTTGGCGCAGTCGAACTGGCTCAAGTCAAAGCGCAGGAAGCCCTTCGCACCGCTGAGGAAGAAGGCGTCGATTACGAGCAACTTGAAGCCCTCGAAAAGAGTGTTCAGTTCCTGATCGCTCAGAAGCTGGCCAAAGGCCGCAGAAGGTAGCAGCGTTCGGGACGAGCGGCATTAACTTTTTGTGTGAATTAATAGCGCCGCGCCGGAGCGACCCTTAAGGTCTCATATCGACTCGGGTCGACTTCCTGGATAAAGCGGCTCGGGTTAAGACGCATGACCTGGTTGCCTTGGTTGTTGAGCATGGGGTAGCTAAGGTAAAGCTCCTCCATGGCGCGCGTTACGGCGACGTAGAAAAGGCGGCGCTCTTCTTCGAGGTCTCCCTCATCAATTGTTCGTTTGAGCGGGAAGGTGCCGTCGGCGAGCCCGATCACGAAGACGACGGGGAACTCTAAGCCTTTGGCTTGGTGGATAGTCGTCAGACGTAGGCAGTTCTGTTGCTCTTCGGGGCTGCGCTCGTTGCTTTCGGAGGCGAGTAGCACTAATTGTGCGAGTATCTCTTCCATCGTTTCGTAGCGGCTGGCGAAGCTAACGAGACTTTGCAGGTCGTCGGCGCGGTCTGTCCAGTTNGGGTAGATCTCACGGATGTAGCTGCTATACCAGCCATCGAGCCCGAGTTGGATAATTTCTTCGGGAGACTGCTCGGTTAGCGCGGCGGANATTTCACGGATCGTCTCGGCGAGCGATGGCCACTCTTCCTTGGCATCGGCAGGCACTTTCTTGAGCACTTCTTCGGAGACGAGCACGTCGCAGAAATTCTTTTCCAGCTTCTCGGCCCGTTCGCGGGTAAACTTATGGATGCGCTCCGCAGTCTTGGGGCCAACTTTGGGCAGGAGNCAAGTGAAGCGAGCAAAGGCCGAGACGTCGGCAGGGTTAGAGGCAAAGCGAAGCTGAGCGGCGAAGTCCTTGATGTGGGCTTGTTCAAAAAAGCGCACACCGCTGGTGATCTGGTAATCGATGTTTAGGCGACTTAGTTCCATCTGTAAATCCATTGCCTGAAAGTGTGCGCGGTAGAGCACGGCTATGTCGGAGAGGTTACGGCCTTCGTCAATCAGGCCCTCGATCCGCTCGATAATGAACTTAGCTTGTCCGCGGGTATCCATTACGGGGACGAAGTAGGGGCGCTCGCGTTTGGGTTTTACTGGGCGGAGCTCCTTGGAGAAGCCAAGGCCCGAAGGCTGCGAGGCAAGTACGGCATTGGCGAAATCGAGGATCTCGGGCGAGCTGCGATAGTTGGTCTCGATCTTGTGAATCTTAGCGCCGGGGTGACGCTCTTCAAACTGCATAATGTTGTCGAAGTCTGCGCCGCGCCAAGTGTAGATGCACTGCGCGTCGTCGCCGACTGCCATGACTTGGTGATGCCCAGCGAGTTGATCGATGATGTCGGACTGTAAACGGTTAGTGTCTTGAAATTCGTCGACGAGAACGTGCTTAAAACGGTCTTGGTATTGCTGGCGGATCTCTGGTTGCTCGCGGAGGAGCTTCAGAAAGTATTCTAACAGATCGTCGTAATCGACTACTTGTTGGTCGAGCTTGGCCTGCATGTAAGCTTTGTAGAATTGATCGATCTTCGATGCCATGCCGTCTAGAAAAGGGTAACGATCTTCAGCTTCTTCGCGCGGCGGGCGGCAGGTGTTGCGAGCGTAGCTAATTAGATCGGCGATGACTTTGGGCTTGGGGTTGTTCTTGGTTTTGATGAACTTGCCATCGGTTGCTTGGATGACATTTTTTAGAATCGATTCTGCTTCGCCCTGATCGAGGATGGTGTAGTTGCGCTTGAGCCCAACGAGGTCGCCGTGCACGCGAAGGATCCGTTGCGCAATACTGTGGAAGGTGCCGCCCCAAAGTGCGCGGCGGGGAACCCCAGTGAGGTCTTCGACCCGCTCTAGCATCTCGCGGGAGGCTTTGTTAGTGAAGGTTAGTAGGAGGATTTCGTAAGCTTGCACGCCCTGGTGTAGGAGGTAAGCCACACGATACGTGAGGGTGCGGGTCTTTCCCGAGCCCGCGCCGGCTAGCACGAGTGCTGGGCCCGCGGGTGCGGTCACAGCGGCGTATTGCTCATCGTTGAGTTCGGCTTTAAAATCGATTTCTGGGAAAGGAGACATATCTGTAAGAAGTAAGAAGTCAGAAGTGAGGTTGGGGCAAATTCTTAATCGTAATCTTACTTTTAAATTTAGTCCTCTGCGCTCAGGATTAAGACTAAAACAAACAAGACAGAGGTTGCGGTTTCAGGCTTCTTGATTTCTCTACTTTGAATGCAAATTATTCCCTCCAGTATGTTACCCGAGCGTGATGAGGGTGCGCTGCGTCAATTTCTAGAGGGCTGTCGTGATGCGGCGCGGGCTAAGGATCATTTTCAGATCGCGAGTATCTCGCTGGCAGTAAAGCATATTGCTCCGCTGGCGGTGCTGCAGTCTATCTACGAGCCGGAAGAGGTGCATTGTTATATCGAACGGGCAGCCGACGACGAAGCAGTCGCCGCGGCGGAGGCCGTAGTGCAGGCACGATTCGATGGCATTGAACGCTTTGCTTCAGTCAAAGCATTTTCCGAAGAGATACTAGAAAACACCATTGCGGTGGGTGATCTAAGCGAAGCTTTTACGGGGCCGCACTTTTTTACCGCATTTAGTTTTGATGATTCCGTCTCGGAAGGAGCCGCCTTTCCTGCTGCCACCGTGTTTCTGCCGCGCTGGCAAGTGTCGCGCTCGAAAGGCAAATACGGTGCGGTTGCCAATCTCAAGATTGAGGCGGATACGGATATCGATAGCTTGGTCATGCGAGTTTGGGGTGCTTATCGTAAGTTTGGCGCCTTTGACTACCTGCCTGACGAGGTGAAAGAGCCATCACCCCAGCCAAAGATTGAGTCGCGTCGCGAACTGGCGTCTGAAGTGTTTCCTAATGCCGTTGAATGTGCGCTCGAAGCGATCAAGGAGGGCAACTATGAAAAGATTGTGCTGGCGCGCGGTATCGAGTTGCTCGCGGACCGTCCATGGCAACCGCTTGATACTTTGAACCGTCTGCGGGAGCGTTTCGCGGGCTGCTTCACCTTTTCCTTTTCGGGAGATACGGCCAGCAGCTTTATCGGGGCGACGCCCGAGCGCCTGCTTCAGATACGACACGGCCGCTTGTTGACCGAGGCGATCGCTGGTTCTGCGCCACGTGGGCAGACCGCTAGTGAGGATGCTAAACATGCCCGTGCTTTGCTCGAAAGTGGCAAAGATCTACGCGAACACATCTGCGTGCGCGATTCCATCCTCCGTCGTCTCGAAAAAGTCGGCGTCGAGGGGAAGGCCGAGGGCAATCCCCAGCTTTTACTCCTCGCAAATGTTCAACACCTGAGTACNCGGATCGAAGCAGAAGTGGGCGAGGCTGTTCACCTACTCGACATTTTACCCGAGATGCACCCAACCCCNGCGGTAGGTGGATCCCCGCGTGAAGCGGCGCTACCTTGCATCGCCGATTTGGAGCAAATCGACCGCGGCCTATATGCTGGTGTGGTCGGGTGGTTCAATCACCTAAACGAGGGCGAAATGGTAGTCGGCATTCGTTCCGCATTGATCGAGGGCAAGCAGGCTTACCTCTACGCAGGCGCGGGCATTGTCGAAGGCTCCGATCCCGATAGAGAGATGCGCGAGACTGAGATGAAACTGCGTGCTTTGCTCGACGTATTCTCCAGCTCATAATATATGAGCGATTTCAAATCTCCGCGCTTGTCGCGCTTCGCCTAAGTACTAACTTCGAACTCCTAAATATTAAAAATTATGGCAAAAGATTGGCTTGAAGGTATCGAAGATGAATACGACGTCGTAGTCGTGGGCTCCGGCTTAGGCGGACTGACTGGGGCGAACTACCTTGCGAAAAATGG
>JGI24540J26637_10001247_pt1 | contig 11187 bp, 13 predicted proteins | sample NorSeaMetagenome_FD_26637 | JGI IMG/M metagenome (IMG submission 26637) | reverse complement strand
CCCTTTAAAAATTAGAAACGAGGAAAATTATGAGTGAAATTAATCAAGGAAAAGTTATTCAAGTAATGGGTGCGGTGGTTGACGTTAAATTTGAAAATAATTTACCAGCTATCCTTGAGGCTCTTGAAATTGAAACTGATGGAAGGCGTCTTGTTTTAGAGGTTGCACAGCATTTAGGCGAAGATGCGGTAAGAACAATAGCGATGGATACAACGGAGGGACTTGAAAGAGGACATTCTGTTAAATCGACAGGGCAAGCAATTTCTGTCCCAGTTGGTGATGAAACTTTAGGAAGAATCATGAATGTTATTGGAGAGCCTGTTGATGAAAAAGGTCCTATAAAAACAAAAACTGTTAGAGGTATTCACCAACCTGCTCCAGAATTCATTGAACAATCTACTGAAAGTGAAATGCTTGTTACTGGAATTAAAGTTGTAGATCTCTTATGTCCTTATTCTAAAGGTGGTAAAATTGGTTTGTTCGGCGGAGCAGGCGTTGGTAAAACTGTTCTTATTATGGAGCTAATTAATAATATTGCTAAAGCACATGGTGGATATTCTGTATTTGCTGGTGTTGGCGAAAGAACTCGTGAAGGTAACGACCTATACTGGGAGATGATAGAATCTGGTGTTAATAAAGAGGGCGGAGGTGATGGATCCAAATGTTCTCTTGTTTATGGACAAATGAATGAACCCCCAGGCGCAAGGGCGAGAGTTGCTTTATCAGGACTTACTGTTGCTGAACATTTTCGAGAAGAAGGACAAGATGTACTCTTTTTTGTAGATAATATTTTTCGTTTTACCCAAGCTGGATCTGAAGTTTCTGCTTTGTTAGGGCGTATACCCTCAGCTGTTGGCTATCAACCTACATTGGCAACAGATATGGGATCTATGCAAGAAAGAATTACATCTACTAACAAAGGGTCAATAACATCTGTCCAAGCAATTTATGTTCCAGCCGATGATTTAACTGATCCTGCACCAGCAGCATCATTTGCTCACCTTGATGCCACAACAGTTTTATCTAGAGCTATTTCGGAAAAAGGAATTTATCCTGCAGTTGACCCTCTTGATTCCACTAGTAGAATACTTGAGCCAGGTATAATAGGTGAAGAGCACTATAATGTTGCTAGAAATGTTCAAGAAATTCTTCAGAAGTATAAAGCGCTTCAAGATATTATTGCGATTCTTGGTATGGATGAATTAAGCGAAGAGGATAAACTAAGTGTTTCTAGAGCTAGAAAAATAGAAAGATTTTTCTCACAACCTTTTCATGTTGCAGAAATATTTACTGGATCTTCGGGTATATTGGTTAACCTTGAAGATACAATAAAAGGATTTAAAGGCCTTTGTGCAGGCGATTATGATCATTTACCAGAGGCAGCGTTCTATATGGTTGGCACTATAGAAGATGCAATTGCAAAGGCCGAGAAGCTTGCTTCCGAAGAATAAAAGATATGGATACAAAAATAAATTTTGATTTCGTTTCACCTGAAGAATCAATTGTGTCTTCAGAGGTTGAAATGGTTCTTATTCCGGCAAAAGAGGGAGATGCTGGAATTCTTCCTAATCATGCACCTTTTATGTCTATTCTTCGCCAAGGTATTGTCGAAGTAACTTTTGATAAGGATAATATTAAAAAGTATCTTGTGGAAGGAGGCTTTGCAGACGTTACCCCAGAAAAAATCACCATTCTTGCTGAAAGTTCTTTAAATCTAACTGACATTACTGATGCTGCCCTAAAAGATGAGCTAGCAAATATTCAAGACGGTATTTCTAATGCAGATGATTTTAATAAAGAAATCTTGCTTGAAAGGAAGGCGTTAATAGAAAATTTCAACTAATTTTATATTTTTCTATTTCTTTGCTAAAAATTTCTAATAATTTTTGATATAGCGGTTTTTTAAAATCTACTACTAAATCTGGCATTGTCTTTAAATCACGCCAACACCATTCATCAAATTCAGGCGTATGATTATTTAAATTAAACTCTTCATCTGTTCCGTTAAATTTCATTAAAAACCATTTTTGTTTTTGTCCTTTAAATCCTTTTAAAACTTTTCCTATTAGCTCGCCAGGCAATCTATATTCAAGCCAATCTTCAAATTCAAATAGGATCTCTGCTGATTTACTTCCTGTTTCTTCTTCAAGCTCTCTAAATGCTGCATCTTTTGGCTTTTCACCCTCATCAATACCACCCTGGGGCATCTGCCATAGATTATATTCACCTGGCCTCACACCTGGTCCTAATTTTCTTTTACCAGTCCAAACAAAACCATCGTTTCTTATTAGTATTATTCCTACAGCCTTCCTCATCTTTAAATTTTCTATTTGGGCGTCACTATAATTCATCTAGTTCATCTCCCTAATATTAATTATTTTTTTATTCAGGCTTGATAGAATCTCTATCGCTTTAATTAATTGAATATCTTTATCTGTATCTCTAGGAATATAAGAAGAAGAACCAGATTGTAATTTTTCTGTATCATCATTTTTAATATATTGATTTAATTTAGTTTCTCCCACCTCAAAGATTTCTGAATTTTCTTTATCATTATTTTTTTGATCTAATATAATATCTGGATTGATACCTTTAGCCTGTATTGATTTTCCAGAAGGAGTAAAATATTCCGCAGTTGTTAATTTAACTGCTCCATTTTTTTCTTTAGAAGAAAAGAAGAGTTTATTTTTTGTTAAGGGAAATAGAGTTTGTACAGAGCCTTTTCCAAAAGTTTTAGTACCTAAAATAATTGCCCTATTGTTATCTTGAAGCGCCCCTGCAACTATTTCTGAGGCCGAGGCTGAACCGCCGTTTACTAAAACTATAAGTGGCTTACCTGAAATTAAATCGCCTCTTTTAGCCTCATATTCACTAATTATTTTATCAAATCTCGGCCTTTTTGTTGAGACTATAAGACCCTGATTAATAAACATATTAGAAACTTCGATTGCTTGGCTTAATAAGCCTCCAGGGTTTCTTCTTAAATCCAATATATAGCTTTCTATATCGTTCAATGGATTAATCTCAAATTTGATAATTTCATTATATAATTTCTCAGCTGTTTTTTCATTAAAGGCGGAGACTCTCAAATATCCTATATCTTTTCTTTCTCCCTNAATTCTTGCCAATATTCCAGGAACTTTAATAACTTCTCTAGTAATAGTAAGATCAAACCCTTCTTCAATATTTTCTCTTACCACTGTAATTTCAATACTTGTATTTGGCTTACCCCTCATGAGCTCAACAGCATCTGAAAGAGTTTTTCCAAGAATTGCCTCTTTATTAATATGAGTAATATAGTCACCCTCTGAAATACCAGCTTTATAGGCGGGAGTTCCATCAATTGGTGAAATTACTTTTACCAAACCGCTCTCCATAGTTACCTCAATACCAAGTCCACCAAATTCACCTTTTGTATTCTTCTGNAGCTCACTATAGTTTTTAGGGTTAAGGTANATTGAGTGAGGATCAAGAGATTGAAGCATGCCGTTAATTGCGGACTCAATAATTTCATCTTCGTTTGTCTCGTCTATATATTCTTCTCGCACAAGCTCAATAATTGTTTCTATTAAATCTCTATTTTCTTGTTTAAGATTTTCTGTAGCAAAAAGTGAGGGCAATGAAGCATAAATAATGCATATACTTAATATTACTAATATAAATTTTTTTAATTGATATACTTTAGACATTTTATCCCTTTGATTAATCTTGATAGTTAAAGTTATATAAAAAAATAATAAATTCTAATTAATTTCTATGGTATGGATGTTTTTTTATTATAGTTATACTTCTATAGAGCTGCTCTAATAACATGACCCTTATTAGCATGTGAGGCCAAGTTACCTTTCCAAGAGAAATAACTTTATTTGACTTGCTTAGAATGTTTTTTTTAAATCCATCAGGACCTCCAATAAAAAAAACTACCTCAGAAAAATTTAACAGGCTATTTGATAAAAGTTGAGCAATCTCAATTGAATTGATTTGTTCACCAGTCTCATCAAGAAAGATATTATATTTATCTGTTACTATATTTTTTTTTAGAAATTTACCTTCCTCAAATTTTCGCTCTTCAGGAAGATTTTTTTTTGATAAGGGACCTTCTTTAATTTGTAATTTATTTATGCCAATAGTTTTACCTAATTTGATTATTCTCTGGGTATAGTCATTTTGTATTTCTAAAAGTGGTTTATTCTTTAGTTGACCTATCGAAACAATATTTAAATTCATTTTATATATTATTTGAATTTATTTCTAATGATGGTGACCAAAGTTTTTCGAGGTTATAAAAATCTCTTACTTCCTCCCTAAAGAGGTGAACTATAATATCTCCGCCGTCTATCAAAACCCAGTCTCCCTTCTCAAGCCCTTCAGCATTAATACTTTTCAATCCATAATCTTTTAAATTATCAACAATTCTTTGCGCTAAAGAAGAAACATGCCTACTCGATGTCCCTGTTGCAATAACTAAATGGTCTGCAATATCAGATTTTCCTTCTAGAGGTATTGAGGTAATATCTAAGGCTTTATTATCATCTAAATTAGATATTATTTCTTTTAATAGTTTTTTAGTCACAATTGACTCCTAATCCTTGTTGAGGAGATATCATTCATTGGTCCATTAATAAAGGTAAAACATGGAGTTTCTTGATTAATTAAAATTTTGGAATCTTTTTCATCTATTTTATTAGAATAATTTTTTAGCTTTTTTTCTACATCTGAGAGTGGATGTGTTGCCCTGGGGTAAATTGCTAAAGGGATTTTAGTAATAAATTCTCTCCAATTTTTCCATTCATCAATTTGTGCTGCATTATCAGAACCCATTATCCAAATAAATTTTTCAGATGAATAAGTTTCTTGAAACATTGCAACTGTATCAGATGAGTATTGAGTTTTTATTGTTTTTTCAACATCTGTTACAACAAAATGTTTAGAAGAGGCAATATTTTTAGCACTCTTCAATCTTTCTTTCAAAGGCATAAGGCTATCTTTATCTTTTAATGGATTATGAGGAGAAACAAGCCAAATTACTAAATCTAAATTTAAAGATTTGTAAGCTTCGTTTGCTACCTGGTAATGCCACTCATGAGCTGGATTAAATGATCCACCAAAAAGTCCAACCTTAGCGTTCTTAGGTAAACTAATTCCATCTAATAATAATTTTGACATTAAGACCTTATTTGCCCTGATCCACGAACTATATACTTAAAGGTAGTTAATTGTTCAACACCGACTGGTCCCCTTGCGTGAAACCTCCCAGTTGCAATACCAATTTCTGCTCCCATTCCAAATTCACCACCATCAGCAAATTGTGTAGATGTATTATGCATTACTATTGCGCTATCTATTTCTTTAAGAAATATTTCTGCTGTCTTAGAATTTTCAGTGATTATTGAATCTGTATGATTTGTTGAATGATTATTTATATGATCAATTGCACCATTAATTCCTTCAACTATTTTTATACTTATAATTGAATCAAGATATTCTGTATCCCAATCTGATTTTTCTACTGGAATAATATCATCAACAATAATCTTACTTTTCTTACAACCCCTTATTTCGCAACCAGAATTTCTTAAAGCTTTGGCTAATTCTGGAAGAAAATAGGAAGCCCTCTCTTCATCTATTAATAGTGTTTCTGCTGCACCACATATACCAGGCCTTCTCATTTTAGCATTTACAGTTATATCTATGGCCTTATTAATATCTGCATCTTTATCAACATATAGATGACAAATACCCTCTAAATGTCCAAATACAGGAACTTTTGCTTCATTTTGAACTCTCTCTACTAAGCTTTTTCCGCCCCTTGGTACGACAACATCTATTGAGTCATTTAATCCAGATAAAAGATAACCTACTGCACTTCTATCAACCGTAGGAATAATTTGAATTGAATATTCTGGAAGGCCTGCCTGAACTATTCCTTTTTTTAATGAATTATAAATTGCTTTCGAAGAATAGTAGCTTTCTGAACCTCCTCTTAAAATAACTGCATTACCTGCCTTTATACATAATGCGCCAGCATCAGCTGTAACATTTGGCCTGCTTTCGTATATAACGCCAATAACACCTAATGGAGTCCTAACTCTTTCTATGTCTAAGCCATTTGGTCTTTGCCACCTTGCGATCTGCTGACCAACTGGGTCATCAAGCTTTGCAATCGCTCTTAGTCCGTCTGACATTGATTTAATTCTTTCATCATTTAAAATCAGTCGATCAAGGAATGATTGGGATATATTATTTTCTTTGGCTTTTTTAATATCTTTATCATTTGCCTCTAAAATACCCTTGATACCTTTATTAATATTATCTGCCATATTATTTAAAGATTCATTTTTTTGTTCAGCTGATACCAAAGCTAAAAGTTGAGAAGATTCTCTAGCATTTTTACCCATTATTAATAAATCATTTTCTATTTCTTTTGACATCTANCTCTCTTGTTCGCCTGAGTATACAAGATTATTCCTGTGAATTACTTCTGGCTTATCCATNTAACCTAAAATTACTTCAATNTCTTCAGATTTCTTTCCTAGTATTTTCTTTAAGTCCTCAGAGTTATAGTTTGAAAGGCCTCTTGCAATTTCAATTTTCTTATCATTAAAAATAACTAAAGTATCGCCTTTGTCAAAATTTCCATCTATTTCAAGAACACCAGCTGCTAATAAACTTTTTCCGTTAAGTAAGGCTTCGCTAGCCCCTAAATCAGCTAATATTTTTCCACTAGGTTTTAATTGACCTGATAACCAGACCTTAAGTGAGTTTTTCGAAGAGTTTTGAGGATTAAACCACGTACAATTAACCCCCTTCTGAATAGACATTAGAGGTTCTTTATTATTTCCTGAGGCAATTACCATATTACTTCCAACTGACATACAAATTTTGGCAGCCTCAAGCTTTGTTATCATCCCGCCACTACCTAGCTCACTTGCGTTACCGGCCATAGACAATATTTCTTCATTAAGCTCATTTACTTCTTTTATNAGTTTGCTTTGTTCTTTTTTAGGATCTTTTGAATACAAGCCATCAACATTAGATAATAATATAAGACAATCTGCTGACAGCATACCAGCTACCCTTGCGGCAAGTCTGTCATTATCGCCATAACGTATTTCTGAAGTTGCAACAGTATCATTCTCATTAATAATAGGTATATAATTATTCTTCAACAATTCTTCAAAAGTAGAGCGAGCATTTAGGTATCGTCTTCGGTCCTCAGTATCATCTGCAGTAATTAAAATTTGCGCTATATTTAAATTTTTCTTTTCAAGAGATTTTTTCCATCCATTGATTAGTTTGATTTGCCCTATAGATGATGCTGCCTGACTTTCAGCAAGCGATAAACCTTTTTTATTTTTATTAATATTGTTTCCAAGTGATATTGCTCCAGATGAAACAATAATAATTTCCTTATTTTTTTTACTAAGCTCAAGAAGATCAGTTGATATCGAATCTAAAAACTTCTCATTTATCTCNCCATCGCTTCTTGTAATGAGAGATGACCCAACTTTAATTACAATTCTCGATGCTTCGGCTATTTTATTTATGGTGACCATTTTTTTGTATCTTCTTTAATTTTCTCTGTTTCTATTACATTTAATACTGTATTCAAAATTTCTTCTAGACCTTTATTTGTTACAGAAGATATTGGAAAAACTTTCTTACCTGTTTTCTTCTCTAATAAATGAATTTTATCTTTTGTATCTTTTTCATTTATTCCATCTATTTTAGAAAGCGCAATTACCTCTTTTTTCTTGGCAAGTTCATCTGAGTAGGACTCAACTTCATGCCTCACTGTTTTCCAGTCCTCATAAGGATCTTCAGAAAAAGAATCTATTAAATGTACTAAAATACTACATCTTTCTACATGCCCTAAAAATCTATCACCAAGACCTTTACCGTCATGTGCCCCCTCAATTAAGCCAGGTATATCGGCAATAGTTATTTCTTTTGATTTATGGTTTGCAATACCTAGAACAGGATTAAGTGTAGTAAAAGGATAATCAGCCACTTTTGGTTTTGCTGCACTTATTGAAGATATTAATGTTGATTTGCCTGCATTTGGTAAACCTATCAATCCAGCATCTGCTATCAATTTTAGTCTAAGCCAGATCCATTTTTCTTCACCAACTAGACCTGCATTAGCCTTTCTTGGTGCTTGATTATTTGGGCCCTTGAAGTGACTATTTCCAAAACCACCATTTCCGCCTTCAAGAATTATGATGCTTTGTTTAACTTCCCTTAAATCTGCAATTACAGTTTTATTATCTTCTTCTAATATAATCGTTCCTTTTGGAACATTAATTATAATATCCTGTCCGTTTGCACCTGTCTTTTCACTTCCTTTTCCATCCTCTCCATTCTTAGCACTGAAATGCTGCTTAAATCTAAAATCAATTAATGTATTTAAACCGTCAATACATTCTATAATTACATTTCCACCTCTTCCACCATTGCCTCCATTAGGCCCACCAAATTCAATATATTTTTCACGCCGGAAGCTGACGCATCCATTTCCTCCTTTACCGGAATTAATAAAAAGTTTTGATTGATCAAGGAATTTCATAACCTATCTCATAAGTAACAAATTTATAAAAAATAGAACTATGAACTGGTTAAATTAAAAATTTAATTAGTTTTTTCAGCAATAGGGTCAACAGAAATAACTGGACCACCTGTTCTTAGTTTTTTAAAACTAACCGTACCCTCAATTAGTGAAAAAATTGTATGATCCCTTCCAAGACCAACATTTTTACCGGGTTGCCATTTAGTTCCTCTTTGACGAACAATTATATTTCCAGGAATAACATTCTCACCACCAAATTTTTTTACACCTAACCTTCTTCCGGCTGAGTCTCTTCCATTCCTTGATGAACCACCTGCTTTTTTATGCGCCATTCTTTACTCCTCAGTCTTTTTCTTAACAGATCTAGTTTTAGTAGAAGCCTTTACCGCCTTCTTTGCTGGAGCCTTCTTAGCTTCTGCAGCTTTTTTTGCAGGAGCCTCTTTTTTAGTAGCTTTTTCCTTTTTAAGAGAAGCAACAGCCTTATCTTCGGTAGCCTTGCCTGTTTGCTTTTCTTTGATATCTACAATTTTTAACANTGTTAAGTGTTGTTGATGACCATTTTTTCTTCTGTAATTATGTCTTCTTTTCTTTTTGAAAACAATAATTTTTTCTGCACGAGTTTGTTCGANTACTTCAGCATTAACAATAGCACCTTTTATAATTGGATCNCCGACAATTGGATCACCTTTACCACCAATCATAAGTACTTCATTTATATCAACTTTATCACCAGCATCGCCAGATAGTTTTTCAACTGAAATTACATCATCTTTTGAAACTTTATATTGTTTTCCGCCACTNCGAATTACTGCGTACATTTAAAAAATCCATTAATACATTAGGAAAGTAAAATTTCCCCTAGGGGCGCAAATATAACCTTGAGTGAGTAGGTGTCAAGCATATTATAGGTAAAAAATATTTTATCTTGTTTTATTTAAAACCACCATTCTTTGTATTGTTAATATAGGTAAAAATGAAAGAAAAAACATTACTAAATATATTTCCTGAATTGAAATTGAGAAAATCTAAAATACCTGCCAGCCACTCACCAATTATTCTTGATAAGTGCCTAATACTCATTAAAAAGGCAAATTGGGTAGCAGCTATCACCTTAATCGAAAGCCCCATGCATAGAGATAAACTAGCAGCCATAACGAATGAGCCGAAGGCTGATAGCATTATAAGTATTAAGGAGCCTAAATATAAATTAGAAACCTCACTGCCCGTAATTGCAATCAAGACAATTGTTGCTGCAATTATTAATTGTGAAAATATTATAATTCTATAGGGATTAAATTTATCTGACAAATAACCTCCTGCTAATGCAGTTAAAACCCCTATATAAAGTCCAATTGAGCGAATGCTTGTTAAGGTTTCGTGATCCCATCCTGAAATAGTGATATATAAATTAGAAATGCTTACATAGTGCATTCCAAATGAAATATTCGAAGTTAAACAAAAGAGCATTAACATAAAAATCAGAGGCGATGTTGAAACTGAATAAAGCTCCTTTAAAATTTTCCGTATATTTATTATTCGTCTCTTTGAGTCATAAGTTGAAATAGCAAATATTTTGTCTTTATCATTTTCTTTTTGGGGTATTATAAAAATACAACTTATTAATATTATAATTCCAAAAAAAATAAAGGTTTGAGCCAAATCATAATTTCTTANTAGAAATGAACCTAANAAAGCAGCGAAACCAACACCAAAAGTTCTAGTTCCCCACATAAAACCATTAGTCAAACCTCTCTCACCATCTTCTAAAATATCAATTGCTAAGCCATCGGTTGCTACATCAAGAATTGCNGTACAAAGAATTATAAAAAATAAACTTATTCCAATTAATGTNGGAGTTAATTCTATTGAAATTACATTAGAGGATAAAAAGAATGAAATGCTTAGCATAAACAAAGAACNAATTATCCAAGGTTTTCTTTTGCCCATTTGAGANTTTTGATANGAGTCAACAAATGGCCCTATAATAAACTTTANCGCCCANGGTAATGANGCTATAGAAGTTATAATNGCTATATCAGTAATAGAAAAATTTCTTGATGCCATCCAATCTATTAAGGCAAAATAAATTAAACCTTGTGGGATGCCTTGTACTAAGTATAGAAAAGATAGCCCAACTCGTCTACTTAGACGGTTGTTAGATAGAACCAAAGATCTAATCCCCCAATGCTTCTTGACTTTTAACTGCCTCAGAAACTTCTCTCTCAATTCCTAATGCAAAATCTGATACATATGGATTTGTAAGTCTTTCATTACCAAACGTAGACATCGGACCATGCCCNGGAATAAATCTTATTTCATCTCCTAAAGGCCATAGCTCATTAACTATTGAATTAANTAATTGTTCATGNTTTCCTCTAGGTAAATCAGATCTTCCAATNGANCCTTGNAATAATACATCACCAACTGCTGCTATCTTAGATTCTTTATGAAAAAAAATTACATGTCCTGGAGTATGACCAGGGCAGTGCCTCACTCCAAATACTTGGTTTCCTATTTTTACTTCATCACCACCTTCAAGAAACCTAGATGTCTCAAATGACTCTGCAGGTGAAAAATTATATTTCTTTCCTTGTTCTTCTAGACTTTCAATTAAAAACATA
>JGI24540J26637_10001245_pt1 | contig 11205 bp, 2 predicted proteins | sample NorSeaMetagenome_FD_26637 | JGI IMG/M metagenome (IMG submission 26637) | reverse complement strand
CAAGGAGAACACATTGGAGATACAGAGAATATGGAAGGATACCAAGTGATCAGTGAGGCGTCAAAGGAAGAAACTGAACTTACACGACGCTCAGGGTTTGCGACCCTGATAAAATATTTCCGGAAGAGGGGAGAGAGAGCTTTTGCCCACATGCGTTATTGGGTACTCAATCGGGGTCCCACGCTCTGGGATTTCGAAAGGATCTGGAACCCTATGACAGGAAACTATTTGATGACGGCGGTACCGGCCCAGTCGCCTGACCGCGACGCCAACAACTGGTTAGCCATCCGACTAGTCACCAGACACGACACAGAGCTCGACGAAGAAGAAGAAGACGAAACCCCTACGACACCCACTTCAAACACGGGGACTGTGGTGTCCCTCAACTCATCGAGAGGCAAGCGAGCACGTGAAACACCCACAAATGATGAGGACAACGATGAAATAATCTCACCACCAAACCAACCATTTCGCAACAATGGAGCACCCACAGCGCGAACCATGTTTGCCGAAGAAATTGATAGCCCACCAGCTGCCAAACACGCCTTTACCAAGATTGAGTCGACACAAGAAGGAGTGTTAGAAACGGAGCCAACTGAAGTACCACCTACTTCACCACCTACTCAAGGAGTTACTCCACCTAGTCTTTCCGACATGTGGGACATAGAGAACGACGATATGTCAGAACCAGATCAAATCAGAAAAATGCCAGCACTCGTTCCAGTCAATACACTGGCAACATCATCACTGCGACAAAGATTTGCATGCTGTAATATGCAGGAAGAACTCGCACAGTGGATGCGCATGTATGCAGCCTTCAGCATTGACAATCCAGAGTCCACAGAACAGATAATTAACTTTTTACTGGAACTCATACGTTCACATTTCAAAATAAGCTTGGACGTGGAAGCAATAAGAAAAGCCTTCCAACACTGTAACACAACTGTCGTCACGCAAGCCGAGTTAGTTCACCGGATCCGTGCCACAGACAGACATGAATCACTCATTGCGAGGCAATACATGCCAACGGCGCGAACTCAACCAATGCAATTTGAACAGTCAGAACAGTTCAGCCGCCTAGTCCAGGAACAGAGTGATACTCGGCCAACCACAGTAACACCGCCTGGATTAACAGGATCGATCAAAAAAGCGGCCATTCACATGGTCCTTCACGGCAGCAACACTCATGCTGTCCCTTGGAAAAATGAACATCCAGATATGAAGGCCCGTATGTTAATCCACGGCTTACAAAAGCAATCCCAGACTTTAAAGATGTTCCTATCAGCTGGGACGCAAGAGGCCTCGGATGGTACAACACCAACACCTTCGATAACCAACAGGGAGGGTGAGCTCGTCTCAATCACCAGACGTTGGCTATCCCTAAGGCAGAAACTGCACCTGAAGCAGGCACGAGACGACGACAGCATATGGGACAAAATACGATGTCGCAAACTGTTCAATGCAAAGTGCCTTCGATTGTCGATAAGGATTTGGACAGGTCTAACACGATCTACTGAGCCAATGCAGTCTATTCAATTACAGAAATGGAGCTCTCTAAGGCTGAACCCACTGACCTCAGGCAAACAGATACCGCACAACCTTCCAAAGCCACTGACCCAGAGATTGGCCTTGGGGAAGGCCGACAAAATAGCACGCATTGCTCGCCTCGCTAGCTGTCGTACTTTGTTCACAGAGTGGCACACATCCGCAATACAATCAATCTTGCACACACGTAGACGCCTAGGATTCGGCATTCTAACAGACTGGGCGACCACAATGTGGAAAGGAAGCTTCATCAACATGTACGCAAACTTGGTTCATCCCGACAAGTATCACGATGGGAACGGTTCCTTCGGCCAATACACTAAGATGAATAAGCAAATAGTTCAGAAAGCTTTCAATATGATACTGACCATTCAACAAGTGACAAGTAACACCACATGGTGGTCTGACAGAAGAAGTCAACCCAGAGCCCAAGCCCTGGGAAAACACATTCAGATCATTAATTCCCCAGTCAGCATAATCGATGCCGCAGCACGCGGATATGCAGTGCGACACAGCTTTGAGCGACAAATCGGTGGCCGCACATCACAACCGGGTTTTACACTCCCGCTTGACCCAGAGATTACCTCGCTCATAGACGAACTCGGCTCAATAGGAGTGTTCGTTCAACATGTAGCACCAGCTAAGAGCCAACAAAGTCAGCACAAGGTAACACGTATCAACACCACCAGGCTAGTGCTTACAGAGTTGAAACGAGTACTCCACATCAGAGGCGCACCTAGCAGCATGACCAGTTCCAACAACCTCCAGTCGTTGTACAATCTGGCCCGAGACAACAATTGGATACTTGACTCTGAAGCAGATGACACACTGGAGATACCACGCGTTCAAGGAGCACGATTTAAGAACTACCGGGTTGCACCACGAAACAGACACCTAACAAGATACTCCACGGGAAATGGAGAGCAGGGTAGAAAATTCGTAACCAAACGTCGAAAACGCCTACGGTTGCGGCTACGTGTCCAGCGTGCTTTGTGTGATACCATCCAGGATTCATCTACCCAAACCCAGGACGCACTGTTGAGAACTCGAGACAACTACATTTCGAATGAGTCCAACAGACATCTTGCAACAAGTAAACGCAAGAGGCTCAAGAAAACATATGAGCGTGATTACCGACCATCCCGACGTGCCACTGCTGCCGAGGCACACGCACACCAACTTGAGATAATACAAGCCAAAGAACGCATTATTTCAGGAATATGTACACGACATCGCCAGAAGTGCATTACACTACTCAGCGACCCCAATACAACTTCAGTTGAAATCAAGTTAGAGACAGACATCAATCAGATACCACGCCATGTCATCCTCGACATAACAGACAAAAGTGCAGATGCAATGTCCAAGGCGATGAATCTCTTTAAGCATCGCATAGGTCCACCATTGTGGACGACTTTATCCAAAAGGAACATGGCAGGAGGCGACCCACAGCAACAACATCCAGAAACAGTGGGACCATCTACAGCTGGCACTAGTAGTGCCTGCTCTGGCGAACCCGATGCTACAGATCTGGAGAATGATGCACGAATGTACGCGGAATCTAAAAAAATGAGGCCACGTCTTAGTCAAAAGAGAGAAGGCAAACCGAAGACAGCACCACGCAGCAAGGCCAGACCAGTGCAACAGTACCTCCCTCATGTCACATACCGACAGTCCAGATCAGCTTCAGCCCAATCTGGAGCACACCTAGAACAGAACCTGGGCCCATATGCCACCGCTGCCATGAAAAAAGCCCGCGATAAATTGGCAGCACAACCTCGGGCTCGTGATCGATCCTCATCGATTACATCCCAACCTGATCAGTATGAGGACCAACAATTGGAATACGAAGACGCCATGGCCCCATTGAAACGGAGTATAAGCATGTTCGAACATACCATTGATGTTCTTCCAGATCCGATTGCATCTGCCCCCCCCAGTGTGCACAGTCCAAGAGCCTCCTCACTGGCCTGGGGAAAAGGTAAGCAGGCCAGATCGTATCACAGCCGCTCCCCGGGCGCAGCACCTAGAGAAATCATGCCTCTTATCTCTGCCAAAGTCAGGGAGACCCTCGATAACCATTCAACGCAGCAGCAAATGTTTATTCACCTCCAGAACGCAGTCAGACGGTGCAATCGATTACGATCAGCGACACAACACTCGAACTTTAACATCACACCTAAGACTTTAGGTGACTTTGACATCGTCATCAATGTCTCTGGGGATGCCGAAATCCTCGACGGAATCTACAACTGCACAGAGGACTTACGCAGTACTGCAAAGCTACACTTACACCGGGAAAAGGAAGAAGAAGCAAACACGATCAACGACTGCGCTGACCTCATGCTAAGCTGTTTGTTCGACCTATTTAAACAGCTCATAGATCATGACAAACTCAACATTGGCACTCCTCCCTGCTGTCGTATCGCGAAACTAACAGATCATCAACTACTACTGGCAAATACAATGTTTACTCACAATGTTGTGGAGTGGCCCGAATTAGACCACATTCAGGGAAGATGCACATTCTCTTCAGACGGAATAATATACTCATTTGGGGACCCAAATTCAGTACAACTGATGAACCAAACGCTAATCGATCAATTCGGGAGAGACCCAACCTCTGTCCCCCCCCNATCATGCGACCCCTCGCACATGGTACGCCTTATGGGAGCACAGTTAGACGGTGACGAACCCCATAAGGATGACGAGACCCCGCCACAGGATCATGACGATCCCAGCCGACACAACCAACGTGGGCCCAGCCCTCCTGACCCGCCAGTTACAGATGATGAAGATGACACTTTGTCTGACAGCATGCCGTACCTTTCTATGACTTTAGACATTCACAGAATGCGACTGGCAACCCTAGAGTATCGGGTCAGTCACCACAGCACATACCCTAGAATATCGGGCCCAGAGCTAGCAGCCACAACTGCCATAGTGGATGCTTTCAGCTGCGTACCCCACCGCGAGTCTGAGACCGACCCACGTGATACTTCCATATTCTCCAAACCTGGCAGTGCTCGAATACAAATGACTGGCGGCTGGTCTTTAATTTACCTCATACATGATGTACTCAGATGGATAAACACGCCCGAGGGGGAGGAAATCATGGAGCAACAAGTATATAGCACACTACCAGACACACTACCAACCCCAGGAGTTCACGAAGCACGAAGCCCTTGGGCAGAAGCTATAACAGACCAACTGATCAGAGGACTGCGCAACATCTACCTGCAGTACAGTGAAGAAACCATGGATCCATATATGTCCAATGTATATGGACAACTCACTGCAGATATGCAGGGATCAACAAGTTCTACACACGTTTTAGTCAGAGAACATTTGAACTCAGAACAATGGGAAGATTTAGTTACAGAGATCAACGGACAAACTGTATTCAATGGGACACATCAACAGCAAACTGTAGATGATGCTTTCGATTCCTATATAGCCCCAAACGGACAGACTTTCATATGGGGATCTGCAGATAGCACTGAAATGTACAATGAGAGGACAAAGGACATCTCGGAGCAACTCATCAGAAGAGCTGAGCACGACCAACCTGCGGAGAAAGCTGACCCTTACGACAATATGGCAGAACCGGCTGAACCACAAGTAGACCAAGGTGTTGAACAAGAACTCCTGCACGAACTCAGTGAACGACAACAACATGCCAGATCTCAACGACGCCAACCCTTTATTACGAACCAGAGGGTCGGGAGACATCGTATCCAGAAAATCACCAATCACCCCCATGTAATTGGAGAGTTAATTCACCACGATGGAACAAGCTCAGCCAGAAATGGAGATGTGCACCCTTTCTGTACAGGACTAACACCTCCACGACAAATGCCACGAGTCAGCTTGAGAGTCCTCAGCAACACCAACCTTCAAGACATCACGACTTGGACGGAACAACTAAGACTACAGGACAGACTGGGTGTCAGCATATCTGAGGATGAACTACAACTACTTATGGACATCGCCCGTTCTGTAGGAATTGAGGTTCCAGAGCGCGAGGAGATGGAGTACCTATCACCATCACTATCAAAATCAGGCAGAATCTCTATCCGGGAACTGTTCGGTGATGTGGATAGCATGCACATGCCAGGCACCAGCGATGAGAGAATTCGATGGCATCAAATGATTGCAGGGCTCAAGCCACAAATTGTGTCATTGGCAGCCATGGAACTAGGAGGAAACGAGACACAACGATTAAGGCTAGAGCCCCTATCCTGGCACACCGCAGAGACATTAGTAACGTGTGTATTCGACAGCATTAGAGATGCTTCACTGGCAGAGCGACTGGATCGCCCTGAAATATCACTCCATGGAGCAAGAATCAAACCAGAAGCTATGAGTAAAGGATCACGAAGAAAGTATAAAGGACATCCCAGAGAGCACAGGAAAACCACAGGATCCTCAAGTGTTACAGGATCCTCTAGCGAGGACGATAGGAATTCATATCGATATGATACCATCCCCCCACAACCTGACCTCGAGCCTATAAGGGAGAACGATGCTCTAAATGCAATGCGAAGAGAAATCGAAGAGCTAAAAAGGCAGTCTAGATTGCAAAGAGAAACGGAACACAACCAGGGACAAATAGGAGAAATGAGGAAACAAAGCTTAACGGATGCCGAAGAGTCACAGCAAAGAGCGGCAGCACATCACATCATGGCTTCAGATAACGACAGCCATATATCAAGGATGAAGTCGATCAAGGAGGAAATAGCTTTCGAAGAGCAAAAGGCAAGATTAAGATCAGTACAAAATGATAGTAAGTCTACCCCACACGGACAAAGCGCTAGATCACATGCCACTAGCACCGGACTCTCACAAAAAAGTGGAACCACTTCCGAAGACCTATTCATACAGGAACAACAAGAGCTTTTTCTCAACGATTCACCTCTGAGGATACATATAAACTATGCCAAACTCACACAAATCATGAATGAGGAACTCAGAACAGAGTTCAATGGACATTTAGCAGACATACGTGAAGAAGCAACGTCAATGAACTACTCACATTCTGCACTCGACATCACAAACATTGCAAAAGTTTTCGCAAGGATGGCTCCTCACCAGGAAGATGGATTCAGGAACAAGCTGGCACTCTTCTTACAGAACTCAATAGAAGATATCGGCATCTACATCCTCACCAATGTTCACGAGAACCATGCAAGCTCAACAACCAAAGCTGAACTATATGTGGACAACGTATGCCGCATATTCGGAAATGTTACTATCCAAGACCGCAAGAAAAAGTACACAGGCAAAGGAAAGGGAGATGACTACAACTCTGACCACCGGCGTGACCACTCCGAACGCAAGCGCAAATACGCTGGAAAGACCAAGAACTTAGATGGAATGCATCATTCCAATGTCGACACCATAGAAAGAGAAATTGACCATCTTATGGAGCAAGCTTCGAAGAAATCACCGGCGCTCAACGTAATCCCCTTTGGAATGATAATGCACCAGGCGGTCACCATGGCATTGCGACATTCATCTTCTCCAGCATCTATGTATGTTGTACTCATGCATTCACAGCGACGAATTGATAGAATGTCTGAGAACACAAAGAATGAAAATATGCCAAAGATATTAAACTCAATCAAACAAGTAGCAAGCAGCATCAACCTAAACCTATTCTCGGGTGGATGGACGGATGGAGGTGACCTAGCAGAAAAGAAACCATGGATAGAGCTTATCAACCAGATCTGCTGGAGCTCGGGGTCATCATTTGAAACATGGCTGGTCGAGGACATACGCCAGATGAACTTCAAACCTGATCAAGAGTCATACTGCTCACACTACAGGGAATTTTCTCGAAAGGTGGAATCATGGCCGGACAACCTCATGATGAGTTCGGAAGGAAAAATGAAAGCATTTATCGCGACCCTACCACTAGAGTACAAAAAGGAATTGACCTGGAGACCGAACACCTGGCAAAACGTCTAGACCAATGTGTGTTCCTAGCAGCATACGATGCAGGCAGAAATGTGTTGAGAATAGCAAATCCTACAGCTATAAATTCACTGAGTTCATACGCTGGGACAACCCAACGAAGGCCCCGAGCATTAGGGGTAAATGCGCTCTCTGACAACAGACACGAGGAAACAGACTACATCAATGCCGTAGGGGATACTTTTGAACGACGATCATGTGACTATTGTACACAGAACAAACACCCACAACCAGAAACTCATCCTGACAAGACTTGCTGGCGGGAAGACAACGAGAATTCAGAAATCGACTACGACGGCAGGAAGGTCTGGCACAACGGAAACATAGTGCGACAACTGTGTGAGTTTGGATCAGGCAATGATGTGGTTACCTATGTCGATGCCCTAAGAGATGGCAAAGTGAACAAGACCAAATTTGAAAGCCTCATTTCCAGAGCCAGAAACGCCTCGGACTATATCAGGAGTTCAGATGGCAAAGTCATGCCCTGCCATTGCAAGCAATGGCCTGAAGCAGGTGTAATGACTACAACTAACTGGTATAGGGCTGCAAGAGAATGCAAGGCCAAGAAAGCTATCACAGATGCGCTCGTCTGGCAGGGCCGAGACCTTCGAGCCAGAACCCACGGGGAAGACATCAATTGCATTGCAACATCTGATGAAGAAAGAGATAGCCTCTTATTGGCACATATCAACGATGAAGGACCACGCAATATGGGACCACGCAGTTGTAGTGACCAGGCACAGTGACGGACCATCAGGCTCAGTAGCTGCGACGGCCCAAAACCAAACAATAGTCAACCTCAGGAGATCTCACAGCCGGACCCTAAAAGAAAGCAAGACATTGTTAATCACACCGACGCAACCACTACCTATCACATCAACTCCACTACACCAGTATATGACGACACGGGAATAGCTAGCCTAGCTCCCGAATCTGATACACCCGTACCCAAGGATGATGTTCGAATACACACTCCGCCAGACATACAGGAATCAACAACACACATCCTGCAAACAAGTGAATTACATGATACTGACAACCTAAATATTGGGTTACCAGAGGATATTACACTTATGCAAGAAGAATGTTGCGGAATAACTATGTCAGAGAGCACAACCTCAATAATTCCAAACAAGGAACAGCCGGGCAAGACACCGGAGCCGAATACCCCAGACAGGGACCCCGCACCTTCCCCAACACAAGAAATACCACCCGGGAAGGAAATAACGAAAACTCAGATAGTTGTCAACAGGAACCAAGACAAAAGGGCAATCCCAGATGCTGCCAAGACCGTCACTATTCGCAGTATTAATACAACCATTAATACTGCCGGTAGTGTCGATAGTAGCTGGTTGGACCCCGCCCCTATGGGCACTGTGCATAGCGCACGGGACATGTTCACAATTCCTGAAGACACACTAATAACTGAGAATAAGACGACAGACGCTGTCATTGCGGTCACAGAAGACGAAACCAAGCAATTGACTGCAACACACCAGAAGACCTGGAATACGCTCTGCAAAGACCTGAGTCAAACCATCCAACAGGAGCAAACATTACGACATGACACACGTACTTTCATGTTACTTAATTGCAACGGAATGGAGCGAGTTGACGCACCTGTGTGGGAAAGCATAGAAACAAAGGCATCACAAGTCAACGCAGACATTGTAGCCCTTACAGAGACACACGTTAAAGCAGCCGACTCCGCACAACGCGAGCAACTCGAAGAAAGCTGGAACATCGGACATCCAGGGTGGATCATTCATCATGCCACCAACGAATTGTCAAAACAGGGTGGTGTGGCTTTTATACACAAAAGCCACCTACAATATGACACCTTCAGGCACATCAAACCCGATGGAACCCCCACCAATGCGGCAGAACATTTCCAAGGGAGATTCCTGATTGCAATGCCTCTCCGACGTGACCTAGACAGAACCGACTTCGTTGTTGTATATGCGACAAACTCGGGCACACAAGGCACCAGATTCAGCTTGCACGTCCAACTAGCAAACGACATTTCACGCCTAAGAAAATATTGGATCAAGACATATCCAAATCGAGTCCTCCTCACTATAGGAGACTTAAATTTCAGCAGCCAGGAGAGCCGAAGCGTCAAACCGACCACATACAAGGGCATGGAACTAGAGCCAAGCGAGTACCCAATGAAACCCTGTAAGGCGCTTACAACGTGGAAAGAAAAGAACCCAACTACGAGCAGTCGTTTCATGCCAGGAATATCTGATAGGGAATTCGAGAGTGCTCAAGCCACATGGATCGAGGGCCGAGAGGTCCTTGACCTAGTCAAACACCGGACGCATTCTGACGCAGGATGGATGGTAAAGAAAGAGCACCTAAAGGCTCAATTCGCCGTAACTATACATCTGAAGTACCTGGATTTATGCGACCTCTTTCGTCACCATACATACGAGCCACTTTGGACTATATCCTGACCACCAAGCTGGACATCAACTACATCCAACCGGACGATGCTTCACGACAGCTATGTTCAGGCATCGTATCTGGATGCATCTTCGCTAGATCAATGCCATACAACAAGGACGTGCCCGCAGCAGAACGTTGCCATACCGACCACTCACCATTGGTTTCAGCATACCTGGTGACAAGACCTCTTCAGGCCGATGATAACCGTCGCTTAGCCCTCGGCATGAGTCTTAAGTACCTTGTAGGCATCACAGCCGGGGATCACCGCGACAAACACAGTGGCACCAGTGTCGGATGGTTAGGACAAAGCGCTGCAGCTGATCTTGCGAGAGATTTCGTGACAAAATCAGGATATTTGACAAGCTACAGCATACGCCAGAGTATCCTATCAGCACTGTGTGTCCTGAGAACTACAACTCCAAAGGAATGGTTGGACAAAACTGACAGATTTGGAGGATCCTCACCGACTGACAGAAAATACAGATTGGATCTGGCTCAAATATACAGACAGTGTACATTCAACACCGCTGCCAACAATGCTGGAAGGCTAGTCTGTAAATGGGAGAAGGAAGCTCAAAACGAGCCCAACATCAACGTTGTTAGACACGATGAAGATATCCAACGAGTGCTCTACCACAAATTCACAGATGGAGATACTCCTAATGAAATTGTTGAACGAGCCGGCACTGTCACGCATTTGAACTCCAACTTACCCTGCAAATCATCTGACTTTGATAAGGCAAGAAAGGAGTTAACGAAGAAACTCAAGGTGCTTAAATTCAGTGCCATCTGGGTTGAGACAACGAAGCCTAACAAAGTCCGATACCGCAGACGACACCCTAATAGTGGGAGCTTGAACCTTCCTGTCGACAGCAAAGACTTACAAGCTTTCTACGACACAATTCAGTCCAAAGCTACAACGCGCATCAAGGATCTAATCAATAGTTACGAAAAGTACCGATACCTCTTCAACCATTCAGATGAACTAGACACCATGTGGCGAGTAATGCACGAGTGTGAAAGGAGCACAGAGCAGGACCCCAAGGCAAAGCCATCGATGCAGGCTGCCGTAGTACAACTGGAGAAGTACGTAGAACTCACCTGGTCAAAGCCGGACACTTTTACCGATGTGGATATACAAAGGATGTGCACCTCAAACAAAGAGAACTTCAACAGGGCCCAACGCACTGCCAAAACACTGCTTAGACAAGCACAGCTGATACAATCTGACCGCAT
>JGI24540J26637_10001244_pt1 | contig 11209 bp, 7 predicted proteins | sample NorSeaMetagenome_FD_26637 | JGI IMG/M metagenome (IMG submission 26637) | reverse complement strand
GCGTCACCATCAAATACCGAGCGATGAGGGCCACTACTCCACCAATTATCAGTCATAGAGGTGATATGACCCACTTCCACAATAGAGGCTACAGCAGGACTATCTTTACCTGCCAATTCAAGCATGTAAAGCCTATTTTGCTGGTAATAATCATCTTGCTCTTTTCCATATACAGTTAAGGGCACTGCAAAACGATCGATGGATTCATTATATTGTTGATAAGTGAAAGCATGCCGGTTATATCGAGCTTCGGAATAGCTCCAACTGCCGTCACCAAGTACATGGGTGCCCAAAGAGAACGGCACACTAATGTCGCTCACATTAAACAATTCGAGTTTCACTAGCCCCTGCTCATCTGCACCTAATCCCAACAGTAAATCATCATTGACCGGATGAAGAAAATCAGAGAACCCGGGGATGGTTAGCTCTCCGGCAATCAATGGATCTTCTGGATCGGACAGATCAAGAACATACAGTGGATCAACGGTTTCAAAGGTAACTAAATACAACTTGTCCCCAAAGAATCTTACGCCATAGAGGCTTTCATTGGGTTTACCTATTTTTTCAGGCCGATTGGCATTGGGCAAGCGTGCAACTAAGTTAAGCTTTAGCTCCGCCTTTGAGAGTTTAAGCATCGACAGCTGATGATTAATAGAATCTTCGCTTCCCCAAGGCCCTGCTTGGGTTGTGGTTACAAGTCTTAAATAACCCCCATACTCACTGATTCTGAAATCCACTTCACCTCTACCCCAGAGATGCCCCTCAACCACCCCTGATCCTTGGTATGATAGAGAGTCAGATAATTCATAGGAGTGCACTAGCGTCCGAGACTCCTCGTCATAGTCCTCAGTCTGGCTTAAATAAATAGCGTTCTCGCTGGCATAAACACCGGATACCGACCCCATATAACATGAGGCGCTGAGCATGGATTCAGATTCCAAATCAACTGATATAACCAATGTCATCACCGGAAAACCATAGCGCTCCGATGCCTGCTCATTAGTTTTATCCATAAATAAACATTGGCTAGCCTCAACCAATAGCATCGACTCTTCGTTAATTGACACAGTTGGCAACACATCAGCAACTGTTAAACCACTCAGTAATACTTTATTGTCTTCTATTTCTTCTTGGGTGGAGGGATATCGAATTAAACCCTCTATGGTAGGTGTATGACGCGCAACCATATAAACAGTATCATCGACACGGCGGCTCGTCACGAAACCCCCTTGTATTTCGATCTGCAACTTTAATTCAGGCTGTTCTGGCGCACTAATATCATAAATATCTAGCGCACTAGTTTGACCTTCCCATGCCCACGAGGTACTAAACCTATCGCCAAAAGTTCCCCACCAGCTAGAGCTTCTCAGTGAGACGAGCTTTGATTCTTTGTTGTAGAGACCCTCAACAGTCAGATCACCTTCAACAGGGATAACACTAACCAGAGCCGCAGTGCCTTGCTTCGGATCTGTACTTAGGATTCTAATACCTCTTTGTTCTTCACTGGTATTATCTGAATCTCCCTCACTCTGATCAGTTGCAACTGGACTGACAGCCTCCATCACAAAACAACAATCCATACTCCGACTGGGCGCAATAAACAGGTGGTCACCATCGTACTTTACGACATCATGCTCGTCGACAGACGCTTCTAAGGTATAGGTAGTAGTAAAACTACGTCCGGAGTCTTCTGCTGAAGAAGCGACCTCAACAGTACCCCTTTTGTTCAAGTAGTCTTCGCCATCTTCAATAATTGATAGCGAGAATAGGTCCAAAAATTCAGCCTCATTTTCAGCCGAAACCAGCAAACCTTTGGGAGGTGGTATTGGTGATTCAACAACTTGGGGCGCGTTATTAGTGCCGCTGCCACAACTTGTCAGTAGCAGTACCGCTGACGAAAGTAGTAACTTTTGTCCCATCCGAAATAAACCCATATTTGTCATTCCCTGCAAAAAGATGTTTATTATCAGAACACCGCCAAAGCTTTTAGACGAAAAAGTCAGGTGCCAATTCGGAGATATCAAGGGCTGTATCCACCTGATAGCTATTTAAATCAGTCATACCCTCAGCCGCTAGAACTTCATCATCCACATAGAAATTACCGGTGTGTTCCCGACTGTTGCGAGTGAGGATAATGTGCGCGGCATCGGCCATGATATCCACAGTTCTTGATCGCGCTACCATCAGGTCACCGCCCAGATGGTTGGCTACAGCTGCTGTGGCTATCGCAGTGCGCGGCCAAAGGGCATTAAAGGCAATGCCGTCTCGGGCAAATTCGCTATGCATACCCAACACACACATACTCATGCCATATTTAGCCATACTGTAGGCTACGTGATTTTGAAACCAGCGCACTTCCATATTCAATGGCGGTGAAAGGTTTAAGACATGGGGATTATCTGATTTGCGTAAAAATGGCACGGCTTTCTGTGAGCATAAGAACGTTCCCCGCGTATTGATATTGTGCATCAAATCATAGCCTTTCATGGACACAGATTCGGTGCCTGCTAAATTAATGGCACTGGCATTGTTGACCAAGATATCGATGCCACCAAATGCGGCAGCAGTTTTTTCCATGGCCTCTTGCACCTGATCTTCAAAGCGCACATCGACGACTAATGGCAGTGCTTTGCCACCGGCAGCCTCAATTTCTTCGGCAGCGGTGTAAATAGTTCCACTTAAGCGTGGGTGAGGTTCAGTGGTTTTGGCGGCAATCGCAATATTGGCCCCATCAGCCGCTGCTCGTTTGGCTATTGCTAAGCCTATGCCGCGACTTGCGCCACTGATAAATAGGGTTTTACCGGATAAATCTGCCATTACTGACCTCTTAAAATAATTATGTTTTTAGTGAATGAAAACTCAGCCTAGTCCGCCTGCAGTAAGCTTGGCGGGATCAAGCAATTTTTCGAGTTCCGCGCGCGAGATGTCAGTTTCTTCCTCTGCCACATCTAACACAGCACGACCATCTTTATAGGCCTTTTTAGCAATTTCAGCGGCTTTGGCGTACCCAATGATAGGATTTAATGCCGTCACTAAAATAGGGTTGCGACCCAATGCAAGCTTCAACTGGTCCTCATTGACAGTAAATGTAGCCACGGCTTTATCCGCAAGCAACCGACTAACATTAGCCAGTAGCTTAATACTTGAGAGAATGTTGTCGGCAATCATTGGCAACATAACATTGAGTTCAAAATTGCCCGCCTGACCACCAATGGTGATGGCGGCATCATTACCAATAACCTGCGCAGAGACCATAGTGGCGGCCTCGGGAATAACGGGGTTAACCTTACCGGGCATAATTGATGAACCTGGCTGAAGCGCTTCAAGGGCAATCTCTCCGAGTCCTGCCAGTGGACCTGAGTTCATCCACCGCAGGTCGTTAGCAATTTTCATAATCGACACTGCAGTGGTTTTTAACTGTCCTGACAGCGCAACTACAACGTCTTGGGTATTGATATGAGTAAACAAATTGTCGGCAGGTGAGAACGCTATGCCTGTCACTGCGCTTAACTGCTTGCTAAATTCAACCGCAAAGTCTGGGTGCGCGTTAATGCCCGTGCCAACAGCCGTTCCGCCTTGAGCAAGGGTTTGTAATTTCGGTAAGATCGCCTTAATGAAGAGTATATTTTGCTCAATCTGGCTAGCCCAACTGAGTAAGCTTTGACTGAGGCGCACAGGCATCGCATCCATAAGATGCGTACGACCAGTTTTAATATGATGGTCTACAGTCTTTGCCTTTGCGACGATGGCGCCATGTAAATGCTCTAGGGCCGGTAATAGATGCTCGGTGACCTCAATAGCAGCGCTGATATGTATAGTACTGGGGATAATATCGTTACTGCTCTGACCGTAATTAATATGGTCATTAGCGCCGACAGACTGGCCCAGTTTAGCGGAGGCTAAAGTCGCTAAGACCTCATTAGCGTTCATGTTTGAGCTAGTACCTGACCCTGTTTGATAAACGTCTACCGGGAAATGACTCATGAGGTCAGGACTTGCTAACAGATCTGTCACAACGTCACTAATAGTATTGGCCATGGCAGCGGGAATCAACTCTAGCGTGGCGTTGGCTTGGGCAGCAGCAGACTTAGCCGTCAATAAGGCACGAATAAACGCCTCAGGCATGGTATTACCACTGACGGGGAAATTATTAATAGCGCGTTGTGTTTGCGCCCCATAGAGTGCCGTTTCAGGAACCTGTAGTTCGCCCATGCTATCGCGCTCAATCCGAGTATTCATTACTATTCCTTAATATGCTGATCCAATGAGATTGCTTTGTTATCTTTCACGACTCACCCAAGGCACGCCGAATTAGGCGTACCATATTAGCAGAAATAGTATTTATTAATAATTAATTAGGCGGATATTCTTAATAGCGGAACCAAAAACGGCCTAGAGACTAACCCTGTATTAAACAGCCATGCTCTTTGCCGGCATCCAGAAGCCACTGCGCAATGTAGTCGGCAAAACTGCGCCGAATAGTCAGATCAAAGCTGCCATCTGCACTCCTCGACACCAACGCTGTAGCTTTAGCAAAATTGGTTTGCACGCAGCGGTTCACCGACGCACCATCTGCAGACCAGGCCTCAAAGTCATAGCTACCCGCTTTTTTAAGCACTAGCGGGACTGAGGACCCTCGCAGGTTAAGTTGGGTTTGCCCACCCGTGACGTCGACAATTGAAATATGCCCTTTGAGTGCATCTCGAAGCGCCGCCTGCAAAGTCTCAGCAGCATGGTTACTCACCACCATCCACTCATCCGGCCCCAACCAGCAGGCCATAGTAGAGCCATGGCTGTGATAGGTTCCCGGCACAGTCGGTAGGCTAAGGCCCAATATAGTTTGTATCCCAGCAGCAAAATCTTGATCAGCGGCCTTACCGCGCAGATTTAGGTAGCACCCCTGCTGTATCTCAGTCACCGTTAATCCCAGCTCAGCGTTAGCAGTTACAGTGCCGGAATACTGCCCTTTTAGATAATGCAGTGGTGACTGCATGATCATATTATTTGCCGCTAAATCAGCCATTCTGACGTACTCCTTTGGGATCATAAAATACCGAACTGACTATTTCAGCGGCGATAACACTGCCATCTGCCGCTGGGCAGTAAACTGTATCGCCCATGCGGTTCAAACCGCCTTTGACTACCGCTAGTGCAATAGAATGGCCCATATTGGCACTGTAATAACTAGAGGTGACATGTCCCTGCATGGCCATTGGGATAGCTTGCTTAGGATCATTGACGATCTGTGACCCCTCCGGCAAAACGCTGTTTGGATTCAATGCTTTAAGCCCTACCAGCTGTTTGCGGTTGTCACGCAATGAATCACTTCTTTCAAGCGATCGCTTGCCGATAAAACTAAAGGTTTTATTTTTACCCACCACCCAATCCATGTTCATATCTGCTGGGGTCATAGAACCGTCGGTGTCTTGACCGACAATAATAAAGCCTTTCTCGGCGCGTAAGACGTGCATGCTCTCTGTACCGTAAGGGGTAATATCAAATTCAGCACCTGCCTCGATCAATTTTTCCCACACATGGCGACCATAATTGGCGGATACATTAATTTCATAAGAGAGTTCACCGGTAAAACTGATGCGAAATACTCTTGCAGCAACACCCGCTACGGTACCATCGCGCCAGTCCATAAAACCGAATTTATCAGCGCTCAGATCAATGTCTTCGCACACTTTGGCGACGACCTTACGTGCGTTAGGGCCGGTAACTGTGGCGGTGGCCCAATGGTCAGTCACGGAGGTGAAGTAAACCTGTAACTCAGGCCATTCGGTCTGCTGCCAAAGCTCTAGCCACGCCAAAACCCCCGCGGCACCACCGGTAGTGGTAAACATTAAATAGTGGTTGTCGGCTAGACAGGCGCAAACCCCGTCGTCAAAGATCATGCCGTCTTCTTTTAACATGACCCCATAGCGGCACTTACCCGACGCTAACTTGAGATAGGAATTGGTGTACATGCGGGTGATGAATTCAGCCGCATCGGGGCCTTGAATATCAATTTTTCCAAGCGTGCTAGCATCTAGAATACCAACACTATTGCGTACGGCTAAACACTCACGATTGACTGCCTGATGCATGGTTTCATTGTCCTGAGGGAAATACCAAGGACGCTTCCACTGACCAACATCTTCAAATACTGCCCCCTGCTCTGCGTGCCAGCGATGGGTAGCAGTGTAACGCTCAGGGTCAAATAAATCCTTAATATCTCTACCGGCGATAGCGCCAAAAGTGGTGGGCGTGTACGAGGGCCTAAAGATGGTTGTCCCTGTGTCACTGATGCTCTGACCTAGAGCATTGGCCAATATCGCCATGCCGTTAATATTGCCGAGTTTGCCTTGATCGGTACCAAAACCAAGGGCGGTGTAGCGCTTAACGTGCTCTACCGACTCAAAGCCTTCCAGTACCGCTAGTTCAATACCACCGGCACTAACATCTAGCTGAAAATCTACAAATTGACTAGGTGCGCGGCTAGTGGATTTAGTGTGGGGAACCAAAAACAGTGTCTGCTGTGTTTGCTCAACAACCTCATTTACCGCCGGCAACGGCTGCTGCGCGACACCATCGCCAAAGCCTGCTAGATGGGCTGCTTCAGCCCCCGCAATTGAGCCCTCTAAAAGACCATCGGACAGGCCAAAGGTACCGTTACAGGCACCGGCCGAACGCTCTTGCTGTTTCGATTCGCCGGGTCTAAAGCTTACAATTTTTTCATCCCAAACAGGTTTAGCCCCGGTATGAGAACTCAGGTGAATGGCTGCGCTCCAACCCCCTGAACTGGCAATCAGATCACAAGCCAAGTTTTGTACTGCACCAACCACCTGAGTGCCCTCACTATTGAGTGGTGCAACCAGAGCGGATCGCACTCGCTTGCTGCCTTTAGCCTCTATAACGCCGCATCCATCTAAAACTTGGATGCCAAGCTCTCTAACTCGGGCTACTAACTCGCCACTGGGTGAGGATCGAGAGTCGACCACGGCCACCACATGGCGGCCAGCACTTTGCCAGTCGAGTGCAGTGCGATAGGCATTGTCATTATTAGTGGCAAGAACGAGTTTCTGTCCCGGCGCAACGCCAAAGCGATTGACATAGGTAGACACCGATGACGCTTGCATAACACCCGGTATATCATTGTGAGCAAACACTAGGGGTCGTTCAAAGGCACCGGTAGCCAGAATCACCTGTTTCGCCCTCACTCTATGCATACACTGCCGAGGCCCGCAAGCAGCCTTCAAACCTAAATGGTCGGTACACCTTTCTAAGATGGTCAAAAAGTTGTGGTCATAATAGCCAAATACGGTACTGCGCCTTAGTCTCTGTACATTACTGAGAGATTCCAATTGCGAGTTTACAGAGGCAACCCAGTGACTGGCTGAGCTGCCGTCAATCAGTTCATTAGACGCTAACAAACTGCCACCAAATTCACTCTGTTCGTCGGCAATAATGACTCTTGCGCCAGTAAGTCCCGCCTCAAGAGCCGCAACCAGACCTGCGGGGCCAGCACCAACTACCAAGACATCGCAATGCTGATTAATCTTGTCGTAGGTATCTGGATCTGCCTCTACTGGAGTTTTGCCAAGACCTGCAGCCTTACGAATAAAATGCTCATAGGTCATCCACAGCTTTTGCGGGTACATAAAGGTTTTATAGTAAAACCCAGGAGGCATTAGGCGTCCAAACAAGCCTATTATGCCCATCAAATCAAAATTAACATTCGGCCAGCCGTTAACACTCGAGGCTTCTAAGCCTTCGTATAACTCAACTTGAGTCACCTTTAGATTGGGCACTGTCGCCGCACCAGAGCCCAACTGAATAATGCCATTAGGCTCTTCCATGCCATGCCCGACAATGCCGCGAGGACGAGAGTATTTAAAACTACGTCCGACCACATTGACGCCATTGGCTAAAAGCGCAGAGGCCAAGGTATCTCCGGCAATACCTTGGTAGGATTTACCATTAAAAGCAAAATTGATAATTTGACTGGGATCGGTGCGGCCAGACGTGGGAAGACGGTTTAGTTGACTCATGCGTCTGCTCCAGTAATCTGCGGTTGAGTGCCGACCAAATAGGTCTCTAAAATTTCATAGGTCAAGGTGTTGCGCGTAGCATTAAAGTAACGCCGGCATCCAACTCCGTGGTACCACATTTCATGGTGAATACCGCGCGGATTCTTGCGGAAAAATAGGTAGTCGCCCCACTCTTCATCGGTTAGGCTCTCTGGTGCAAGAGGTCGTGCGATATGTGCCTCTCCCCCGTAACTGAATTCTTCCTCTTCACGGTGCTCCCGGCAATGTGGGCAATAAATTAGTAGCATAGGCTTTTTCCGATGTCTCTCAATGCCAACAGTTAGTGAGCAACGCCAGCGGCGCCGTGCTCATCGATTAATGCGCCCGTATTGAAACGGTCAATGTTAAATGCAGCAGCCAGCGGATGAGGCCGGTCATTAGCGACTGTGTCCGCAAATACAAACCCTGAACCCGGTGTAGCTTTAAATCCGCCCGTTCCCCAGCCGCAATTAAAGTACAGGCCGTCAACAGAGGTCTTACTGATAATGGGGCATGCATCCGGACAGGTGTCCACGATACCGCCCCACTGCCGATTCATTTGTACCCGACTAAAGGCAGGAAAGAGTTCGCAAATTGCCTGTACGGTGTGTTCTATGACATTAAATGAGCCTCGTTGGCCATAACCGTTATAACTATCAACGCCAGCACCAATGACCAAGTCGCCCTTATCGGATTGACTGACATACCCATGCACTGCGTTAGACATAACCACCGTGTCTAAACAGGGTTTTACCGGTTCTGACACCATGGCCTGCAGCGGTCGCGATTCCACNGGGAGTCTTATTCCAGCCATTGCCGCTACCAGCCCAGAGCTTCCAGCAGTAACACAGGCCACCTTACGAGCACCAATAAAGCCATTGGTCGTTTCAACAGTTACCGCGCCATCTTTACGGCGTATACCGGTCACTTCGGTCTGCTGAATCATGTCTACACCCAGTGCATCTGCACCACGAGCATAGCCCCACGCAACTGCATCATGGCGCGCTGTGCCGCCACGAGGTTGCCATGAAGCACCCAAAATAGGGTAGCGGCTGTTGCGGGAAATATTAATCAACGGGGCTATTTCTTTAATCCTTTCAGGTGTCACTACTTCACCATCAATGCCATTCAGCCGATTCGCATTCACTCGCCGCTCAATATCACGCATATCTTGCAAATTGTGGCCCAGGTTAAGCACACCACGCTGACTGAACATAACGTTGTAGTTGAGCTCTTGGCTCAGTCCTTCCCAAAGTTTCAAAGACAGCTCATACAACTGCGCCGCTTCATCCCATAGGTAGTTAGAACGGATGATGGTGGTGTTTCGCGCGGTATTACCACCGCCTAAATAGCCCTTCTCCACCACAGCAACATTGGTAATACCGTGAACCTTGGCCAGGTAGTAGGCGGTTGCCAAACCATGCCCACCGCCACCAACAATAATCACATCATAGTCTTTTTTAGGGGTTGGGTTACGCCACACTTTTTGCCAATTTTCATGGTAACTGAGGGCATTTTTTAACAGGCTAAAAGCGGAGTAACGTTTCATGGTATCCACGGCTTTAAGAATCAAAAAATCAGTGATCATTTGACCAGTTATATCGTTGCGGGTGCTAGAACAAAAACGCCAATCGATGACTCAAAAACGACAAAATAGCGTAATTAACCCAAAAATAAGGGTTTTGGGGGTAAAATGTCATTATAGTTATGACCTTAAACCGGTTTATGTTGTATTAAAACGACTTATAGAGCGCAAATAATCATGCCTGAATCTACCTCACAGAGTCTTAATTCTGCTCATCTTGCGGTGGGTTTTGTGCTCATGCCAAGCTTTACCTTACTGCCCTTTTCGGCCTTTATTGATGCTTTGCGCCTAGCCGCTGATGAAGGCGATCAAAGCCGTCAAATAAACTGTCAATGGACAGTTATGGGCCCAACGCTGGAGCCCATTAGCTCAAGTGCCGGTGTCACCGTAAAACCGTGGGAGACCTATCGCAACCCCGCAGATTTTGATTATATTGTGGTGGTTGGTGGACTATTAAATAATACCCTAGGGGGCAGCGAACATGTTGTTGATTACCTGCAACAGGCTGATCGTGCCCATATCCCCATTATTGGTCTCTGTACGGGGTCGTTCGTGATGATACGAGCTGGTTTAATGGATCAACGGCGCTGCTGTGTCAGTTGGTTTCACTACAAGGATCTAACTGACCGCTACGCCGGTGTCACCCCTATTGCTGATCAGCTTTTTGTTGACGATGGTGATAGAATTACCTGCGCCGGTGGCGCGGTAGCCGCAGATTTAGCCGCCTATATTATTGAGCGCCATTTAGGACAGAGCTGGGCGCGCAAGAGTTTACGCATCTTAGTGATGGATAATCCACGACCTGCTAATGCGCCACAACCGCAGCCAAATGCTGACTATCAGGTGGGTAACCGTTGGGTAGCACGAGCACTGCTGCTCATGGAACAAAATTTAAGTCGACCACTTAGTAGTGATGAGATCGCCTCGCGCCTCAATATTTCCAAACGCCAATTGGAGCGATTATTTATTAGTGACACAGGCGACAGCATGCAAAAGTTCTACCGCAAAATTCGCCTTCGTTATGGGCTCTGGTTGCTGCAGAATACAGATCGTCTGATTACTGATATTGGTCAGGATTGCGGCTTTTCAGACACCGCACACTTCTCGCGTGTATTTCGCCAAGCCTTTGCAAAAAAACCCACGGATTACCGCCGTTAAACCTATTATCTCAGGGCCCGACGCTCCGCACTGGGGGGCTTACCGTAAAGATCGCTGTAGCACTTACTAAAGTGTGGTGCGGTTGAAAACCCACAGCTTATGGCGACGTCAATCACCGCAATTGAGGTCTGTAATAATAATAATCGTGCTCGTGATAATCGTAACTCGAGGTAATATCGAGAAGGTGCGCAGTGCAGGTAACGGTTAAACAAACGTTCTAGCTGCCGACGTGAAATTCCAACATAATCGGCGACTTCATCAAGAGTGAGTGGCTCTTCTATATTGCTCTCCATGAGCGTTACTGCATCCACCAGCCGGGGCTGACTCGCCCCTATTAGGTATTTTAGCGGTGCACGCTGAGCGTCTTTTTCGGTGCGCACTCGGTCACAGGTAAACTGTTCTGATATCTCCTGAA
>JGI24540J26637_10001243_pt1 | contig 11218 bp, 8 predicted proteins | sample NorSeaMetagenome_FD_26637 | JGI IMG/M metagenome (IMG submission 26637) | reverse complement strand
ACATTAAAGATGGAGACCATACATCATTGGCATGCATAGATTTTGATTCAGTTAATGAAGCAAATCTCATTATTAAAGATAATGGAATAATTGCTGGCATTGAGCTAGCAAAAAAAATTTTCAATATCGTTGATAAAAATATTGAATTTTTACAATTCAAGAATGATGGAGAGAAAGTAAAATATGGTGAAATTGCCTTTAAGGTTTACGGTAACTCAATAGCAATACTCAAAGCAGAAAGATTAGTCTTAAATTGTATGCAGCGCATGAGTGGAATTGCTTCCAAAACAAAAATCATGTGCGATATAATCAGTTCAAGAAAAACTAAAATACTAGATACTAGAAAAACAATTCCTTTAAATCGATTTCTTGAAAAATTAGCTGTAAAAATAGGAGGAGGAGAAAATCATAGATTTGGCCTTTATGATATGATTATGATAAAAGATAATCACGTAGATTTTGCTGGAGGAATTGACAAAGCCATTATAAATACTCAAAAATATTTATCAGAAAATAATCTTCAATTATTTATTATTGTAGAAGCAAGAAACCTTAAAGAGGTAAAAGAAATAATCAAACATAAAAATATTGGAAGAATACTTTTAGATAATTTTTCAATTGAAGAAACAAGAAACGCTATTAAAATCATCAATAAAGTGTGTCAAACAGAATCTTCAGGAGATATAAATGAGAAAAACATAAAAAAATATGCTGATACAGGAGTAGATTATATATCATTAGGAGCAATTACACATTCTGCAAATAATTTTGATTTAAGCTTAAAAGCTAAATGATAGATAAATTATTAAATTTTACAAAAAAAATTCGTCCAATAGGACTTTCAGGACTAAGTATTTATGATATCTCATCTTTTTTCTACAGAGGCCTAATTGAAGGAGCAATAACTACAAGAGCATCCTCATTAGCATTTAATTTTTTTCTTGCCTTCTTCCCTTCAATAATTGTTTTATTTACTTTAATACCCTACATTCCTGTAGATGGTTTTCAAGAAACATTAATGGATATTTTGATGAACATTCTACCTCCTTCGACGAATGAAATAACCCTAGAGACATTAGATGATATAATCAATAACCAAAGAGGCGGCCTTTTATCATTAGGTTTTGTTTTAGCGTATATACTTTTCTACAAATGGGATAAATTCCCTAATAGAAGCTTTTAATGCTTCATATCATATTTCTAAAACTGAGAGTATTCTTAAACAAAGATTTTTGTCTCTTTTTATAACTTTTACATTAACCATAATATTAATTTTTACAATTGCTCTAATAATATTTGGACAATTTATTATTAACTATTTGATTGAATATGAATTCATTAATAGCAATGAAAAAATATTATTTAATCTAGCCAAATGGTTTATATTAATTTCTATGCTATTTCTAGGGATTTCTACTATTTTCAATCTAGGACCATCACTTAAAAATAAATGGAGAACATTTTCTCCAGGCGCTATTTTCTCAACAGTTTTTATTATTGTTACATCATTAGGTTTTACCTACTATATAGATAACTTTGGTCAGTATAACAAGATTTATGGCTCAATTGGAACATTAATTATTATCCTATTGTGGATATATTTTAATGCGATAATATTATTAACAGGATTTGAAATCAATGCTAGTATAATTAACGCCAAAAAAAAATTAAACAATCTTAATATATAGTAGTAACTTTATAAAAAAAAAAATGTCTAGATATCTTATATTAATTCTCTCATTAGTATCTCTAACTTTATTCTCACAGTCAAATTATAATGCTCTTGACAAACCAAATACTTACAGAAATATTGATAATACTAATTATTGGAAAAATAAAGCTCCAAACAAGGATTATTGGCAACAAGATGTTTATTACCAAATTGACGCGTTTATAGATGAAAAAACAGATATTATAAGTGCTAAACAATCATTAACTTATTGGAATAATTCTCCAGACAAATTAGATTTTGTTTATTTTCATTTATATCAAAATGCTTTCCAGCCTGAATCTTATTTATCTGAACTTCAAAAACAAAATGGAAATACACCTGCATATGGAAAATATGAAGCTCAAAAACTTGGCACCAAAATTGAAAATATTACTGTTAATGGTGAAAAAGTAAAAACAGTTTTAGATAATACAATTTTAAAAGTATTTCTTCCTTCTACTTTGAATTCTGGTGAAGAAATTATTTTTGATATAAATTTTAAAACATATTTTGATATTGGTAGCTTAAGAAGAAGAATGAAAACTTATAATTCGTGGGGATTTAAACATTATAATGGGGTGCATTGGTATCCTAGAATATGTGTTTATGATGCAAAATTTGGGTGGACAACCGATCAACATCTTGGAAAAGAGTTTTATGGAGATTTTGGAGCATTTGATGTTCAGCTAAATTTTTCTTCTGATTTTGTAGTAGGAGCAACGGGCTATCTTTTAAATAGAAATGAAGTACTTCCATCAGAATTAAGAGAAAAACTTGATATAAAAAACTTTAAAGATAAATTATGGGGATCTACACCCTCAGTAATTACAGAATATGTAGAGGGAGAAAGAAAAATCTGGAAATACCATGCAGAAAATGTACATGATTTCGCATTTACAGCTGATCCAACATATAGAATTGGAGAATCTTGGTGGAAAGACAAAGTATGCTATTCCCTTGCCCAGGAACCACATGCAAGTAAGTGGCAAAATGCAGCAGATTTCTCAGCTAAAGTTATAAAAGTATTTTCTGAAGACATAGGAATGTATACATATCATAAAATGATAGTAGCTGATGCTAGAGATGGNATGGAATATCCTATGTTAACATTAGATGGTGGTGCTGATCCAGGCTATAGAGATTTACTGGCTCATGAAATTGGTCATAATTGGTTTTTTGGCCAAATTGGAAATAATGAAACATATAGAGCTCTTTTAGATGAGGGTTTTACTCAATTCTTAACAGCTTGGGCAATGGTAAAGATTGATGGAGATTATGTAATAGAAGATAAACCTACAAGNAGATATAAACAAAGATTTCATAAATATACAAAAGCAATTGATTCAGAGATATACAACTCATACATGAGGGATGCAACTAAATACAGTGACCCAGTTTTAACAACTCATTCTGATGCTTTTAATGGAGCTTTACATCATGGAGGAGGCTATAGACACGTATATTACAAAACTGCAGCTATGTTATATAACCTTCAATATGTTTTAGGCGATGAACTTTTTATTAAATCTATGCAACACTACTTTTCTAAATGGAAAATAGCTCACCCCTATACTGAAGATTTTAGAGATGCAATAATTGAATTCACAAAAGTGGACCTAAATTGGTTCTTTGACCAATGGCTAGACTCTCAAAAAAGAATTGACTATTCAGTCAATTCTAAACGAATAAAAGATGATAAATATGAGATTTCTTTTAAAAGAAAATCGAGAATGCAGATGCCAATTGATTTTACAATTATTGGTAATGATTTAAAAGTTTATAATTACCACATTCCAAATACTTGGTTTATAAAAAAAACTGATGCAGAAATTCTTCCTAAATGGCATGGCTGGGACTTAATATATCCTAACTATACAGTAGAACTTGAAATAGCGAGTGGAATAAAAGAAGTTATAATTGATCCAACAAATAGATTAGCAGATGCATATATGCCAGATAACAATTCAAAAAAGAATATATCTTATTCATTTGACCACCAACTTTGGCAACAAGCAGATTGGACCAAATATGAAATTAAATACCGACCAGATCTATGGTGGAATAGCTTTGATGGACTTAAAATTGGATTTAATATAAAGGGGGGTTATTTAAATCATCATCATTTATTTGATGGATCTATTTTATTAAACACAGGTGTTTTACAACAAAAAGATGGCCTTAACTTATTAGAAAATAGTGAAGATTATGATTTATATTCTTATAAATTTAATTACAATACTAACATAGATGAAATTAGCTTAAATAGTAGAGTAAACTTTAACTCAAAGTTTATAGCAGGTTTGTACACAAACTCTTTAACATTTAGTAAAAAAAGTCACAAAAAAAACTACACACTTGCAATTAACTTTTTAAGTCTTTACAGAACAAAAGCAAATAATTATTTGCTATATCCAGACCTTTGGGATATTAATAAACTAAACAATAGAATTGATCTTAGCCTTAATAAAAATTATAAATATAAAGATGGTAAAGGAATATTAGCAATTAAAATTCAAAGCTCTTCACTAGGATCAGATTACAACTATCAGAAATTTTCTTTAACTAATATAAATAAAACCAATCTTAATAAATTTAAACTAAGTAGTAGAGTTTTTCTGCAGATTGGTACAGGAGATAATTGGGCTAAAGAAAGTAGACTTCATCTAGCGGGAGCAAATAATGAAGAATTAATGTACAATAAATATACGAGAGCTAGAGGATATATACCACAAGACTACTTAGGTTTTGGCAATACAACTAATCATTTTCACGCTGGAGGAGGTTTAAATTTAAGAGGTTATTCTGGATACCTAGTCCCAAGTGAAAACAATAACAATAATATAGATGCTCTAAATTATCAAGGAATTTCTGGAGGAGCTATAAATTTGGAATTAGAGTTTACAAATTACTTGCCAAAATTTATCAAAAAAACTAATATAAAACCTTATGTCTTCGCAGATGCAGGAACAATTACAAATGAAAAGATAACTACAGATAATATTAAAGATGCTTTTATTGATATCAGATCTGATGCTGGAATTGGTTTTACGTATTCAATTAGAAACTTTAACCCGCTAGAAACTATAAAACCACTCACATTAAGATTTGATATGCCACTATTTTTAAATGCCATACCTAATAGTGATGATCAATATATAAAAATGAGATGGTTGATAGGAATTAATAAAGCATTCTAAAATGAATCAAAACAAGAAATTCATTTTTATTTCTGGCCTACATAGAAGCGGAACATCTTTACTTTACAAAATTTTAAAAAAACAAAAAAATATATCAGGATTAAATAATACAAACGAACTAGAAGATGAAGGACAACATGTTCAAACAGTCTTTGAACCAGCCTTTAGTTTTGGGGGAGTAGGAAAATTTGGATTTGATATAAATGCAAGATTAGACGAAACGATCAAAATTAATAAATGATAAAAATAAAATAAAGCTTTTTAATGAATGGAAAAGGTATTGGGATTTAGAAAAAGAATATTTGTTAGAAAAGTCTCCTCCTAATATAATTAGAACAAGATTTCTTCAATCAATGTTTCCAAATAGTTACTTTATAAATATTACAAGACATCCAATAGCNACCTCNCTTGCTACAAAAAAATGGTCAAAAACATCACTTAATTCATTANTAAATCACTGGATAACTTGCCACAAAATTTTTGAAAAAGACTCAAAGGAAATAAAAAANATTATAAACATAAAGTATGAAGATTTAATAAACAACACTGATGAGGTTTTAAAATCAATTTCTATTTTTATAAATTTAGAAATTAAAAATACAACTGAAGAAATTAGAACAGGAATTAATGATAAATACTTTTCAAAATGGCGTAAACTTTCTAAAAGCATATTTAGTAAAATACAAATCCAAAAGATTACTGAAAAGTATAATAAAGAAGTAATGCATTTCAATTACAATCTAAAAGATTTTTAATATGAAAAAACAACTTATTATTTCAATAGGAACAGGAAGATGCGGGAGTGTTTCATTATCTAAATTTTTATCAGCTCAGAAGCTTACAAATGTAATTCACGAAGGACGAATAGATCATAAAAAAATAAGAAAGCTAATAAAATGGGATAATGATGAAAATGAATTATTTAAATGGCTAGAATATTTAATTTCATTTGACAATAGTAAATTTATTGGAGATACAGGTATGTATTTCTTACCATATATTCAAAAAATTATCCAAAAATATCCAAGTGTTAAAATAATAGTAATGGTTAGAGAAAAAGATCAAGTAGTAAAAAGTTATCTCAAAAAAACAGAAGGAAGAAACCACTGGAATCATCATAATGGTATTGGCTGGGATTTAGATGAAAAATGGGACCCCTGCTACCCTAAATATAAATTAATAAATAAAAAAGAAGCTTTAGAAAAGTATTGGGAAGAGTATAAATTAGAAACAGAATCTTTAGAAAAAAAATATACTAATAATTTAAAAATATGGTCTATAGATGATTTAAATACAAATAAAGGTAAGAATGAAATATTAGATTTTATTAACTTTAATTTAGAAAGGAAAATTGATAGAGAATTTAAACATAATACTAATCTTAAGAGTAGAAAAGAGTCCATTATAAATAAAATAAAAAAATGGTTCTAAGTATAATTATTTGCACTTATAACAGAGTAAAATTTCTTGAACATTGTATCAATTCAATTTTAAATCAAATACAAAATAAAGATAATATTGAACTTATTGTAATTAATAATAATAGTAAAGATAAGACCCAAGAATTTCTTCAAAAGAATAATTCCAAGCAACTAATACATTTCATAGAAAAGCAACAAGGGCTTAGCTATGCTCGTAACAAGGGAATTAAAGTTGCTAGCGGAAGATATCTTGCTTTTATTGATGATGATGCTACAATTGGTGAAAAATGGTTGCTATCACTAATTAATGAAATAGAAAAAAATAAAAACAAACATATTTACGGAGGGCCAATATATCCTGTATTTGAAATAGAATGCCCAAAATGGGTTGATGAAAATTACTTTATTAGAAAATTTAAAAATGAAGATGGCTATTTAGATACACTAACTGCAAAAGATGGTTTTTCAGGTGGAAACATGTGTATTCCAAAAGCAATATTTGAAAAAATTGGAGATTTCAATGTTGAACTTGGTATGCAAGGAAATGAATTGGGATTAGGTGAGAATCAGAACTTTTTTTTAGAATACTAAATGATGATAAAGATGTAAAACTTTATAATATTCAAGAAATGAATATTAATCATTTTGAAGCTAAAATAAAGTTAGAAAAAGAATATTTAAAAAATAGAATTAGTATTGGAGCTGAACAATTTACAAGCAGATTATTAGAGAAGAAAACATTTCTACCTTGGTTATATATATATGGAAAAATACTCAAACAATCATTACAATTTCCTCTAAACTATCTATTTAGCTTTTTTGATTTAAAATATAAATTTAATTATTTGAAAAACATTTGGATAATTAAAGCAATGATTTCTAGATTGATTAAATAAACCTCTTTACTATTTGATTAAATAGTTTAGAGATATCCTCTGAAAGATTAAACTTAAGACATAGCGGTAAAAATATAATCAAAGAAATTAATGATCGAATGATGATGTTTAAATAAATATTTGAGCTTAAAGTTATAAAATCACATATAAAATAAGATACAAATAAAATCAATATAGTATATAAGGTTTTATTTGAGAAAGGATGAATTTTCATCTTTATATAAATTAGAATTACTCTTATAAAATTAAATAGTAATAAAGAAATAGCTGTAGCCATTGCCGCACCGTCAATACCATAAATAGGTATAAGAATAATATTAGTAATTATAGTTACTATTAATAAAAATAAGTTTGTGTAAAGGTCAAATTTATAATAATCAGAATTAACAATAATTGCTCCATTTACTCCGCATGCCATATTTACAAGTTGAGCTAAACCAATATAAAAAACAACCCATTTACCGTGGGTAAATTTAGATGGTAATAGACTAAAAACATCATCAATATTTAACCAAATTAAAATAAAGAAAAAACCAGAAATAATTAATTGATTTATCGCAGATTTTGAATAAATAACTCCAATTTCATCTAAATTATTTTTCTGCCATGCTTGTGCAATTAAAGGCACAGAAATAGTAATAACCGAACGACCAGGAACAGCAATAGCATTTCCTATAAAAAAAGCTAGAGTATAAAAAGCAACATTTTCTAAATCAATTAAATAGCCAATCATAATCATATCTAGTCTTGTAACTAAAATTATAGATAAACCACCAGCAAACACATATAATCCAAAAGTTAAAATATTTTTAAAGTCGAGTTGACTTATTTTATAAGAAAATGAAATTCTGTTTTTTGAAATCTGAAAATATAAAAGAAATAATAATTTAGATAAGTATCCAAATATNTATAAAAGTAAAAACTGATTAAAATCAATAATTTTAAAGCCATGAACTATTAAAATAATTAAAGTAAAAGTTTTTAGAAAAAACTCATTAAAAATAACTGGAGTAACTGCATCTAAAAAAGATCTAGAAATAGATGTTAAAATGTCATAGAAGGATATGCAGAATACTAAGAAAAAAATATAAATAAAATTATCTCTAAGAATAGGAGCAATATTTAATAAATCAAATATCTGTTCTTTAAAAAAATAATAAATCAAAAAGAAAAACAAAATACCAATTAGGGGGAAAAGAAATGACATAAAAATTAAATTTCCTTTTTCTTTTAAAGTTGGGAAAAACTTAATAATAATTTTGGGAAATCCAAATGAAGAGAATGTAGATAAAACCATTGCATAGGCAATAATTAATTGTATTAAACCCCAATGCTCAGGTTGTTCATTAAACACATTAGGATAGATTAAAACAGTATTAACCGCACCAATAAACATTCCAATATAAAATATAATGGAATTACTAATACTTTGTTTTTTTATAACTCCCATTAAAGATTATTTAAAACATTAACTAAATCCGATGTTAAACTTTTTCGAGTAAATTTATTTTTATCTACTTTTTTAATAAGATATTCATTTTTAAAGCATGATAAAATAGATACTTCAAGATCACTTGAAAAGTGATCGTAAGAATAATAAGTTCCATTAAATTTTTCAAGTAACTTTTTTGCATCACTTTCTTCAGGGCCAAATGCAATAATAGGCTTATCACATGCAAAATACTCAAATATTTTACCCGGATAGTTTCCAATACCACTTAAAGAATTAAATAACAAAAGTAGTAAAACAGATGCTTTAGAATATTCTTTAATTACATCTTTATGATCTAGGTATCCCAAAAGCTTTAATTTGCCTTTCAAATTATTAAAAGAATTTATTTCATCGATAATACTTTGATCAATATTCCCTGAAAGATGAATCTCCAATTTATTATTAAAATCTAAATTTTTTCTACACAAATCACTTAACACCTGCCATAAATTACTTGGGTTTCTAAGGTGATTTAATAAACCATAATGACCTATGATAAAAGCATCGGTTATATTTGATTTGAAATCGATAAAGTCCTCGTGATCATATCCATTAGTAATTAACTGAACATTTTTTGATCCTAATATCTTGAAATCATTTACCCAAGATTCACTAACTGTTAAGGTAACATCTGCTATTTCTAAAACCTCTCTTTCAAATTTAAGATGTTTATTTCTAGAAAAACTTGTAAGATTAAAATCATTCAACAAATCCAGATTACTCCAAGGATCTCTAAAGTCAGCAATCCATTTAAGATTATTATTATTTTTCTTTAGTTCAAGGGCAATAAGATGCATTGAATGAGGAGGTCCAGTTGAGATAATATGAGAAATATTTTCTGTTCTTATCTTATTAATTAAAGATTTTATAGTTGGTTTAACCCAGAAAATTTTTGGGTCAGGAACAAATAAATTACCTCTTATCCAATTAAAAAAATTATTTTGAAAAGTTTTTTCTTTAGAGATTAATCCAGAATTTTGAGATTTGCTTTTTTTTCCAAATAATTTATCTTTAAGAGAATATGGCTCCCAAATTGGGTATCTACAGACCTCTAATTTAGCTGGAATACTATCATTAAGAGAACTATCTGATAATTCTGAATATGGATTTAGCGGTGTGATAATAATTGGCTCCCATCCAAAAGAAGGCAAATATTTACTAAACTTTAACCATCTCTGAACTCCAGAACCAGAGTTAGGTGGCCAATAATAACTAATTATTAAAACTTTTTTCATTTTAATTTAAGCTCCCTTACAGAAACAAAAATTAATGAAAATATGAGCAAAATAGAAGAGGCTAAAGAAATTCTTTCTCCAATTTTAAAGATTTCAGGCTCAAATCTAAACTCTATAGTATGATTCCCTTTTGGAATATTCATAGCTCTTAAAATATAGTTAGCCCGAAAATGAGAAACTAATTCACCATCGATATAAGAATTCCAACCTTTATCATAATAAACTTCAGAGAAAACAGCAATTTGATTTTCTTTTGATGAAGATGAGTATTTTAAATAATTAGGCTGATATTCATCAAGTTTAATAGATGATAAGGAATCTGAAGAAAATTCTTTTATTAAAGATTTAAACCTTTTATCAATTATTGCTATTGAACTAGCATCAAAATTATTTAAAGCTAATATTTCAGCATCAGCATTTTCAACAATTTTAGTATCTTTAATAAACCAAGCATTGCCTAAAACATTAGGGTTTCTATTAACCTTTCCATTTTGTAAAATAAAATACTTAGTATTTAGCATATTAAGAACTTGCATATTTCCTTTGCTAATATGTGAGTCAATTAGTTCTTGATAACGCTTTAGTTTAGCACCATGATAACCTCCAATAGACTTATGAAAATAAGAGGTACTAGCATCATTAAAAGTACTAACAGATTGATTAAAAACTCTAAAATTTGGATCATTATCACTTAAAATAAAATTATCAGCTTGAGATGCTTTATATGGAATCTTCACTTTAGAAGATCTAATAAAGTGACTATCGTTTAAATATCGCTTGTTAATAGTCCACATATCAAATAATAAAAGAACAGCAAAAATTAAAATAACATTATTTGAAGAAACTTTATGCTTAAGAAAAAAGAACAGAGATAGAAAAGCTAATAAAATAAAGAAAAATGATCTCCAAGCATCATTTGAAAGCATAGATGCTCTATCAGATTGAAGCGCTTCAACAGGCCAACCGTTAGATGCAAGCATGGAATCATTAACGCCAATAAAATCAAAAAATATATTAGGAACTAAAGCAAAAAGTAAAGTAATACTAGCTGTAATAAAAAAAGCATTTTTTAAATATTTTTGTTTAGATAATTTTTCAGTATCAGAAAAAATAAAATTATTAAGAGCTAAAAATGCTAAAAGTGGTAATGTGAACTCAGCTACTATTAATATCATTGAAACAGCCCTAAACTTATTATATCCTGGGAAAAAATCTAAAAACAGTTCGGTTAGAGGCATAAAGTTTTTACCCCAAGCAAGAAAAATA